>Ga0209403_10003421_pt1 | contig 17962 bp, 19 predicted proteins | sample ArcticOcean_MG_C_8_FD_187440 | JGI IMG/M metagenome (GOLD analysis project Ga0209403, IMG submission 187440) | Marine microbial communities from western Arctic Ocean - ArcticOcean_MG_CB11_86 (SPAdes) (version 2) | ecosystem: Environmental > Aquatic > Marine > Oceanic | place: Arctic Ocean... | reverse complement strand
CGGCTGTTGGCCCGCGGATACATCGCCCTGGGTCACTACTAGTAAAGATTAGAAGAAATTAAGTTTCTAAAACCTGCAAGACGATCTTGCGGGGTCGGGGAAGTGTCCGATGTTCGTAAAGGAAGATGCTCTGCCATGTGCCCAGACCCAAGCGCCCGTCCAGGACAGGTACGCTGATCTGGCTGAGGGTCAGGGCAGATCGAATGTGAGAGGGCATGTCATCCGGGCCTTCCTGGGAATGGCGATACTTGCCGTCCGCGTCCGGGACTAAACGGCTGAAAAAATCCTCTAAATCGAGCAGGAGGTCCGGGTCGGCGTTTTCCTGGATGACCAATGAAGCCGATGTGTGGCGCACGAAAACGCTGACCAGCCCATTTTCGACGCCCGTGCCCACGACCCAGTCAGAAATCTGCGGCGTGATGTCGATAAACCCTCGGCCCTGGCCATCAATCTGGATTTCTGTAGAGCGTTGATTTGGGTCCGAAACCATTTCTTGAATTCCAAAAATGTCCAATGACCCAGAATACCACGGTGGCCAATCCGGGAACACGAATTCTCAAATGAATGATGTTCATTATTAATCCAAAATATGAACAAGGTTCAATATTGAACATCGTTCATGATTAGGATAGTATGCGCGATAAATGGCTGTAACTGATCGAAACCACGCGAACCGATCCGCGCACAAAGAAAAACGTAAAGCGTTTGCGGACGCCACGTGGCGGGTGTTTCTCCGCAACGGTCTGGCCGGAACCACGGCCCGGGCCATTGCTGACGAAACTGGCGGATCGGTTGGCGCGCTGTACACCTATTTTCCCAGTACAGACGCGGTGGTCCAGGAATTGGCCCTGGGATCACTGACAGAATTGTCCCAAAAAGTGTCTGAATCCGTGGGTTTTGACAGGGGCCATCGGGCGCGAGTCGGCGCAGCGGTGGAGGAAGTGTTGGTTTTTTATGGACCGGGGACCAAGGCGGCCGAATTGCTGCCGGTGATTCTTGGGGCGGCCCAGGACGATGACGACGGCAAATTCGCTGCCCGCCTGAACGGCAAATTGATTGCTGTTTTAACGCCGGTTGTGGAGGAATTTCAGGCTGTCGGGATGGATCCCACGTGGGCCCAGGCCAAGGCGTTGAGCCTGGCTTTCTTCGTTTTTGGATTGGCGATGTTCCATTCAACCGGACGAATGGCGGCAATGGAACTAAGTGCGAAAAACGTTACGCAAGCGTTTCTATCTGATGTTTTCCCGCCCTAGGGGTCCCGATGTCATGGGCTGCGTACGTCACAATTCGCCATTGAACACCCCCAACCAGTGCATTGCCTCGTTTTCCAGATCCGTTCGATCCGCTTCCGCAATGACAGCCGTTAGGGCTTCCCGCAAGGAGTCAATCGGTGGGCTGTATTCGCCATAGGCGGCAAGTGTGCCCAACACCCACCAAAAATATGCCTCGAACAAGTCAACCTCCACCCCAATTCCGTTGGCATAGAAAGACGCTAGTCGAAGCTGCGCTGGGCCGAAATTTTGGTTGGCAGCCAGAACAGCCCAACTGAATGCTTGTACGTGGTCCCTGGCAACCCCCATGCCATCCCGATACAGACCGCTTACAAACAACTGCGCTTCGGCGTTGCCCTGGCGGCCGGCTTTAATCGCCCATTCTGCGGACAGATCCTGGTCTTGTTGTACGCCACGACCAGTGGCGTACAACAATGAAAGGGCGTTTTGGGCGGCGGCATGACCCCCCTCGGCGGCTTTCATAAACATGGCTGCGGCTGCGGCTTCGTCCTGGGCCCCGCCCCGCCCATCCAGCATTATGGTGGCCAGTTGAAATTGGGCTGGGCCGAAGTTGCCATCAGCCGCACTCCGTAAAAGGGCTAGTCCCGCTGAGTCGTCGGCACCCATCCCCAGGCCGTTGGTGGTCAACCACGCCATCAAGAACTGGCTTTCAGGATAGCCCGCTTCCGCCCGCGGCCCGAAGTGCGCCAGAACGGCGGCAAATTCTTCGTCGTGTTTGCGACCCATCCCCATCATGGCGCCTTTGACCACCATGACCGGCGTTTCTCCAGCATCGGCAGCGGCATTGAACCAGTGTGCCGCTTGGTCCATGTCAGGCCCATCCAGGCCATAGCCATTGGCGTACAAGATCCCAACAAGAATGGCGGCGCCGGAATCCCCACGTTCGGCAATCGGCAAAAATTCTGCCATGGCGGTGAGAAAATCGTTTTGGCGAAAGGCGTCGAAACCCTCTTGAAAACCAGCGAAAGCGGGTTGTGAGAGGGCAAAACCAAACAGAAACACAAGGGTGGAGCGGGTCCAATGCATGAAAATAGCCTAACGCCCATTGTGCGGGTGTCAACGGGTAGCCTACAACGGGGGCCTGCCAATGATGGTAAAGAACGATTATGTCGGCGCTGATCGATGGTCGCCCCCAACAGGCGTCAACTCTCAACAAACTAGGCGGTTCGCGTTGATCGTCCTTGAACTCGCGCCCGCGTCCCGCCGGCGGACGCCGCCGAAAATCTAATGCAGATCTATCTGCCCATTGCCGAGATGTCGGTGAATTTATTCATCCTTCTGGGTATGGGGTCGGTTGTTGGATTTTTGTCCGGAATGTTTGGCGTGGGTGGCGGCTTTTTGATGACGCCATTTTTGATTTTCATGGGGGTCCCGGCTGCAGTTGCCGTGGGAACTGAGGCCAATCAAATCGTCGCTGCATCGTTGGCCGGGGTCATGGCCCATTGGCGTCGCGGCAACGTCGATTTCAAGATGGGCGGGGTCATGGTGGTGGGTGGTCTGGCCGGGTCCGCGCTGGGGGCGTGGCTTTTTCGCGAGCTGCGGGAACAGGGCCAAATTGACCTGGTCATCTCCGTCTCGTTCGTCGTGTTTTTGGGGCTCATTGGATCCCTGATGTTATGGGAAAGCGCCCGTGTTGTTTTGCTATCTGGCAGTGCTGCAAAACGCCGCAAAGCTCGGCGTCACTATTGGGTGCACGGGCTACCGTTCAAAATGCGGTTTCACAAATCGGGCCTCTACATCAGCTCCCTGCTGCCGCTGGGAATGGGCTTCCTAGTGGGGATTTTGGCGTCGATCATGGGGGTTGGCGGTGGATTTTTTCTGATCCCAGCGATGATCTACGTGTTGGGTATGCCCACATCCGTGGTGGTGGGAACGTCGCTGTTTCAGATTTTGTTCGTCACCGCTAACGTCACCGTTTTGCATTCGGTGAACAACCAGACTGTTGACGTTTTACTTGCCCTGATATTGCTGTCTGGGGCGGTGATCGGCGCGCGATTTGGCACGGCTGTCGGTGCCAAACTAAAGGGTGAGCATCTGCGCGGGCTTTTGGCCCTGTTGGTGTTGGGGATGGCGGCGCGGATGGCGGCGCGGCTGCTGATGACCCCCCAGGACATGTTTACTGTTTCGCCGTTGGTGGGCGGATGAATATGCCCAGAGCATTAGCCTTCTCGTTTTTGTTTGCCCTGGCTATGCCGTTTTCGGCGGCCCTGGCCCAGCCTGTTGTGGCTGATTTGTCGTCTCACAAGGTGGCAATCACGTCGAGTTTCACCGGCGAGGACATCGTGCTGTTCGGGGTTCGCGAAGGCAGCGGAGATGTGATTGTGGTGGTGCGGGGGCCGCCCCAGACGCGAGTGGTCCGGCAAAAGGAACGAATCGCGGGGATTTGGGTGAACCGCGACGAAATGGCGTTTTCCAACGTGCCGGGGTACTACGCCCTGGCTGCCACCCGGCCCCTGGAGGAAATAGCTGACGCAGATTTCTTGGCCGAAAATCAAATTGGTCCGGACAGCCTGCAATTCCAAATCATGGGCGAGGGCGACCCGGCGGCGTTCGAAGCGTTTCGAGCGGCGCTGATCCGGTCCCACCAGCAAGATGGATTGTATGCGGTGGGGGCCGGTCCCGTGGGGTACGTGGGGGGAACGTTATTTCGAACAGAATTTTATCTGCCCGCAGGCGCACCTGTTGGGACTTATTCCGCCGTTGTGTATTTATTGCGGGACGGCGAAGTGGTGGGGTTTGATACCACACCGTTGTTTGTGACCAAGGCCGGGCTGGGGCGGGCAGTGTATGACTATGCCCACGACCAGCCCGCTGCCTATGGCTTTCTGGCCGTCCTGCTGGCGTTAATTGCCGGCTGGGCGTCGTCGATGGTGTACCGACGGGCCTGACCAGGCGGGGTAGGGCGGACTTTATGTTTGGTATTGAAGTGAGTTATCTGGCGGCGGCAATTGCGGGATTGGTCAGCTTTTTGTCCCCCTGCGTTTTGCCCCTGGTCCCCGCATACATCAGCTATGTGGCCGGCACGTCATTGGAGGAATTAACAGCAGACGGTGGAATTGATCCAAACCTGACCGCGAGGGTGGTGACTTCAGCGATCATCTTTGTCTTGGGCTTCACGGTGGTTTTCGTAATGCTGGGGGCGTCTGCGTCGGCAGTGGGGTCGCTGATTTTGGAGCACCGGGTCATCATTGGCCGGATCGCCGGGGCGGTGATCGTGATTTTCGGCCTCCATTACATGGGCGTGTTCCGGCGAGTGGGATTGCTCAACTTTTTACAGCGGGACGTGCGGTTTCACGGCAAAACAAAGCAACGTGGCGCGCTGGGTGCATTTTTGATCGGCATTGCCTTTGGCTTTGGATGGACCCCGTGCATTGGGCCTATTTTGGCGACGATCTTGACCATCGCCGCCAGTGGGGATTCTCTGGGATTTGGAGTGTCGTTGTTGGCGGTCTATTCGTTGGGTCTTGGCATCCCGTTTATCGCCGCGGCGTTCGCCGTGCGCCCGTTCATGGGGTTCATGAAACGGTTCCGCCAACATTTACATAAGGTCGAAATTTGCGCCGGCGCGGTTTTGGTGGGCACCGGCGGGCTGATGTTCTTTGATCAATTTTCTCGGCTGGGCTTCTATTTGCTGGAGGTCTTCCCGGTGTTGGGCCTGATTGGATAAAGGGCCAAAGGCTTACGCCGCTCGGCCCAGAATTTGGGCTTCATCCACTTCGTCGATTTGGTCGGGATCGAGAAATTCTTCGGCGTATTTGCGATAGACCCCGGATTCAATGAACAGCTGGAATAAGTCGGGATCGATGTGGTCCGTTTCGTTCATTTTTTTCATGATCCCCAAAGATTCTGAGATGGTCTTGGCTTTTTTGTACGGTCGGTCGGCGGCGGTGAGTGCTTCGTAAATGTCGGCAATCGCCATCATCCGCGCCGGGATCGACATTTCGTCACGCTTTAGGCCACGCGGGTATCCTGTGCCATCCATCTTTTCATGGTGGCCGCCGGCATATTCGGGAACGCGTTTTAGATTTTTCGGGAATGGCAATTGTTCCAGCATGTCGATTGTGACGACGATGTGGTCGTTGATGATCGTGCGATCTTCGGCGGTCAGGGTGCCACGGGTGATGCTCAGATTGTGAATTTCGTTTTTGTTCAACAAGTCCTTTGAACTTCCATCCACATCACGCCATTGCAGCTTGGCAATTTGCTTCACTCGCTCGATCTTGGCGGGGTCCATGAATTCGCCGCCAATATTAGCGCCCTCTAAAAATTCAAAATTGTCGTCAAGTTGGGCGTGAGTATCCTTCAGAGTTTGGTCCAGGGTTGCCATGTCAGCCCCGGGCTGGCCGGTGCCTTTGGTGTGTTCCAGTTCGGCTTCTCGCTTCATCAGGGTGATTCGCGCCCGCACAATTTCGATCCGGTCCACTACCGTTTCCAGCTTGGTGGCCTTGTCCATGATGTATTCAGGGGTGGTGACCTTCCCGCAATCGTGTAGCCACGCTGCGGTCATCAGCTCATAGCGTTCTTCTTCGTCTAGGTCAAAATCCTTGAAGGGTCCGTCTTTGGCGAAGCACGCCGCATCTGCCATCATTTCGGTGATCGCCGGTACGCGCTGGCAGTGACCGCCGGTGTATGGGGATTTTCTGTCGATGGCTGTCGCGATCAGCCGGATAAATGACTCCAACAAGTTCTTTTGGGCCTCCAACAACAATTGATTATCCAGGGCGATTGCCGCTTGGCTTGCCAGGGCCTCCACCAACGGCTGGGCGGCCGGGGAAAACGGCGTAACTTCGCTGGAATCCGGGGTCCGGGCGTTGATCAGTTGTAGAACCCCGACCACATCTTTCTCGTAGTTCTTCAAGGGGATGGTCAAAAACGACGTGGACCGGTATCCGGCCCGCTCGTCAAAGGCTCTGGCCCCAGAAAAATCGAAATCGTCGGTTTCATAGGCGTCGTCAGTGTTCACCAGTTTGCCAGTCAGGGCGACATGGGTGGCTACCGAATTGTGATTTGGCTTGCCAGTATCCGGGTCATACATCAGCAACGGAGGGAACGGGATTTCATCTCCGGTGGTACCGCCCATGGCGATATTCATGCTATCATTTTGCATGATGGCGAAGGCGAGGTTGTCGTCGCGTCGCAGATAAAGCGTGCCGCCGTCTGCGTTGTATATTGCTTTCGCCTCTACGAGGATAATTTCCATTAGCGCGTCATGATCTTTTTCTGCTGACAGCGCGATCCCGACATCGATCAGTCTTTTTAGGTTGCTCCCGTCGTTGACACCGGTTTGGGGAGAATTCGTGTTCATCATTGGTGGGCTTCCTTTTGGGTGCGCGTGCGGCTAACGACCGAAAGAAGAACTTTGGGTGCGTGACGAAACGATGAATTGTCAGAATGCATTATACGCCATGGATGGGTTGCGAATGGCTTGCGAAAATCGTCGTATTTTGCTTCCCACCGGGGTTCGGAGCAATGGCCACGATCACAAAGATATTTGGGCCGGGGTTGAGGGATAGACAGTGACCGGCGATCAAATTTTCATTTTCTCTGTGCTGGGGACGGCGCTAGCGCTGTTTATTTGGGGTCGCTGGCGCTACGACCTGGTGGCCGTGCTGGCGCTGTTGGCCGCTGTTGCCGGGGGGGTGGTGCCCACCGATCAGGCCTTCGACGGCTTTGCGCACCCGGCGGTTATCACCGTGGCCGCGGTTCTAATTCTAAGCCGGGCGTTACGGAATTCTGGCCTAGTAGACTTGGTTTCCAAGCCCATCGGTCGGATATCCGGCCACCCATATATGCATGTGTTATCCCTGACCGGGTTGGTGGCGGTGCTATCCGCGTTCATGAACAACGTCGGCGCGCTGGCCCTGGTCATGCCGATCGCCTTGAAAACCGCCCTGCAAAACAACCGGTCACCGTCCATGGTGCTGATGCCCCTGGCGTTTGGCTCTATTCTGGGCGGCATGATGACCATGATCGGCACCCCGTCAAACATCATCGTGGCGTCGTATCGGGAGCAAATTCCCGACATCGGCGAGCCGTTCGGAATGTTCGCATTTTCGCCGGTTGGAGCGGCGGTGGCCTTGGTGGGCGTGGCGTTTGTTTCTCTGTTGGGGTGGCGGTTGATGCCCCACCGGGAAGGCCCCAGCGCCCGGGAACGGCTGTTCAAAATCGAGGAATACATGACCGAGGTGCGCATCACCAACGCCTCAACCGTGGTCGGGTTGTCCCTGCGTGAATTGGAAACCCTTGCCGAAGGCGAGGTGGCTGTGGCTGGCTTGATTCGCGGTGAAGTCCGGCGATTGGTGCCGTCGAAGCTGGAACACTTGCGGGTCGGGGACGTGGTGATTTTACAGGTGGATCCATCAAAATTGGCCTCTTTGATCAGCGAGACCAAGATGGAGCTAGTGGGGGAAAAACAACTTGATGCGGATGCCCTGAAATCCGACGAAGTATCCCTCATCGAAGCTGTGGTAATGCCCGGGTCACCCTTGGAAGGACGGACCCCCTATGTGCTGCATACCCAAACCCAAGGCGGGATCAACTTGCTGGCAGTGGCCCGGCAAGACGAGCCGATTCATGAACGGCTGGAAGAGGTGCGCTTCAGGGTGGGCGACGTGTTGCTGTTGCAAGGGGATACGGAAACCCTACCCGATGCCGTGACGGCGGTGGGGTGCCTACCGCTGGCAGAGCGTGGCCTGGAAAGCAGTCGCCCCAACCGGGTTGCCTTGGCCGTTGGGGTGTTTGCGGTGGCCCTGGCGCTGACGGCGATGGGCGTTGCTTCGGCTCCGGTGGCATTTGTTGGCGCCGCTGCCGCCCTAGTTATGCTGAATTTGGTCAGTCTGCGGGAAGTCTACGAAAGCATTGATTGGCCGGTGATTGTTCTGTTGGCGGCCATGATCCCCGTGGGCGAAGCCCTGCAGACCACCAATGGCACCGGATTGATCGCCCAGGCCGTCGTGGGCATGAACGGGATGCTGCCCGCGTGGGGCATCTTGGTGCTGATTTTGGCGATCACCATGGCGCTGACCTCGGTGATCAATAACGCGGCGACGGCGGTGGTCATGGCCCCGATCGCTGCCTCGGTCGCCGCTCAGTTGGGAGCCAATCCTGACGCCTTCCTGATGGCGGTGGCCATCGGCGCCAGCTCTGCGTTTCTCACGCCCATCGGCCACCAATCCAACACCCTGGTGTTGGGGCCTGGAGGGTACAAGTTCGGTGATTACTGGCCAATGGGCCTGCCACTACAGATCATTATTGTCGCCGTGGCCGTGCCGCTATTGTTGGTGATCTGGCCGCTTTAGATGCCTAGAAGGGCGTTGTTCCTTCATAAGCCATCACGGCGCAATACCGCCCAGCGGCCTGAATGGCCCGGCACCGCGCTTCGGCGTCGGCTTCCGAGGCCAAGGGCCCAGCCTTCAAGCGCACGAATTGGCCGTCCGCGCCCTTGTTGAAGATGCTAGTGCCTGGGCGCAAATCTGACAATTGCCCGGGAACCGCAGCCATTAATTCGTTCCAGCCGATGATGGCGTTGTCGTGCAACCGGTATGACGCCAGATGCAGGGCGAATTGGCCGGTCATTGCGGCGGGGGGCGCGGGTGCCACGGGTGCCGCCGCAGCCACTGCGGGCGCAGCGGCGATTCCGGGGGCGGGACCTGGGGTCAATGGCGGTGGACCCCCGTCGCCCACCGGAACCAGTGGTGTGGGCGCTCCGGCGGCCTGTTGCTGAACGGGCGGGGCCGGAGCAGCTGGGGCCAAGACCCCTGGCCCCTGGGCCACCAACAGGAACAATTGGTCCACGAGTTCGTCCAAATCAGCCTCAACTGCCACCAAGCGTTCGATGGCGGGGCGCATGGCCTGAAAATCTGCCTCTAGACGCAATAGACCCAGTTCAACCCGCTGCATGCGCCCAAGCAAACTGTTGTCCAGCGCGGCTTCGCCCATTAACAGCGCTTCGCCGACGGGCGCATCCATTGCCGCCATCACCGGCGCAGGGGCGGCGGCATCTGCCATGACTGGTGCCGCAGCCGGCTCCTCGGCGGGTTCGGCGATGGGTGATTGCTCGGCCACCACAATGTCCGCTGGGCCCGCCGGTTGATATCCGGGGCGCAGGGCTTCGTCCTCGGCTGGGAGCCCTTCCGCAACGTCGATCCCAGCCAGAGCTTTCCACCAACGTGCCACTGGGGCCTCGGCTGGGAGCCCTTCCGCAACGTCGATCCCGGGGATGATTGAAATGGCCCGTTGGAAGCCATCGTTCCAAACGGATCCGCCGCAACCGGCTAGCACAAACATTGCCACCGCCAGCGACGGAACGACGCGGCGGAGGGGGTTTTTCCGGCTGTCCGGGGAGAATCGCTCGGCACCCGCATCAGCGGTGAGGCGATCACTATATCTGCGGATTAGTCGTTGATCAGGCACAACATCTAGTATGATCGATGGGAATGGCAACTTCAAGCGTCGTTGCGGAGGTAAAAAAGCCCCGAAATTTGGAACGGACGGTGCCAACGGCCGGAATTCTCCGCGCAGCCGGACTCCTCCGCACGACCCTGGCCTCCGCTCATTAAAACTCTCGGAGCCAGCGCACTGGATTTGGGAAAATATGGTGCCCACAGAAAGAATCGAACTTTCGACCTCCCCCTTACCAAGGGGGTGCTCTACCGCTGAGCTATGTGGGCGTCAGAGTTGGGAACTCGACCGGAGCTTGCCAAAAAGCGGATAGCAGTGCAAGACCGGCCTATGGCCAAACCCGGCGGAAAAGGCGGAACTGGAGATAAATCCGCCGCAGGGCTCGACGATCGCCAATCCAGGCAGTCCGAGGCTTTGAGAGAGAACCTGCGCCGCCGCAAGCAACAAACCCGCAATCGTGCCGATTCGGACGACCGGGCGGCTGCGGCGAAGAAAATCCGCCCATCCTAGGCCCTGTGGACTACAAAACCTGATGGACCGCATTCGTATTCGAGGTGGGGCAACGCTCCGGGGCACCATTCCGATTAGCGGTGCCAAAAACGCGGCATTGCCGCTGATGGCCGCCAGCCTACTGACCGACAAGCCCCTGGTCTTGGCGAACGTTCCGGACCTAGTGGACATCAAAACCATGGCGGATTTGCTGGTGGGCCACGGGGTCGCGGTCTCGGGCACAGGCGGCGGTGTGGACGGCGGTAAAAGGGGAGAAATAAGCCTGACCGCCGACACTGTCACCAACACCACAGCCGATTACGAATTGGTCCGACGCATGCGGGCGTCGGTGCTGGTGCTGGGGCCCCTGGTGGCGCGGTTCGGTAGGGCCAGGGTGTCCCTGCCTGGGGGGTGCGCAATCGGCACTCGCCCGGTGGACCTGCATTTGGCGGGCCTCCAAGCCCTAGGGGCAGACATCGACATTGTTGACGGGTATGTGGAGGCTCAGGCACCAAACGGTCTGACCGGGGCGACCATTTCGTTGGCTAAGGTTTCGGTGGGGGCTACCGAAAACTTGATGATGGCGGCGGCTCTGGCCCACGGCGAGACGGTGTTGGAGAACGCGGCGACGGAGCCCGAGATTGTCGATCTGGGTCATTGTCTGGGGATCATGGGGGCCGACCTTGATGGCCTGGGAACCAGACGGATCGTGATCCGTGGCCAAGACACATTGGGCGGCGGTCGCCACACTGTGCTGCCGGATCGCATCGAGGCTGGGACCTTTGCCATGGCTGCAGCGGCGACGGGCGGCGAGGTCACGCTGGCCGGAGTTGGCCTTGAATTGCTGGGGGCCACTGCCGGGGTGATGGAGCAGGCGGGGGTCGAATTGACACCCACCGACGGAGGCATCCTGGTGCGCCGCCCTGGGGTGTTGGCTGCGGTGGATGTGGCTACGGCCCCCTACCCTGGATTCCCCACCGATATGCAGGCGCAATTGATGGCGTTAGTGGCCACGGCGAACGGCACCTCGGTGATCACCGAAACCATTTTTGAAAACCGGTTTATGCATGTGCCGGAGCTCCAGCGCATGGGGGCGGAAATTTCGGTGGATGGTAGCCGGGCAGTAATCACCGGTGTCGAAGCCCTAAAAGGCGCCCAGGTGATGGCCACCGATCTGCGGGCTTCGGTGTCATTGGTGGTGGCTAGTTTGTTCGCCCAGGGTGAGACCGTGGTCAATCGGGTGTATCACTTGGATCGTGGCTATGAAAAGCTGGTGGAAAAATTGGCGGCGTGCGGCGCGGATATCACCCGCGTCAGTGCCTAGATCGGCCCCCGGGATTTTTCGCCCATGACAGATGGACCGTTGAAACTCAGCGCCGAGGACATCGACGATCTAACGGTCATTTCGGCGTGCCTTCAGGATGCGGTGACCCACGGCAACGAATTTGTCTTCCAAGCCAAACAGCGCCGATTCGTCGCGACTTTTAGCCGGTTCATGTGGGAGAAATCTTTGGCCAAAGCGCTGGCCGGCAACCGCCGCATTCATACCGGCATTCATTTTGATGGGGTGCTGGACGCGCGGTTCCGTGGATTGAACCGGGATGCCGATCAAGTTTTGGAATTGTTATCGATTGTCGGCCAGCCAGGGGACGATGGGTCGGCAACGATCGTTTTGGAATTCGCCGGCGGCGGCGCTATTCAGCTTGAGGTTGAATGCGTCGCCTGCTACCTCAGCGACATAGGAAAACCGTGGCGGGCCAGTCGCCGCCCGGCCCATGATTTGGATCCCGAATAGGCGGATTGCGACAAAACAAGATGAACACCGTATTGGAAGAAGAAACGCTGATTCTGGCGCTGCCCAAGGGCCGCATTTTGGCCGAAGTCATGCCCGTTGTTCGCGCGGCTGGGATCGAGCCAGAAGCGGATTTTGATGACCCGCAATCCCGGCGGCTGTTGTTCAACACCAGCGTTGCCTCGGTGAAAATCATTCGTGTACGCAGCTTTGATGTGGCGACGTTCGTGGCCTTTGGTGCCGCCCACTTGGGGGTGGCGGGCAACGACGTGCTGTTGGAATTTGACTACCCCGAAATTTATGCACCCCTGGATCTGGACGTTGGCCACTGCCGCATGGCTGTGGCAGAGCCCAAAGAGCTGATGGAATTCGATGATCCGTCCCGGTGGTCCCACGTGCAGGTCGCGACAAAATATCCGGGGATCACCCGCCGATACTTCGCGGCGCGCGGGGTCCAGGCCGAATGCATCGTGTTGAGCGGCGCCATGGAGCTGGCACCCAATTTGGGACTTTGTCGCAGGATCGTGGATTTGGTTTCCTCCGGGGACACCTTGCGGGCCAATGGGTTGGTGGAAGTGGAACAGATTGCGCAAATCACTTCGCGCTTGGCAGTGAACCGTGCCGCGCTGAAAACCCGGCCAGAGGAAATGGAGTCTTGGATCGAGAAGTTCCGTGGGGCCGTCGGTGCCAAATAGGCTAGATACCGCAGCTAAGAATTTTGCCAATGATTTTGGCGCGCTGTTGGATGCCAAGCGTGAGACAGCAGCGAGTGTCGACGATGTGGTCGCTGGGATCATCGACGATGTTCGAACGCGCGGCGACGCCGCTGTTCTAGAATACACCAAGAAATTCGATGACCTGGACATCGGGGCGGCGAAAATGCGGGTCAGTGCCGAAGAATTCGATGGGGCGGAAAAAGCCGTCTCCGATGGCCAATTGCAGGCTTTGCGTGCCGCCGCCGCCCGCATCACGGACTATCACATACGGCAGATGCCTAGGGGTGATCAGTACACCGATGATGCTGGGGTGGAGCTGGGCTTTCGGTGGACGGCAATCGACTCTGTTGGTGTGTACACCCCGGGAGGAAAAGCGGCGTATCCGTCATCGGTGTTGATGACCGCGATCCCGGCCAAAGTTGCGGGGGTGGATCGGTTGGTGATGACCGTGCCGGCCCCGGGCGGTGCCTTGAACCCGCTGGTTTTGGCGGCGGCCAAGGAAGCCGGCATCGAAGAAGTCTACAAGATTGGCGGGGCCCAGGCGGTGGCGGCCTTGGCCTATGGAACCGAAACTATTCCGGCCGTGAACAAAATCGCCGGCCCCGGAAATGCCTATGTGGCGGCAGCAAAACGCCAAGTGTTTGGCGTCACCGGCATCGACATGGAAGCCGGTCCATCGGAAATCTTGGTGGTCGCCGATGGCCAAAATAATCCCGATTGGATCGCCGCAGATTTGCTGTCCCAGGCCGAGCACGACGAAACCGCCCAATCCATCCTGATCACCGACGACGGAGATTTTGCCAGCCGGGTGATCGCCTCCGTGGACCAAGCCTTGGGGACCCTGGAACGGTCCGCCATCGCTGGCAAAAGCTGGGCGGATCATGGGGTGGTTATCGTGGTCGCGAATTTGGATGAAGCCCCGGCACTGGTGGATCGCATCGCGCCGGAACATTTGGAATTGGCGGTGGACGACCCTGATGATCTGGCAGCGAAAATCCGCAATGTCGGGGCGATTTTCTTGGGACGGTTCACGCCGGAAGCCATTGGCGATTACGTCGCCGGGCCAAGCCACGTATTGCCCACCGGCCGCAGCGCGCGCTATGCCTCCGGGCTTTCAGTGTTTGATTTTTTGAAGCGGACGTCTTTGGTGCGATGCGACGCGGCCAGCATCCGCGCGGTGGGCCCGTTTGCTGTGACCTTGGCAGAAGCTGAGGGCCTTGGGGCCCATGCCCAGTCGGTGAAGCTCCGTCTGGGGACCGCTGACGGCGGTTAGGGCTCGGGTCGGTCCAGTGGCGGCTGCTGACCAACGCCTTCAAGAGATCGTCCTTGACGAGCGCACCTTGGTTCGCCGCAGCCCCGATGTGGAGCAAGAGCGCAAAGTCGCCATCTATGACTTGTTGCGGGAAAACGTGTTTTCCCCGGTCTCTGAGGCTCCAGGGCCCTTCGATTTGCGGTTGTCGATCGAAGACAATCGCCTGATTTTCGACATCCACTCTGTTGAAGGCGCACCGATCCATATTTTTGGGTTGGCCTTGGGGCCGTTCCGCAGAATCATCAAGGAATATTTGATGGTGTGCGACAGCTATTACGATGCCATCAAGACCGAAAGCCCAGTGAAAATCGAAGCCATCGATATGGGCCGCCGGGGCTTGCACACGGACGCGGCCGAGCTGCTGATCCAGCGATTAACCGGCAAGGTGGGGATAGATTTGGAAACCTCCCGCCGATTGTTCACGCTGATTTGCGTATTGCACATCCGTGGATGACGGCGTGAAAACCGACGTGCGTCGCCCCAGCTCGGTGTTGTTTGCCTGCGACCACAACGCCGTGCGATCCCCTATGGCCGAAGGCATCATGAAGCATTATTTCGGTGACACGGTGTATGTGGATTCCGTCGGCATCCGATCGGGGGAACTGGAGCGGTTTGCCGTTGCCGCCATGGCCGAAGCAGATATCGATATTTCCGCCCACAAGCCCAAACGCTTTGATGAACTGCAGGACACGTCCTTCGACATCATCGTTTCGTTGTCGCCGGGAGCTCAGCATGCGGCGGTGGAGCTGACCCGGACCATGGCCTGCAATTTATTGTACTGGCAGACGTTCGATGCAACGGCGGTCCGGGGTAGCCGAGAAGTCCGCCTTGACGCCTTCCGACAGACCAGAGACTTGCTGGCGGCGAAGATTTTGGATGTGTTTGATCCCGATGAAGGGCTTGGGCCCCTGTCGATCTCAGGTATTTCTTGATTTCCCGGCGCTTCCGGCCAATATTGCCCGCGCCGACAAAGGCAAAGAAGATGTGGAGGGCCAATGGCCAAAGAGGAGCTCCTTGAGTTTCCAGGGACTGTTTTAGAGCTTTTGCCGAACGCAATGTTCCGGGTGAAGCTGGAAAACGATCATGAGGTGGTCGCTCATACCGCCGGGAAAATGCGCAAACACAGAATCCGGGTTTTGGCCGGTGACAGCGTGCTGGTGGAAATGACCCCGTACGACCTTACAAAAGGCCGCATCACCTTCCGATACAAATAGGGCGGTGCCGGGCGGCGGCCTTATTCTGCGGGTTCGTCGGCAAAGACCGGCGCGTCGGCTTCTTCGTCAGATCCTATCCGCCGATAGATGAATTCCGGGGCCTCCTTAGACGCTTCCTTCATGGCAAGGCCAAAGGTTTCTTCGTGCAAGGGTGAAAGCTCGCAGGCCGGGTCGGTGTTTCCTGCGTTACCGGTCAGGGCAAAAGCCTGGCAACGGCAGCCCCCCCAATCCAATTCCTTGCGTTCGCAACTTTGGCAAGGCTCTGGCATCCACGCCGTTCCCCGGTATTGCTGGAACGCCGGCGAATTCTCCCAAATCCAAGACAGGCTGTGATCCTGGACAGAATCGAACGCCAGACCTGGGATGCTTTCCGCCGCGTGGCAGGGCAGGGCCTTACCGGAAGGGTTGAGGTTCATAAACTGCCGTCCCCAACCACCCATGCAGGTTTTTGGCCGTTTGGCGTAGTAATCCGGCACCACATAATCGATGGCCAGGATGCCTTTTAAGCGAACCCGCGCTTCTTCGACAATCTTGGTGGTAGCGTTGAGTTGTTCGTACGTGGGAATGAACGCCGCGCGGTTTTTCAGGGCCCATCCGTAGTATTGAACCTGGGCCACTTCCAAGCGTTCCGCATCCAATTCCAATGCCATTTCAATGAAGTCTTTGACGTGTTCAATGTTCTGGCGATGCACCACGGCATTGATCGTCAAAGCCAGCCCGGCGTCGCGGACCTTTTTCGAAATCGCGATTTTCTTAACATGGCCGCCTTTGTAACCGCCGATGCGATCAGCGTTTTCAGTCTCGGTATCCTGGAAGCTGACCTGCACATGTTCCAGGCCCAACTCAGCTAATTTGCGCAAACGATCTTCGTCCAACAGAACGCCTGAAGTGATCAGGTTTGTGTACAGGCCCACGTCAGTGGCGTGCTCAATCAGATCTTCTAAATCTTTGCGTACGGTGGGCTCGCCGCCGGAGAAGTGTACCTGGTGCATCCCCAATTCGGCCGCCTCGGTGATGACCCGCTTCCAGGACTCGGTATCCATTTCCTGGCTCGCCCGCTCCAGCTCCAAGGGGTTGGAGCAATACGGGCATTGCAGCGGGCACCGGTGGGTGAGTTCCGCCAGTAGCGCCAGCGGTGCGTCGGGAGATTGGGTCATGCCACCAAGAATCCTTTGTCGGCCAAATCCTGCAACATCTCTGTGACGTCGCTGAGGATGGTTTCCACGGGTGCCTGAAATTTTTCAGCCAGGCTGTCTGAAATCGTGCTGATCGATACCTTGCCATCGCAAAGTTTCAAAACCTCGACGGCGATTTCGTCGGGCTCCAAAAGCCGCTCCGGAGCAAGAATCACCCACTGTTTTTTGGTCTTGTTGAAACGAAATTTCACTCCCCGAGGAAAATCGGGGACCGAAGCTTCGTCCAGAACCAGTCGCTCGTCCGCCACGTTAGTCCTCCGGGGTGAAGGCGCCCAGCGGAATGTGTCCGTCGATATAGGCGTGGTACAGGGCGTCGAGTTGGGTCCACAACACTTCGCATTTAAACAACAGCGCGTCGCAGACCGCTTCCCGTTCTTCTTGGTTGCGGGCTTCGCGCCGAACGAATTCAAGAACCCAATCCGCGTCGCGAGGTGCCTGGTTCAGACGCTTACGGAAGTACGCCATCACATCGTCTGTAATGAAGGAATAGTTCTCCAACATTCCGCCGATACGCTCCCGATGAATGCCTGGGGCAAAAAGTTCGGTCAAGGATGACGCCACTGCCTCTAACGGCGTGCGATCCCTGACAAAATGCACGTAGGCGTCCACCGAAAAGCGCGTGGCGGGGAGAATGCCTCTGGTGGATGTCACCAATTCCCGGTCAATGCCCAGGCCGTCGGTCAGCTTGTACCAGCGAACAATTCCGCCTTCCAATTCCGTTGTGCCGTCATGGTCTTCGATCCGATGGCGCCATTCCCGGCGCATGTTGATATCAGTTAGCTGGCACATGACGCCGGCGTCCTTGAGCGGAATAGAGGACTGGTAATAGTAGCGGTTCAGCGCCCACGCCTGAACCTGGCCCTTGTTTAATTCGCCGCCGTGCAACATGGCGTGAAATGGGTGCAAATTGTGATAGCGAGTCGCACCAATATGGCGAAGCCTTTCTTCCAAGGCATCGGCATTGGGCATTTCAGGATGATCAGACTCTCCCGTCACGGATCGTATCTGGGTCGGTGAGCTTATCGCCGGTCTTTCCATCATTTCCACGTTGCTCATAGCGTTATTCCCATTCCATCGAATCCGACTTCCCAGCCCGCATCCTCAGTCTGTTTGCGTTCAGGCGAAGCGTCGTCCAGAACCGGATTTGTATTGTTGATATGTACAAGAATCTTGCGGTCGATCTGTAAGTCAGCGAAGGCGGCGATGGTTCCATCGTCCCCATTCAAATGCATGTGGCCCATGCGTTTTCCTGTTTTCACGCCGGTCTTTGTGGTGATCATTTCTTCGTCTTCCCAGACGGTGCCGTCGACGAACACCAGTGGTGCGCCACGCAACAATTCAGAAAGCGCCGATGGCATCGATGCGCATCCGGGCAAGTAATAGAAAAAATTGCCCGTGGCTGTTTCTGTCACCCGTAAGGCCACGGTGTCTTCGGGGACGGAGCCATAGTTTTCTTTGGTGGGGTCTTCCAAAAACAAGGCAACTTTGCCCGGCACCGCAATTGGTTCCACCGATAGGCCGTTGCCATTTCCGTCGTTGCCGGAAAGCATG
>Ga0209403_10003419_pt1 | contig 17974 bp, 30 predicted proteins | sample ArcticOcean_MG_C_8_FD_187440 | JGI IMG/M metagenome (GOLD analysis project Ga0209403, IMG submission 187440) | Marine microbial communities from western Arctic Ocean - ArcticOcean_MG_CB11_86 (SPAdes) (version 2) | ecosystem: Environmental > Aquatic > Marine > Oceanic | place: Arctic Ocean... | reverse complement strand
GTTAATCCATGAATCCTTGATAGTTTCTCATTAACAATTGAGATTCCAATTGCCTCATAGTATCTAATGCAACTCCAACCATAATTAACAAACTAGTACTACTTAATGTAAGTGTTTTAACTCCTGTTAATCCAGTAATAAAAAACGGAACTATAGCTATTCCTCCCAAGAAAAGAGCTCCTGCCCAAGTAATTCTTATTATTACTTTGTTAAGATATTCTTGTGTAGGTAATCCAGGTCTTATTCCAGGTATAAATCCACTTTGTTTTTGTAAGTTTTCGGATAAGTTCTGTTGCTGGAATGTAACTAAAGTGTAAAAAAATGTGAAAATTACAACTAGAATAAAAACAAAAATCCAATAGGGAAGGTTGGTTGGATCAAAAAATCCTGATATTAGTTTTGCTAAATTAGAACCAAAGCCATCACTTAGTGGATTAACAAAGAATCCCGCAATTGTAGCAGGTAATATTACTATAGAAAAAGCGAAAATCAGAGGAATCATCCCAGCTGAATTTACTTTTATTGGAAGAATGCTTGAACCAGTTTGTCTTTGAACTTGCCCTCCTCTCATTATTGTTTTCCCGTATTGAACAGGAATTCTTCTTTGAGCCTCTGAAAACAAAACTATGGTATATATGATTAGTGCTGTAAATATTATGAGCACTATTAGGCTTCCAATAGCATTTTGCATGTACAATCCTTGCCCCAAAATATTAGGTAGGTTAGATACAATTCCTCCAAAAATTATGAGTGAAACTCCATTCCCGAGACCTCTTTCAGATATTAATTCTCCAATCCATACTAGGAACGCGGTTCCAGCAACCATTGAAATCATAATTGTTAAAGTTATGAAATTCAAACCAAAATCAAAGGAGTTAAATACTCCTGCTTGATTTAGTAATGTTAACTGCCCCCATGATTGTAATAAAGCAATAGGGATCATTATGTAGTGAGTTATTTGATTTATTTTTTGTCTTCCAAATTCTCCTTCCTGTGACAATTCTTTTAATTGCGGCACTGCAGGGGTTAAAATTTGAATTACTATAGATGCTGTAATATATGGATAAACACCTAAAGCTGCTATACTTAGGTTCTTCAATGCTCCTCCACTAAAAAGATCTAAAAACCCTAAAATAGCATTTTGTTCAAATGCTTGTCCTAAAGCTTGTGTATCTACTCCGGGGACAGGTACGTGAGCTACAAATCTGAAAATAATTAGCATAAAAATAGTAAAAAATATTTTATTTCTCAAATCAGGTATTTGCACTGCTGCTAGTAACGAAGCTACTAATTTTGGCATATTTGATTTGTTTCTAGATCTATTGTTTAACATAATAATTATTCAATAATTTCAGATCCTGATTTCACAATAGATTTTCTTGCAGATTCAGAGATTTTCTTTATTTGAATCTTCCTCTTGGATGAAAGCTTTCCAACATTCAGAATTTTTATTGGATTCTTGGGGTTTTTTATTAGCCCATTATCAAAAAGAGTAATATTATTTATTTCAATTTCAGAAGGTAATCTGTCAATTTGGTCTAAGGTGACTGTTTGATTAGGAGTTCTGCTATGATTTTTGAAACCTTTCAATTTCGCTAATTTTTTTATCAATCTTAACTGACCACCCTCAAATCCAGGAATCAAACTAAATCCAGATCTGGATTTTTGGCCTTTCAAACCTTTTCCTGAGTATGTTCCATTTCCAGTTGCATTTCCTCTGCCAACTCTTTTCCTTTGTTTTTTTTCTTTATTGACTAATTTGCTATATTGCATAGTTCACCATTATGTATTGCTTTCGATTTTGATTAAATGTTTAACTTTTTTTATCATTCCAAGTATTTCTGGTGTTTTATTATGAGTTATCACACTATTAATTTTTCTAATTCCTAAGCTCTCAAGTACTTTTTTTTGCTTGGACGAGGTCCCTATTCGGCTTTTAATTAATTTAATGATGATTTTTTCTGTACTCATCTTAATTTATCTCTTTGGTTATTTTTTTTATATTTGATCTTTCTTTCATTTCTGCTTCAACGTCGATCATACTTTCTAATCCTTTATAAGCAGCTTTTATTACGTTTGACGGATTAGTACTTCTCCATACTTTGGTAACAATGTTTTTAACTCCTAGCACTTCAGCTATAGCTCTCAATGAAGCACCGGCTTTTATCCCCGTTCCCTCAGGTGCGGGTTTTAATAATACTACACTACCACAAAATTTCGATTTAACTTCATGGGGTAGGGTATCGTTTATAATCGGAACGGATATCATTGATTTTTTTGCTTTAGAAACAGCTTTTTTAACAGCATCAGGGACATTGGCGGATTTACCGCTTCCAATTCCTATTTCTCCATTTCCATTTCCAACTACAACTGTAACAGCAAATCGTAGAGTTCGGCCTCCTTTTATAACTTTAGCTACTCTAGATACTTTTACTGTTCTTTCTAGAATTGGTAAGGCAGATTTATTATTTGTTGATTTATGAGTTGAAACCATTAAAATTGTACTCCTTCTTTTCTGGTTGAATCGGCTAAAGCTTTTATCCTTCCATGAAATTTATATCCGTTTTTATCGAAAACAACAGTAGTTATTTTTTTTTCGTTAGCTCTTTCGCCTAATAATTTACCAACTTCAGCCGCAATTTTAGTTTTAGTTACATTTTTATCATTTGAAACTTCTGTGCTATTTGCTTGAGTTAAAGTATTCCCTGATTCGTCATTAATAATTTGTGCATATATATGGTTTAAGCTTCTGAATACTGATAATCTTGGACGATTTTCTGTACCGCTTATTTTTTTTCTTGTTCTTATTTTTCTGATTAATCTTTTTTTGTGGTTATTCAATTTATTTTTTCCTTATAATAAAATTGCTTTGATACTAAGTTTCAGCACGTGCGCTTTTACCTGGTTTAATAGTAACTTCTTCGCCTAGATATCGGACTCCTTTTCCTGTGTATGGATTCGGAGGACGTGACGATCTAATTAAAGCTGCAACATGTCCGACTTGTTGTTTGTCTATTCCTGAAATAGCAATTTTAGTACTATCTTCAACTTTAATTGTTATCCCTTCAGGGGCTTCTATAATATCTAAATGGCTTTTCATGACGCTTAGGTTTATTGCATTTCCATTTTGTTCTGCTCTATAACCAACTCCTACCATTTCTAGATGTTTAACAAAACCTTCAGAAACTCCTATAATCATATTGTTTATCAAACTTCTAGTTAATCCATGTAATGATTTAGATTCTTTTTCGTTATCCTTTCTTGTGACAATTAAGCTTGAATCATTAATTTTAATTATCATTTCTTTATTGAAAGTGTAAGATAATTCTCCCTTGGCCCCTTTTACTGTTACATGATTATCTTCAGATAATTCCACTGTAACATTTTCAGGGATTAATACGGGTTTCATTCCTATTCTTGACATTTTATTTCTCCTTTACCAAACAACACAAATCACCTCTCCGCCTAATCGTTCTTTCCAAGCCTGTTTATGAGTCATGATTCCTTTAGATGTAGATACTATTGTTACGCCTAATTCACCAAAGTATCTTGGTATTTCTCCTTTCCTAGAATATACCCGTAATCCTGGTTTACTTATTCTTCTCAATCCATTGATTCTTGGAGATCCTTCATTTTTATAAGACAAGTTTAGATTTATCATTTTCATTTTGTCTTCGTCCATAATATTAAAATCTTCTATAAGACCTTCAGATTTTAATATTTTAGTAAGATTAGACTTGATTTTAGAATATGGGATTGCAACATTGTCTTTGCCGACTAAGTTGGCGTTCCTAATTCTTGTAAGAAAGTCTGATATTGGATCTGTATTCATATATTTATCTCCTGAATTACCAACTTGCTTTTTTCACACCTGGTAATAAACCTTTATGTGCCATTTCTCTAAAAGTTATTCTAGATAGGCCAAAATAATTGATATATCCTCTTGGTCTGCCAGAAACAAAACATCTATTTCTGATTCTTATAGGATTTGAATTTTTAGGTAATTTATCAAGTTTTTTTCTTGCATTCATTCTTTCTTCATTAGGTAAATCTTGATTATTTGCAATAGATTTAAGTTCAGCTCTTTTCGCAGAATAATGTTCAACCATTTTTTTTCTTTTGTTATTTCTTGCTACCGATGATACTTTAGCCATTTTTTATATACCTTGATTTAATTAATTTTATCTTGAATTTCTGTGATTATCCATCTTTTAGTTTTGGACAGAGGTCTTACTTCTTTAATTTTTACTACTGAACCAATTGTAGCTTTATTTGCAGGATCATGTGCAACGTATTTTTTGAATCGTTTAATATATTTTCCATATAACTTATGTTTATACTGCCTAGAGACACTTACAATAGCAGTTTCGTCCATTTTATTACTAATTACTTCGCCTGTTCTTATTTTTTGGTTACTCATTATTTACGACCTATGACCTTAATATTTTTCTTTCATTTATAACTGTTAATATTCTTGCTCTATTTAATTTAAGAATTTTAATTTCATTACTATTAGCAAGCTGTTTTGTTTGTAATTTGAATCTCAAATCTAACAAATCTCTGTTTATACTGGATAATTCCTCTAATAATTCCTTATCGCTTTTATCTCTTATGTTATCTATATTAGGCATTAAAATAATTTCCTTTCCACAAATGATGTTTTTATAGGTAATTTATCTGATGCTAAATTTAGTGCTAAACTTGCTTCATCTTTATCTATACCCGAAATTTCAAATATAACTTTTCCCTTTAATACTGATGCGACGTAATGATCAACATTTCCCTTTCCTTTCCCCATTCTAGTTTCTGCAGCACGGGCAGTAATAGGTTTGTCTGGGAATATTCTGATCCAAATTTTTCCACCTTTACGCGTGTATCGTGTCATTACTCTTCGTGCTGCTTCAATTTGCCTTGCAGTAATCCACGAAGATTCTTGTGCTTTTAATCCAAATTCTCCAAATGAAACGTTGGTGCCTTTGGAAGCGATTCCTTTTAATTTACCTCTGTGTTGTTTTCTGTATTTATAACTTTTAGGTTGTAACATATGATTATTCCTCGTTACCAGTTGGGTTTATTGTTCCACCTTCTTGTTTTACAAATGGGAATCCAAATTTAGATAAAAGCATTAATCCTGTTTCATTATCTTTTGCTGTAGTAACTATGATTATTTGCAGGCTTCTGATTTTATCTATTGAATTGTAATCTATTTCAGGAAATATAACATGTTCTTTTATCCCAATAGTATAATTGCCATTTCCATCGAAAGATTTTGTTGATAGCCCTCGGAAATCTCTCATTCTTGGGATGCTTAGATTTATTAGTCTATCTAAAAATTCATACATTCTTCTACCTCGAAGAGTTGTTGCAACACCTATTGCCATTCCTTCTCTTATTTTGAATTGTGCTATAGAGTTTTTGGCTTTTGTCGTTATTGGCTTTTGCCCTGTAATTAACGAAACATCTTTTACAGAATTTTCTAAAGCTTTTGAATTTGTAAGAGCTTCTCCAAGACCAATATTAAGTACCATTTTAGATATTTTAGGAACACTATTAATATTTGACAGATTCAAATCCTTTTTTAATTCAGGAGCTATATCTTTTCTATAAGATTCTAATAATCTAGGTGGATTTGTATTGCTTTTAGTTGTCATTCTATGACCTCACCTGTGGTTTTGTTTGTTCTAACTCTGCTTTGATCTTTTAACTGTGTTATTTTAACTTTTGCCGGTTGATTAGTATTTGGGTCAATTAATCTTACATTACTAATATCAACAAACATCTCTCTATCAATTATTCCGCCTGGTTGTGTTTCTGATTGAGTTTTCATATGTTTTTTATAAATATTAATTCCCTCTATTAGTAATTTACCTTTTGAAGGAAATATTTTTTGTACCTTTCCTGATTTTCCTGCGTCCTTACCTTTTGTAACAATAACATTATCATTGTTTTTAATTTTTCTCATTATAATACCTCCTGAGCCAAAGAAACTATTCTCATGTAATTTCTATCTCTTAACTCTCTCGCAACAGGGCCGAAAATCCTAGTTCCTCGTGGTAGTTTGGCGTCGTCTATTATTACAGCAGCATTATCGTCAAACCTTATATATGTTCCATCTTTTCTTCTTATTTGTTTTTTAGTTCTTACAATAACAGCTTTAACAATTTCCCCTGCTTTAATTGGCGAAGTAGATGTTGCTTGCTTTACTGATGCTACAATAACATCTCCGGCATGTGCGTATTTTCGCCTGCTTCCGCCAGGAACACCTATACAACTAATTACTCTTGCACCCGAGTTGTCTGTTACTTTAACTCTACTATAAATTTGTATCATCAGATTTCTCCTCTATACTAGTGCTTTTTGTATTCGTATCTTTTTTTACAGGTAATTTAGCTTTGGTTTTAGGTGTTATTGATTTTGTAGATTTAGATTCATCTACAATTTTTTTTAAATTAAGATTACTACTTTGTGATGAAGTAGATTGTTTATCAGTGTTTTTAGATACAGAAGTTTCAGGAGTTAATGTCAATTCGATGTTTTCGGGTGCAGATGTTTCAGGAGTTAATGTCAATTCGATTGGTTTTATCTCAGATGGTTCAACATGTGTTTGTTTTGAGATTTCAATATCTCCTCTATAAATCCATACTTTAACTCCAATTCTACCGTATTCAGTATGTGCTTCAGCAATAGAATAATCAATATCGGCTTTTAGTGTATGCAGAGGTACTCTTCCCTCCATAACCTGTTCTTTTCTTGCGATTTCAGCTCCCCCTAATCTTCCCTTGCATATGATTTTAATTCCTTTCGCACCGTTTTGCATGGATCGGCTTGCAGCCATCCTTCCAGCTCTTTTATATGATATTCGTCTTTGAATTTGATCTGCTACGGAATGGGCGACTAGGGTAGCGTCCAAATCAGGATTTCGAATTTCTTCAATATTTAATTGTGTCTTATTCTGTGTGATATTTGAGATCAATTTTTTAAGCTCGTCTATTCTTTGACCACCTCTCCCAATTACTATTCCTGGTCTTGAAGTAAAAATTTTAACAGATATTTCATTAGTACTTCTTTCAATTTCAATTTTGGTTATTCCTGCATCTGTGTTTACTTTCATTATTTCTTGTCTAATTTTATGATCTTCTTTAACAAAATTACTGTAAGAAAATTTAGTTCCATACCATGTTGAATCCCAACCTCTTGAGATTCCTAGCCTAAAGCCTATCGGATGTATTTTTTGTCCCATTGATTATTTCCTCATTCAGAGAGTTTAACTACTATATGACTAGTAGGGTGATTAAAAGTTCCAGGTCTGCCTCTTGCTTCGGCTCTCCACCTTTTTAGAGTAGTTCCTTGGTTCGCGTAAATCTCGTTAATTTTCAATTTATCAACGCCAGGCATAGATAAATTTTTTGCATTTGCTATCGCAGATTCAATCGTTTTGTGAATTTCGAATGCAGCAGGAGATTTTTGATATCTCAAAAGGATTAATGCTTCATTGATATTTTTATCTCTTACTAAGTCCAAATAAGGCTTGAGTTTTTTTGATGATATTCCGATGTTTTTTGATATAGCTTTCATGATATTAACTTGTTATTTTTTCAGCTCCTGAATGATTTCTAAAAGTCCGCGTAGGAGAAAACTCTCCTAATTTGTGGCCAACCATATTTTCAGAGATAAATACAGGGACGTGCCTTCTTCCATTATATACTGCTATTGTTAATCCAAGCATGTCCGGTAGTATAGTTGATGCTCTTGACCATGTTTTTATTATGTCATTCTTATTTGAATTCATTGCTTTTTCTACTTTTTTTTGCAAACTAGCATTAACATAAGGTCCTTTTTTTGTAGATCTAGACATATTTATTTCCTTTTTCTACTTCTTATAATAAATTTATCACTAGGTTTTTTCTTCCTAGTTTTAGCGCCTAAAGCAGGTCTTCCCCAAGGAGTCTTAGGCCCTGGCATACCAATAGGAGATTTTCCCTCACCTCCACCATGCGGATGCGCATTAGGTGCCATTGCTACTCCTCGTACAGATGGCCTCTTGCCTCTGTGTCTGTTTTTTCCAGCTTTACCAAGTTTGATGTTTTTGTGATCTTGATTTCCTAAGGAACCTATCGTTGCTTTACATTCTTTATGAATTCTTCTCATTTCCCCGGACGGTAATCTAATAAGAGTATGTTCTCCTTCCGTAGCTAGTACTTGAGCAGAGTTTCCAGCAGAACGAACTAGTTTTGCTCCTTGTCCTGCATTTAATTCAACATTATGCACTTCAGTACCACTAGGAATATTTTTCAAGGGCATGCAATTCCCGATCTTTATTTCAGTTTTATCATTACTTAATACTAATTCTCCAACGTTTAATCCTTGAGGAGATAATATATACGCCCATTCTCCATCTTTATATTTTATTAAAGCTAAATTGGATGATCTATTAGGATCATATTGTATTGAATGCACTATTCCTTCAATACCAATTTTAGATCTTTTGAAATCTATTATTCTATATTTTCTTTTGTGGCCGCCACCTCTATGGCGAACAGTTATTCTTCCTTGGTTATTTCTTCCAGCATGTTTTTTAAGTGGTTGTAGAAGAGATTTTTTAGACTCTGCGGAAGTTAACTCACTAAAATTAGGGAGAACTGCTCCTCTTCTTCCTGGTGATGTTGGTTTTTTTCTAACTAAACTCAATTTTAAACACCTTCAAATATATTTATAGTTTGTCCCTGCTTAATTTTAACTAGGGCTTTTTTATTTTTTTTCCCATTCATCCACGAGCCAGTTTTAGGATTTCTTTTTTTTGGGCCTTTGGATATTATGGTTCTCACACTAATCACATCAACTCCGTAAGCACTTTCAACATTAGTTTTTATTTGTGATTTGTTTGAATTCATCTCTACTTCAAAAGTGTATACACTTGCTTCCTGTAACAATGATGATTTTTCACTGATTATTGGTTTTTTTAAACACTGATAGTTAGGCATTACTTTCTCCTTTATCAATTGTTTTTGGTGAAGTAGTAGCTTTAACTGTTTTCTTGAATTTAGATTTCAATCGTTTTTCAATTAAATTATTCAACCCTTTTTCGGTTATTATCATGTGTTCAGATCTTGCTATAGCCGGGGCATTGATAAGATCGCTAGATAACGTTGTAATGTTAGATATATTATTTGTAGATTTCAAACTTTGTAAATCAGCTCCATCTAGTACAAGTAAACAGTGGTTAGCTAATTTCAAAGATTTCAGTAAATTCTGAGCATCTTTAGTTTTAGCAAATTTATTTGATTCGTTAAAATCTTTTAACACATATAATTTCTTTTCATTTAATTTGTAAGCTATTGTAGATAACAAAGCTCCAGTTTTCATTTTTTTATTCAAATTTTTTCTGTACGACCTTGGTTGAGGTCCAAATACAATACCACCACCTCTCCATATAGGGCTTCTTATACTTCCAGCTCTAGCGCGACCTGTTCCTTTTTGAGCGTGTGGCTTCCTGCCACCACCTCTTACTTCCGCTCTTGTTTTTGTCTTATGTGTACCTTGTCGTTGATTTGCTAAAAATGTTACTACATTTTGATGTATAAGTTGATCATTTATAGGGTAATTTGCAATTTCTTTTTGAATATTATGATCTCCTATCACGGAGCCTTTTTGATCTATAAGTTTTACTTTCATTTACTTTTCATCCTTTTTAGGTTCTTCATCTTTAGGTTCTTCAATAGGGGTAAAAGATTTGTTACTTGCAGCTAACAACACTAATCCATTTGATGCACCTGGCACTGACCCTGATACATAGATTAAATTGTTTTCTAAATCAAGATCTAAAATTTCTAAATTTTTTATAGTGAATTGTTCTCCACCATAACGGCCTGACATCTTTTTTCCTTTGATTACTTTTCCGGGAGTTGATCCCGAGCCTATCGATCCGGGAGCTCTATGCCTATCTGATTGGCCGTGAGTTTTTGGGCCACCTTTAAAATTCCATCGCCTTACTGTCCCAGAAAACCCTCGTCCTTTTGATTTGGATGTCGCATTTAAATATTGTCCTTTCACAAACATTCCAATATCTATTTGGTCGCCAACTTTGTTTGAAATTTCATTTTTTACCCTAAATTCTTTAAGGATTTTAAATAAGCCTTTGCTATTTTTCATATGCCCAGACATAGGCTTGTTTGTTTTTTTGGATGTTTCAAATCCAAGTTGAACAGCGTCATATCCATCGGATTTTTTTGTTTTAATTTGTGTTACAAAACATGGGCCTGATTTTAAAATTGTTGCGTGCTTAGATTCACCGCTATTATTGAAAATAGTAGTGGATCCGACTTTTTTTGCTATTATTTTATTCAAACTCATGTGTATCTCTATTTATAATTTCATTGATATATCAACGCCCGCTGGAACGTTTAAATTTGTAAGATCATCTATTGTTCGAGCATTTGGGTCCACAATATCAAGCAATCTTTTATGTGTTCTAAATTCGAAATGCTCTCTGCTATCTTTATCAATATGCGGTGATCTTATGACACAAAATCTTTTTATTTTTGTGGGTAAAGGAACGGCTGAAACAGAAGCTCCTGTTCTTTCTGCTGCTTCAATTATTTGCTGCACAGAATAATCTATCATTCGGTGATCAAACGATTTTAATTTAATTCTTATTTTAGTTGTATCTTTTTTGTTTGCCATTATTTTACGCCTTGTTCTTCCATTTTTCCTTTTAATATAGATTTAGGTAATTGATAGTATTTTTCGAATTCCATTGAAAAGCTTGCTCTACCCTGAGTTAAAGATCTCAATGTGTTTGCATATCCGAAGCTTTCACCTAATGGTACAGATCCTTTTATGATCTGTGTGTTAGATTGAGTATTAGTTTCACTTACAAGCCCTCTTCTTCTATTCAAATCACCTATGACTTCACCAAGAAAATCAGAAGGAGTAGTTACTTCTATTTTCATTATTGGTTCTAAAACTACAGGGGACCCTTTTCTTACTGCTGCTTTTACAGCCATAGACCCTGCGATTGTGAATGCAACCTCTGATGAGTCGACGTCGTGAAAGCTACCATCAATCAAATTAACTTTAACATCAACTACTGGATAACCTAACAATGCTCCGCTAGTTAGTCCTTCTATAATACCTTTTCTTACTGCTGGTATATATTCACGAGGTATAGAGCCTCCTTTTATTGAATCTACGAATTCAAATCCTTTCCCGCCTTTTTGTGGTTCTACCTCAATGACACAGTGTCCGTATTGCCCTCTGCCTCCACTTTGTCTTATGAATTTACCTTCTGCCTTTGAACTAGTTGTAATAGTTTCTCGGTACGCAACTTGCGGTTTCCCTGTATTACATTCTACGTTGAGCTCTCTCTTCATTCTATCTACCATGATTTCAAGGTGAAATTCACCCATTCCTGATATAAGAGTTTCAGCTGTTTCATCATTATATGAAACTTTAAATGTCGGATCTTCGTCTGCCATCTTAAGTAATGCTTCTTGTAATTTGTCTTTATCAGATTTTAATTTGGGCTCGACAGAAACTGAGACCACTGGCTCGGGGAAGGTGATTTTCTCTAATATTATAGGTTGATTTTCGTCACATATGGTATGCCCAGTAGAAGTATCTTTCAACCCTACAGCACAAGCAATATCTCCAGCACTAACGCTTTTTATTTCTTCTCTATCATCTGCGTGCATTTTTACTATTCGACCCATTCTTTCTTTTTTGCCGGTTACTGTATTTAAAACACCTGCGCCAGCATTAATAGTTCCAGAGTATACTCTAAAATATATTAATCTTCCTATGTACGGATCTGAAACAGTTTTAAAAGCTAATGCAGCAAAAGGTTCATTAATATCTGCTTTTCTAATTTGGTCTGATTCACCACGATATTCCTTACCTGTAACAGAAGGTACATCAAGAGGTGAAGGTAAGTAATCTCCAATAGCGTCAAGCATAGGTTGTACAGCTTTCCTTTTCAAAGCTGTACCGCACATCACTGGTATAATCGAATTAGATATAGTTACCCTTCTAATTGCACTTTTAAAGGTTTCGGCATTAAATTCTTCGCCAGAGAACACAACTTCCAAAAATTTCTCGTCATTCTCTGCGACTTTTTCTATTAACTTTGCTCTGTACTCGTCTGCCTTGTTTTTTAAATCTTCAGGGATTTCAGTGACTTTATCAATATGCCCCTGATCATCTCCAATTTTATAGTAGATTGCTTTTTGTTCTACGAGATCTACAATTCCTTCAAATTTATCTTCTGAACCTATAGGTATTTGTATTGCGACAGGATTCGCTCTGAGTCTGTCAACTAAAGTTTGAGTTGCAAGGTCAAAATCAGCTCCAATTTTATCCATTTTATTAATGAAAACCATTCGAGGTACATTATATTTATTAGCTTGTCTCCATACTGTTTCAGACTGAGGTTGCACACCAGCAACAGAGTCTAAAACTACAACAGCTCCATCTAGAACTCTAAGACTACGCTCTACTTCTGCAGTAAAATCAACGTGCCCTGGTGTATCAATAATATTTATGTCATAGCCATTCCATTCACATGATGTGGCCGCTGAAACAATTGTAACTCCTCTTTCTCTTTCTTGAGCCATCCAATCTAATACTGTATTTCCGTCATCAATATTACCAGCTTTATGAGTTCGGCCTGTGTAGAACAAAACACACTCTGACACAGATGTTTTACCTGCATCTATGTGAGCTATAAATCCCATATTTCTTGTTTTCGCTAAATTAGCTGACATTTTTATATATCTCCATTACCATTTGAAATGGGCAAAAGCTTTGTTTGCTTCAGCCATTCTATGAATATCATCTTTTCTTTTTATTGCCGGGCCTTGCGAATTATATGCGTCCATTAGTTCTTTTGCCAATCTTAGATAATAAGCTGATCCAGATCTACTTCTAGAACTTTCAATTATCCATCTCATAGCTAGTGTTAGACTTTTTTCCCTGGGAAGCTCGGTTGGGACTTGATAATTTGCTCCTCCTACTCTTCGGCTTTTAAGAATAACATCTGGCGAAACATTTGATACTGCTTGATTAAACACATCAATCCCAGGTTTTTTTAATTGAGTTTCTATTTCATCTAGAGCAGAATATACAATTTTCCTGGCTAGGTTTTTCTTTCCATGTTGCATAACTTTGTTTATGAATCTTGTTAGAGCTAAGTCATGGTATTTACTTTCAAGGGTTAATTTTCTTATTTTAGCTCTGTGACGTCTTGACATATCGTTTCCCTATTACTATGAAGAACTATTTTTTTTACTAGGACGTTTGGTTCCGTATTTACTTCGGCCTCTGTTTCTGTCTGCCACGCCTTCAGTATCAAGAGCACCACGAATAATATGATATCTTACACCAGGTAAATCTTTGACTCGTCCACCTCTTATTAGAACAACAGAATGTTCTTGCAAATTATGTCCTTCACCAGGAATATAAGCAGAGACTTCCATTCCGTTTGTTAATCTTACTCTGGCAACTTTTCTTAATGCTGAGTTCGGTTTTTTAGGTGTTTGAGTTCTAACTTGCGTGCATACGCCTCTCTTTTGTGGAGAGCCTGAATTTCTGTATCCAGAATTTTTCAAGGAGTTAAAAGAGAATCTCAAAGCAGGTGATTTATCTTTCCCTTTTTTTATTCCTCTTCCTTTTCTAACTAACTGATTAATTGTAGGCATAATTCAACACCATTTCTATAACGGACTAGTAAACTTGTGTAAAAACACGAAACGATATTATATTTATATCAATTCTTAGAGTCAACAAATTTTACAGTGTCATATTATGAAAAAACAAACAAAATCTCCTTTTTTAGCTATTTTTTATATTTAAAGCCCATTTTTTATGTATAATAAATCTTATTTTTCGAGCTTACAAATAAAATGCACATTAAAATCCGAGAACCACAAACCGCCATAGACTATATGTTTTTAAGGAATATTCGTATACAAGTGTTTGTTATAGAACAACAAATTCCATGGCAATGGGAATTTGACGAATTTGATACTACTGCAACTCATTTAATTGTTGAAATTAATCAACAAATTATCGGGACTGGCAGATTTTACCCGTCTTCTAATGATGAGTCTATATATAAATTAGGAAGAATGGCAGTTTTGAAGAATTTCAGAGGATTAGGTATTGGCACAAAAATATTAAATAAATTTGAAGATATTGCTAAATCAAAAAATATTTCTGAAATTTATTTAGAAGCGCAATCTGACAAATTGAGTTTTTATTTAAAACAAAATTACGTTCCCAAAGGTGATAAATACATAATGGATGGTATTTATCATAATTTAATGTCTAAAACAATTTTATAATACTATTTTTTGTATATGTTTTTTTTAAAATCTTCAAGCCATTCTTTTGTCGGAGGGTAGTATTTACCGGGAGGTACCTTTTCCTCTTCTGCTTTGTTTTTTATGTACTCTTCTGCTGATTCGTATAAATCACACCATTCCACAATTTCTTCTGCTAAATGACTCGGTACTACAACTACGCCGTCATCGTTACCGTAGATTATATCTCCAGGTCTAACTAGAACACCATCGCATTGAATATCTACGTTATCCTCATACTCTGTCATTACATGTCTTGCAGCTTTTGGAGTTCTTCCTGATGCGTAAATTGCGAATCCAAAAGGTTCAACCTGATCAAAATCTCTCATTCCTCCATCTGTTACAATTCCTTCTGCTTTATTCATTTTTAGTTGTACTAATTTTACATCCCCTAAATTTGCAGCTGTACTATTTCCCATTGCATCACAAACCAGCACGTCTCCAGGCCCACAGGATCCCATAGCCCTATATTCGGGTGCATTCTCATTTGGAATTTCCATACCATCTGCGTTATATCCTCCTCTCACCTCTTCTTTTAAATCTGGTCTTTCAGGTAAATATCTTAATGTACGAGCTCTTCCTAATATGATTTTACCTTTTGTTAAAGGCTTCACATTATCCATAACGCAATTTTCATATCCTTTTTTCCCTAATGCTGTCCACACTGTAGCAGGCGTGATATTTTTATACTTGTCTAGTATTTGCTGAGAAATTTCATCTGACATATTTTTCTACCTTTAATATATAAGTTTCATTGATTTATATATAATAATACTATGAATGAAAAAATCACAAATGAAATTGACGATATATTAGATACAAATACGGAAAATTTATCTAGTACTTCTAATTCGTTAGTAAAAAAATATCTTTTCAAATTTATTATCGCTTTGTTGGTAATTTCTATTTTACTTGTACCATTAATTACGATAAGTATTAAGTATTTTTTTATTGCTGCTGTTGCTTTATTTTTAATTTTTGTTTTTTTTGCAACACGCAAAATACCTAAAAAAGAAGAAAAATATTGGAGAGGTGAAAGAATAGAATGATTAATGAAATATTGATCTTTACTTTCACGGCCGGACTAGTAGCAGCATTTAACCCTTGCGGAATTCTAATGTTCCCTGCATACATAGGATATCAATTGAAATTTTTGGATATGTCAGATTCAAAAAAATTAGTATCTCTATTACTAATTGTAAAATCTTTATCATTAGGCATTTATACTTCATTTGGATTTGTTACTTTATTTGCTATATCGGGTTTTTTATTGGCGTTATTTGGAAGCTTGATCAGAGATTGGATCCCATTATTTGGCCTTCTCGTAGGAATCTTCCTATTAATTACAGGGTTGTTTTTGCTAATTTTTCAGAAAAAAATTATGATATTATTTTTTTCAAGAGCATCATCGATTGGTAGCGGAATAAAAAACCAAAATTTATCAATGTTTATTTTCGGAATTGGTTATGGACTTGCTTCATTGAGCTGCGCATTACCAATTTATTTGGCAGCAATTGGGTTAGTAATAGGAACTGGGATTGATTTTGTAAATATAATTTTCTATAGCCTGATTTATGCTTCTGGCATGAGTTTGGTTTTAATAGGAACTTCTCTTGGAGTAGTATTATTTAAACATTCAGTTAATCAATTTGTTTCTAAAATAAGCAAATATGTTGAACAAGTAGGTATTGTCCTTATGATTTTAGCTGGAATATTCATCATTCACTATTGGCTTCTTGGATCAGGCAGTACTATTTTTTATGATTCAGTAATTGAATTGTTTTAATCATAATTCATTTTTAATTGTATTACTTAAAATTCCAATGCCTTCAATCTCGACTTCAACTCTGTCTCCATCATACATATTTTTTGGTTTACCAGGTGTACCAGTCATAATTACGTCACCAACATTTAGTGTGATCATGCTTGATACAAATTCAATTATTTTGGGTACTTTGTGTAATAAATCTGATGTATTTTGATTTTGAACTTCTTCACCATTAATTCTACATATAATTTGTGCATTAGCTGCATCAACTTCGGTCTCAACCCATGGTCCTATCACGGTAAATGTATCACAAGACTTTGCTCTCCACCATTGGAGATCATTTTGCTGCCAGTCTCTAACACTGACATCATTTCCGCAGGTATAACCAAAAACATGAGATAGAGCATTAGATTGCGTGATTCTTTTGCCACCTTTTCCTATCACTAAGCAGAGCTCGGCTTCTGGTTGTACTGTAAGATTATTTTCTGACGCTTCTTTTGGCACGATTATATTGTCATTATTTCCAATCAAAGTATCAGGTAATTTGAAGAAAGGTTCTGGAACCTCAGGGGCTGGTTTATCTCCTAAATGGCTTTTGTAATTTAAGCCAATAGCAATAACTTTTCCAGGGTCTACTGGACTTAACATAGTAACATCTTCAGCATTAAATACATTATCAGTTGTTTTTGACTCAGATAACACGTAATTATCTGAAAGTTCATTGATTTTAGTTCCTTCTAATATACCCCATGAAGTATTATCACCGGATTTAAACCTTACATATTTCATTATTCCCTCTTATTATTTGAATGATTAAACAAGATTGTATTTGAGAGTGTATTATAAATATTTTATATTTTCTATATTTTAATAATAAAAGATATACTATATCTTAATAATTTATATTTCTATAATTCATTTATGCTTGAAGTAAATAAAATATCCAAGTCTTACAATGGTCAAAAAATTTTTTCCGATCTAAGTTTTGATATTCAAGAAGGAGAAATTTTAGGAATCACTGGAAGAAACGGGTCTGGCAAGTCAACTTTGTTAAAAATATTATCAAAAATTGCTATTCAAGATTTAGGTGAAATTATAATAAATCCAGATATCAATGTTGATTATTTGGGGCATGAAAACATGTTTTTTGGAGAGATGTCAATAAAGGAAAATATAGATTTCTTTACAAAGTTTGAAAACATTGAAAAATCTGAAGAAAATATTTCTGAATTGAAAAATTTATTGGGATTAGAATTAATCTATACGAAAAAAATAAACGAACTGTCATATGGTCAAGCAAAAAAATCGGGATTATATAGAATTGTTTTATCTAATTCAGACCTGATTCTACTTGATGAACCTTTTTCAGGACTTGATACACAATCAGTAGAAAATCTGACTCAACTAATAAACAAATTAAAACTTAAGAAAAAAACTCTTATTATTTCTTCAAATATCATCGAAATTATTGAAAATATTTCAGACAAATTAGTCAATATGGATGATTTCAATGAATAATATTGCCCTAGAAAAACCTGGTTATTTACAATCGTTTTTTCATATGGTAAAAAAAGATTTGAAATTAGAATTGAGATCTTTTTCAACTCTTTCGGTAACGATTGTATTTACGGCAGTAGTAGTTAGTTTATTTAATATTACATTTCCGTTTGGTGTAGACGAGAAAAATACTATTGTAGCAATTATTATTTGGATTATATTTTTGTTTAGCTCTTTAATCGTTAGCTCAGGACTCATAGATATAGATATGAAAAATAAATCTATTGATTTGTTATTCATAATAGGAATCAAGCCTGAAATTTACTTTTTGTCTAAAATATTTTCTACTGTTATC
>Ga0209403_10003418_pt1 | contig 17975 bp, 15 predicted proteins | sample ArcticOcean_MG_C_8_FD_187440 | JGI IMG/M metagenome (GOLD analysis project Ga0209403, IMG submission 187440) | Marine microbial communities from western Arctic Ocean - ArcticOcean_MG_CB11_86 (SPAdes) (version 2) | ecosystem: Environmental > Aquatic > Marine > Oceanic | place: Arctic Ocean... | reverse complement strand
CGGCTTACAAGAACCTCGAAGGCGCTCGGGTCAACCTCACCTACTACTCAGAAACGAAAAGCGTTTCCGGCGTGGAGTTTGAAACCATGAAAGTCGTACTGTAAGCCTCCCTTAGAATAGCGCCAGGCGATTTTGGAGTTCTCCGGCATAATAGTGCCCAGAAGGAGAACAGAAAATTCGTAAAGCACGATTCAAAGAGACACAGATTATTCGAGTGCTGAAAGAAGTCGAAGGAGGCCGTCAGGTAAAGGAAGTCTGCCGCGAATACGGGATAGCGGATGCGACGTACTACAATTGGAAAACGAAGTACGGCGGCATGGAGATTGCGGACATTCGAAAACTGAAAGAGTTAACGGACGAGAATCGTCGTTTGAAGAAAATGTACGGCGACCTTAGTCTGAAACACGAAGCGTTAAAGGACATCGTTGAAAAAAAGCTCTGAAGCCTGCGGCGAAGCGAAAACTTGTCGACTTTGCACAGCAAGCACATGGACTCAGCCAGAGAGCAGCGTGTGAGATGCTGAACTTGAGTCGATCGGTGTATCGCTCTCAACCCGACACGGACCGTGATCTGCCTGTCGTTGCAGCAATCCAGGCGGTGCTAAAGATTCACCCGGGCTACGGCTTCGGTGTACGCCGTCAGCGCCTATGGGACAGATATAGATCTGGTTTAATATAAATACTAATCCGGGTCGCGTATAGCGGACATCGAATACGCTAACGACGGACACTCTGCTGAGGCTGCGAGGCGGTGCCCTGGTGGCGAGCCATTGGCCCTTGGAGTAATGCTACCTTTGGCGACACCAAAGAAAAACGCCGGTCCCGGGCTTGTTTTGGATTAATTCCAGCTTATAATGCCGCCTCGCACAAATGTGCATTTTCGCTAGTACGAGCAACGTCGGTACAAGGCCGGCTTTGCTGAAATCACCAAACAACGCGCCCGTAGCTCAGCTGGATAGAGTACTCGGCTACGAACCGAGCGGTCGGGAGTTCGAATCTCTCCGGGCGCGCCATACAAATAAAGGTCCCCATAGGGGGCCTTTTTTTGTATGGCGCGCCCGGATGACGATGAGAGCACCAGTTCGAAAAAACGCGCCAGCGTTTTAGACGCCGCAGGCGCCCCGAAGGGGTAGAAACAAATAAGGACATCCACCAAACTATTCAAATCTGTATATTTCGAATCAATTAGTTGTGTCGACAAAGATTATGACATTCACTAAATGTCAAAAATCTGTGGGTTTTGGTTCGATGAACGGCGAGCTGCCAGTCCGGATTGAGACAATTGATGGATGTCCACGTTTTTGGCTCACGGGAAAAGCGGACAGCAGGGAGACCGGAATCAGCGGTCGAATGTAGGTCTTTTTATTTTTCAAAAAAATTCCAGAAAAGGCCTCTTTCTCGAACGATAACTGTAAGGGCGGGCATGGTTTTGCCTGAACGAGATCGTGCCTCTGTCGCTAGGCCCGGCATGTCTCAAGGCACCACCTTGGCTAATTGTTGGTCCCTTTTGTTTTTCTCGATCGTGACAAGCACCCTCATGACTATATTTGGGAGTGTTGCGAAATCTGCGAAATCTGGATGCGAAATCTGGACATCCATTAATTGTCAGATGTTTAGTGGATGTCCAGATTTTACTTTAGGCTAATCTCATATTGAAAGAGACTCTGTATCGACAAAGGGAGTCCGCTTCATTTATTCTACTTATGCTCAGCAAATTCGATAGATCAAGGTTAAAAAGAATAGGGGGCCATGTGCGGCTATTAGTAAAGAGAATGAAGAATTATGTGGCACGTCGAATAGCCGTGCTTGCCATGTTGTTGTGCGTGGTCGCTCCCGGCATTGCCGCGGAAAACATGGCGCATAAGCGGCCGAATGTTGTCATCATGATCGCGGACAATCTCGGTTTCGGTGACGTGTCGGCCTATAATATCGGGACACGCGGCGGCATGCGCACGCCGAATATCGACAAACTTGCAGCAGATGGCTTGCAGCTGACGCAATTTCTCGTCGAGCCGACCTGCACGGCGAGCCGAGCTGCATTGATGACGGGGCGTTACTCGATTCGCAGCGGCCTTTCCTGGTTTGCGGACGCCGAACCCAACAGGTTGCAAGCTGAAGAATACACACTGGGTGAGTTGTTTGACGACGCGGGATATACCACGGCTTATGTCGGCAAGTGGCACCTGGGGCGGTCGCTTCAAAGTCAGCCGCAGAATCAGGGATTCGACGAATGGCGTGTCGGATTCTTCAGTTCCACTGACGGCGTGCTGTACCCGGATGCGATGGCAGAGTTCGGTGCCCCCTCCGACTTACAGGACGCGGCCCGTTCCTGGATAGTCGAAGCAGATGGTCCCGGTGCCTCGAGCAAGCTCAAGCAATACGACTTCGAATATCGTAAGCAGATTGAGGCGGACATAGCCGGTGCTTCAGCCGACATTATCTCGCGGCTCTCTGAAAAAGACGATCCATTTTTCATGGTCATCGGTTGGACTCGGCCCCACTATCCAAACATTGTGGGCAGTGACTTCGCCGGGAAGTCAGGCGTAGGGCAGTACAGCGATAGCGTTGTCGAGCTAGATTACCGCGTCGGTGAGGTGCTGAATGCATTACGCGAGTCGGGCATCGAAGACGACACAATTGTTGTGTTCGCATCGGACAACGGACCTACCACGACCACCGGTTCGCCGAGTGAGCTTTATGCCGGCGATACCGGGCCATTTCGAGGTGAACTCGGCGATCCCTACGAGGGTTCGCTGCGCACGCCTGCCATCATTCGCTGGCCCGGACAGGTCGAGGCCGGGATGAGCAATCAGATGATTGCAATACACGACTTCCTGCCGACATTCGCGTCAATGCTGGGCCGAGAATTGCCCACTGACAGGCCTATCGACGGTATCGATCAGTCCGACTTCCTGTTAGCAAACGCTGCGAAATCGTCGCGCGAGCATTTACTTACATTCCTCGGAGATCGGCTCGTCGCCGTGCGCTGGCGACAGTGGCGTATGTATCCGGTCGAGTTTTCGCACGCATCGGGCAACCCAGCGGCCGGCGGTTACCAAAGCGTGATACGCGAACTTGCATACCCGCAGATATTCAATATCGAGGCAGATCCCAAAGAGCAGGTCAACCTATCGTCACACGTTGGTGCTTGGGTACTATGGCCCTACGAGGAGCTGATCGAAGCCTACCAAACCTCCATAGAAAAGCACCCTAACCCACCAGCGGTGAACATGACCGTCATAAAGAGTGAATAGCACCGAATCGAGGGAAAGTATGGGTCAGAGGCAGTTAATCCCAGCGAAATCTGGACATCCATTAATTGTCAGATGCTTAGTGGATGTCCAGATTTCGATTTTCTGACAATTAATGGATGTCCAGATTTTAGAGAGATGTCCAGCCGGTACCGTTCGCGCCGGGCTCCTTGAGCAACGACGAGGCATACGCGCTCACGGCGTTTTTACTTCATATGAACGATATTGTTCCAATAGATGACGTGATAGATGCGACCAATTTGGCACAGGTGTGATGCCTAATGCCGATGGTTTTATTCTCCACGACCGGGAAAACTCAAATACGACTCACTAGTTGACCGGCCATATTAGTTCACTAACCCTTGGGAGAAATACAAATGAGATCATCTGCTAACTGGTCACTCCGTTTTGCCTTCATTCTTATTGCGCTGATCATGTTCAGCCCGGATCGAACGCTCGTGGCACACGAAGTTGAAGCGCCGGAGCCTGCGGTCAATGAATTCTACTACCGCGTGAAGTGGGGATATTTCGATGAATTCCTGGAATTATTCAAAAAGAACCACTATCCGATCCTGGTACGACTCAAAGAGGAAGGCGTAATTCTGGATATGTATGCAGCCTTTCCTGCGAGCCATGCATCCGAAGACAAACGCTGGGATATGCGGTTCACCGTCGTTCTCGCGGATCCGAAGCATACCTATGAATACTTTTATGGCCCCGAACTCGTAAAAGAACTCTACCCAGATCAAGAGACCTTCAAGAAGGAAGAACAGCGTCGGTTTTCGTTGCTGGACGAGCACATGGACATACCGGTTAAGATGGACAGACTTTCCGACTGGAGTACTGTTACTGAGTAACCGGATAGTTGGCCCGGATGACGCCAGTCGTCGCCAATGCCGAAGAATAGGGACAGGCACGTTTTCAGCCGCATAATAATATGTGCCTGTCCTAGGTATCTACACTCTAGGTATCTACACTTGTAAAAGCGCATCAACACAAATGCGCAAGCGAACTAAAGATTGGCCTGGCAGCGAGGCAGGCATCCACCTGCTGTGATGACGCTCATGTCGAGTAGATCGATACGGGCCTATTCTGCCTGCCAAACCTTGATTAGTTCATCATAAGGAACAGTCTCACCCTGCGGCTTCTCGTCGGCCAATCGGGCCTTTGGCGAGCCGGGTTGTTGCAGCCAGTATTCAGCATCTCGAGGTTCGTTGAGCATCGGTCCACATTCACCGAGGGTTCCGTGTTGCTGCAATCTCTCCAGGACTCGGTCCTGTTGTTCGGCGAGGGAATCCATTGCTTCCTGCGCAGTGACCTCGCCACTGACCGCGTTGGCAACATTGGCCCACCATAATTGTGCGAGTTTCGGATAGTCCGGCACGTTGGTCCCTGTTGGCGTCCACAGAACTCGCGCAGGACTGCGGTAAAATTCCACGAGTCCGCCGAGCCTCGGTGCCAATTCTGTCATCGCGTCTGAATTTAAATCAGAATTTCGAATCGGTGTTAAGCCAACAATGGTTTTTTTCAGCGATACGGTTTTCGACGTTACGAATTGCGCATACAGCCAGGCCGCTTTTCGTCGCTCGAGCGGCGTACTCTTAAGAAACGTCCACGATCCCGTATCTTGGTAGCCTAGTTTCATACCCTCAGACCAATACGGACCATGCGGCGATGGCGCCATTCGCCACTTAGGCGTGCCATCGGCGTTAACGACTGCCAGACCTGGCTCAATCATGTTGGCGGTGAATGTCGTGTACCAGAATATCTGTTGCGCGATGTTTCCTTGTGCGGGTACGGGGCCTGCTTCGGAGAACGTCATTCCAGCAGCTTCGGGCGGCGCGTATTTTTTCAACCAGCCCATATATTTTTGTAGCGCATAAACCGCTGCAGGACCATTCGCCGCGCCACCCCGAGTGACTGAAGAGCCGACTGGCCGGCAGTCCTGTACGCGAATGCCCCACTCGTCAACGGGTAAGCCGTTTGGAATGCCGGCGTCGCCTGCACCCGCCATGGAAAGCCATGCATCCGTAAATCTCCAGCCCAGAGATGGATCTTTTTTGCCGTAATCCATATGGCCGTATACCTGTTCACCGTCGATCTCGCCTACGTGCTCGGTGAAAAATTCAGCGATGTCTTCATAAGCCGACCAGTTGACCGGTACGCCCAGTGCATAGCCGTAGCGATCTGCAAATTGTGACATCAGATCCGGATTGGTAAACCAGTCGTATCGAAACCAATACAGGTTTGCGAATTGCTGGTCCGGCAGTTGGTAAATCTTTCCATCCGGGCCGGTCGTAAAACTGATGCCGATGAAATCGTCGAGATCAAGTGTCGGCGATGTAACGTCTGCACCGTCACCGCTCATAAAATCACTCAAGGGAACGACGTATCCATAGCGCGCGTGCGTGCCAATCAGATCCGAGTCGTTGACGTAGCCGTCGTAGACGTTCTCACCCGATTGCATTTGTGTCTGCAATTTTTCGATGACGTCGCCTTCCTGAATCAGGTCGTGCGTCACGCGAATGCCCGTAACGTCAAAAAACGCCTTTGCCAGCGTTTCGCTTTCGTATTCGTGAGTGGTTAGCGTTTCGGAGACGACGTTGATGGATGTGCCGCGAAAATCCGCAGCAGCAGATGTAAACCAGGCGAGTTCAGCTATTTGCTCATCTTGTGTCAGAGTTGACGGTTGAAACTCATCGCTTATCCAGCGACTTGCGTTGGCGGCGTAGTCCGTGTCACTAGCAGGCACAGTTTCGTTCGTGCCATCGGAACAGCCTGCCAGTACGACGGGCAAGAAAATCAGTCGCCAAAATTTCACATCATTCTCCAACATTGGATTCTTACCGGCAGTATAAAGCGCCTAACCCCAGCGCATAAGTAGGCCAGCCCATATCACCGAAATGATTGATGCTGCCAACAGGGTTGTTTCTGTCAATCCGAGCCAAAGCAGGTGTATGAATGCAGCGGACAGCAGGCTGATGAAGAAACGATCGCCTCGAGTTGTCGCCATCGGCAGTAAGCCCCTGCGGACCTCCGTCGGACGCAGGATTTCCCAGACGGTGAGTAGCGTCAGCGCAATGCCTATGCCGATGAAAAACGCGGCCGTTTGTGGAGTCCAGGCCATCCAGTTCATTTTGCAGCCCTCATGAGACCCGTCCCAGGGCAAATCCTTTGACCAAATCCTTGCGGACAAACCAGACCACCAAAATGCCAGGCAAAACGGTAAGTACGCCAGCGGCAGCCAGGACACCCCAATCGATACCCGAGGCACTGATCGTGCGTGTCATGACGACAACAATGGGTTTGGATTCCGCACCTGAAAGTGTGCGGGCCAGCAGCAGCTCCACCCAGCTAAACATGAAGCAGAAAAACAGGGTGACGCCGATTGCGCCACGATTAACAGGAATGAAAATCCTGAAGAAAAAATACAGAAAACTGTGACCGTCGATTCTTGCCATCTCGTCCAGTTCTTTCGGCACGGCTGAGAAAAAGCCCTCGAGAATCCACACCGACAAGGGCACCGTGAACAGGCAGTGCGCAAGAGCGACGGCAAGCGGCGTATCGAATAGTCCAATGGCGGAGTAAAGCTGGAAAAATGGCAGCAGAAATACTGCTGGCGGTGCCATTCGATTTGTCAGCAACCAGAAAAACAGTTGTTTGTCGCCCAGGAATCGATAACGCGAAAAGGAATAGGCAGCGGGGATAGCAACCAGCAATGACAGAACAGTGTTGATCGCTACGTAGGTCAGAGAATTTCCGAATGCCTGGTACCACACGGGGTTCGAGAAAATTTCCACGAAGTTGCTGAATGTCGGCGCGCTCGGAAAAAATGAGAAGTCACCCGCAATGTCGGCATTGGTCCGCATGGCCATCGACAATAGCCAATACAGTGGAACGGCCAGGTAAATCCCGTAGCCGACCAAAACCCAGCGGCTCATACTATGTTTCACTGCGCTATGTTTCATTAGGCTACGTTTCATCGCGACTTATGACGCTGGTGTAGAAAAGCCAGCAGAACAGGAGAATGAACAGGAAGTAGATAACGGAAAATGCGGCAGCCGGTCCCAGATCAAACTGGCCAACTGCCATCGTCGTCAGGTACTGACTCAGGAACGTTGTAGCATTGCCCGGTCCACCGCCGGTTAATACAAAGGGTTCGGTGTAAATCATAAAGCTGTCCATCAGGCGCAGCAGTACAGCGATCACCAGAACTCCTCTCAGTCGAGGCAATTCGATCAGGCGGAACACCTGCCATTTGCCTGCGCCGTCGAGCTCGGCAGCCTGGTAGAACGGCCCGGGAATCGCCGACAGCCCGGCGAACGACAGTAGCGCGACCAGAGACGTCCAGTGCCACACGTCCATGGCAACGATTGTTAGCCATGCCTGAATGGGACTCGCAGTGTAGTTGTAGTCGATTCCCAGCGCGTTGATGCTAACGCCCAGCAATCCAATATCCGGCCGAGCAAACATCTGCCAGATTGTTGCAACGACATTCCATGGAATCAGCAATGGCAGTGCCAACAAAATCAGGATGAGCGGCGTATACCGGCTCGCCTTCGGAATGCCTTTGGCGACCATAATTCCGAGAGGAATTTCAATTGCAATCACGGTCAGGCTAAATCCGATCTGACGCCAGAATGCATCAATGAAGCGGGGATCGTTCAGCGTTTCGCGATACCAATCGAAGCCGACAAAGAAACGCGTATTGAAATCGAGGATGTCCTGCACTGAGTAATTCACGACGGTCATCAGGGGGATGACAGCACTAAATGCCACGATCAGGACCACCGGCAGCACTCCCAGCCAGGCCCGATTATTGTGCGTCTTAAACGTGCGCAATTTCGGCCACTCTATTTCCGCCTTGAAAGGTGACGCAGCGGTCAATACGAACTGACGCTTTCATGCCCGTTTCGAATTCTGCGTTGCCCCGCACAAACACTTCGCCGTGCGGCGTCATCAGCGTGACTAGTCCGTGCGCCTTACTGTCCTGGGTGCTGTAAACACGGACGCGCGTAACCGTGCCATCGACATGTCCCTCATCAACCAGTGCGGCCCATTCGGGCCGAAAGCCGATTCGATCTCCAGTCGTGGACGGCACCGCAGAACATGGCAGGAAGTTCATGCCTGGGCTGCCGACAAAGTGGCCGATGAATTCGTTCGCTGGCGATTGGTAAATTTCAGTGGGTGTTCCAGTTTGCAGGATTCCACCGGCACTTAAGACCGAGACGCGTTCGGCAAAGGTCAGTGCTTCTGTTTGATCGTGTGTGACATAGATCATGGTGACACCAAGATCTTTCTGCACCTTGAGAAGCGTCTGGCGCAATTTCCACTTAATTTTTGGCTCGACTGCGGTCAGCGGTTCGTCAAGCAAAACCAGCGAGACGTCAGGTCGAACCAACGCCTTGCCGACTGCCAGCAATTGTTTTTCAAACAAGCTCAATGACGGCGGTTTTGTGTCGCGTATTTTGCCTAACGACAACTCGGAACAGATGTACGCGACTTGTCCATCGATCATGTCAGTCGCAACGCCCCTTGTTCGTAAAGGGAAGGCGAGATTCTCCGCAACCGTTAACGAGTCATAAAGGACCGGAAACTGAAATACCTGGGCCACGTTTCGTTCGCGACCGGGCAGATCAGATACATCATTTCCATCGAAAAGGAGGCGGCCGGATGTGGGAGAGAGCAACCCGGAAAGCAAATTCAGCATGGTTGTCTTACCTGCCCCGCTAGCACCGAGCAGAGCATGTGCCTCGCCGTTCTCGATCTGCAGATCAAGCCCGTACAACGTGTCTTCCGTCGCTCCCGGATAACGAAACGAAACATCTTCCAGCGTGATTTGTGCCATATCAGAAACGCACTATGTCTTGTTCGCGGACATGCAACGCCAGTTTGGAGCCCACCGTGATTTCTTTCATGCCCTGGCATCGAGCGATCCAGTCGTGGTCTGCAACCTGACCATGAATAAATGATTCGTCACCGCTGGTCTCGAATGCGGTTACCTGCATTTCGAAAGTAATGCTGGCTTGAGAATGATCCTTATCATCGACTCTTACGTGTTCCGGACGAATTGCGCATTCGCTACCATCTCCCAGAAAACGATTGACGAACGGATCTGCCAGCAGCTCCATAGACCGAAGACAGTTCGGATTCCTATAGACATCGACAGGACTACCTGACTGCAACTTCCGTCCGTTGTCCAGAAGCAAGAGCTGGTCACCCAGGGTGAAAGCATCGCGAGGGTCGCTGCTGGTGTAAATTACAATGGTGTTGGATGCCGTTAACAGCTCACGAAGCTCATTTTCCAGTGCCTCGCGCAGTTTGAAGTCCAGGTTGACTAGCGGTTCATCGAGCAACAGGACGCGCGCGTCTTTGGCCAGTGCGCGGGCGATGGCAACCCGTTGTTGTTGTCCCCCGGATAATTCGTGTGGAAGTCGATGCAATAGCTCCGTCAGTTGAAGTTTGGCCGCAATATCGGAGGCCTGTGTCAGACGCGCAGCTGCCGGTGCGCTGTGTGCTCGCAGCGGTGATTCAATATTTTCGAGGACAGTCAGGTTCGGATAGTTAACAAAGGCCTGGTATACGAGGCTCACTGATCTTTGTTGAGGTGACATACTGGAAACGTCTTCGCCATCCAATAGAATCTCACCACGAGCCGGCGTAGACAGTCCGGTAATAAATCGGCACATATCGGTTTTGCCGGCATTATTTGCCCCAAGCACAACGGTAATCTGGCCCGACAAGAATGTGTGGCTAAATCCCTCGGAGCAGCCTGCATTGAGGCGCAGATTGGCCAACGCAAGCATCAGCTACCAAATCCTGTTTTATTACTCGAAGGCACGAGTATCTCAGGTCGCAGCTGTAGGGCGCAAAGCCGAATTGGGAATCGCAACGAAATCTGGGCATCCATTAATTGTCAGATGTTTAGTGGATGTCCTTATTTGTATGTTTTTTGTAGCTTTCTCAAACTTTATCGGTATTTGATGTCCGATAGCAAAATGTTTTCTTTGTCTTTCGCAGGCTTGGGCGACTGTTATTTGTTGGCGCTGATATTTTCGAAAACTTCGTTCCCAAGCGGAAACTGCTCCCAGCCGTCAAAGTCAAAGTGCCACCATTCCAATGGGTACACTTTAAAGCCTTCTGCTTGCATGGCTGCGCGCAACAGGTCCCGGTGCCAGCGCTGCAGAGTGGTGCCGCCCGGGTAGTGCGGGTATGACCGTTCGGTCATTTCGTCGTAAACGCCGACCATCTCAATGGGTTCACCGGTCTTTAAGTCATACAACGTCAGGTCAACTGCAGCGCCCCGATTGTGGCGCGATCCTTCCGCAGGGTTCGCGACAAAATCTTTGCCCTCTGCTGGCGTCGCATCCCAGAATATTTTGGTCACATACCACGGTCTGTAGGTATCATGAACCAACAGGCCGTATCCCTTTTGTTTCAGTTGGGTTGCAATCCGCTCCAAAGCTTCTGCGGCAGGGCGCTGCATAAAGGCCTTGGCAGACGAATAAACCGGCGTATCCAGGAAATTGTCTTTGGAAGCATAGCGGATGTCTAATTTGATGGTCTCGCTATAGTCGGTGATATCCACAAGGTCGGAGTTGCTTGCCGGGATGTCCTCATGCGGCGGTGTGGCTAGCAGTGCTGCTACAGTAAGCTCTGGAACTGGTTTCACTGGTTTGATTTTAAACACATTACCAGCGACATCCCCGATGGAGCGGCGCTTGAACTCAATGCCGTTCAAACTGACACCGGATACTTTTCCATCTGCACTTTTTAGAAAGGTAAGATGTTCGTTGGGGTAAAGGCCGTAAGGTGGAAATTTGAATAGTCCGTCGCTGATTTCCTCAAGAGGGTACTCCATACCCCATTCGATCAGCGCATTCAGGTCGCCGAATCTTTCGTCTATGTACAAAATATTATGGTCAAAGCCATATTCACCTAGCAGGCCCGCCCATCGGGGCTCGCTGGCATCTGGCATTACGTTTTCAACCTTGGTGTAAGTATCCCCAAAAACCGTCACGCTATCGCCGTTAAAGCTTAAGTCTTCGCTGTATAAGGGAAGGCCATCAATGACGACGGAACTACCGTCTGCCTTGCTTGCGCGAAGGCGCAGTGAAAGACCTCCTAACCGTTCAATATATAGGTCATCAAATCGGCGTTGAATTTGAATGGCAGACTGGTCGTTTTTGTATGTACCGATCAGTCGCTGTGCCTGGTTATCTGGTAATGCGGTAGTTGAATTGAAGGTGGGTGGGTTCTCTTTGTTTTGTGTGGCCAGGAGTATCCGCAAGGCATAGTCCGCGATCCGGCTGACAGCGCCGTTTGCCATGTCCAGATTGGTGGAGATCGCGACGCCTATCTTCTTCCCCGGCAACACCTTCATTTGGGTGGCGAAGCCGTATATTGCACCGCCGTGCTCGACTGATTTCTCGCCGTCCAATTCGCCGAGCGAAAAACCGATACCAAAAGATCGATCACGGCCACTTAATATATCGGTTTGCGGAGTCCACATTTGGTCCAGCGTTGAGGCCTTTAAAATTCGACCGTTTTCGCCTTCCCCTTTTTTAATCAGCGCATCCATGAACCGCGCCAGATCATTCATGGTTGAGTACATGCTGCCCGCCGGGGCGATGCCCAGTTCAAATGTGGGCGCGACGGGCCGTGTGCCCTGATAGGTGCTCATGTAGGCGGCAGGCAGGTTTGTTAGTACATTTTCTTCCGGGGTAAAGGCGCTGCTGCTCATGCCAAGTTTTGTGAGAAGCTTGTCATTGAGGATTGAAGCAAATGGTTTGCCGCCGATTGTTTGGATGACATACCCAACAACCGCGATGCCCGCATTGGAGTATTGAACTTTGGTGCCCGGCTCGTAAACCAGCGTTGTCTTGTTCAGGCTATCGATGGTGTCTTCAAGCGATGGTTCGGACGGGTCAAAATAGTTGCCGACAGGCGGCTCGCGCACCAAGCCAGAAGAATGGCTCATGAGCATGCGCAAAGTGATGTCGACGCCGTATGGATTGTCAGGTTTGAATTTGGGCAGATAGTGGGTAACTGGAGCGTCAATATCCAAAATGCCCTGCTCGACAAATTGCATCACAGCGATGTCGGTAAATAATTTGGAAACCGAACCGATTTTATAGGTGATGTCTGCGCCCGAGACATCCTTCAGGCCTTTGCCAGGCGAACCCGCTTTGCCCGACCAAACTACACCGTTCTCGTCAACAAGGATGATTGACAACAACGGCAAGTTTTTGTCAGTGGCCTCTAGCTGGATCACGCGGTTGAGTTCTGCAAAGTCTGAGTTGTCAGCACTATTCTGAGCGGCGGCGCTGAACGAAATGCTGAGACTAACGAGGATGAGTAGAAATGAACGGCTATGAAACCGGATTTCCTTTAAGAATCTTCTAAAAAACGCGCCACCTAACGTTTGCCGACAGAATCTTAAGTTCGTAGTCATCCTTCTATTTCCCCGATTGATTTATCCAGTGACACTTGCCGGTAAGCCGGTAAGCAACTCCGACAAGCGTGCTCATTAACTTCGGCGGCGTAGATGTTTACGGTGCAGAATTCGAGTTATTTTTGCAACCTGTCGAGGCACTCACAAAAGAGCACAAAAGGGGTCGAACTGACTTTATCGACGTTTTGCGCAATATTGGGCATAGCGTGAAGCGGCCCATTGAAAGACAACTAGTCAATGCCACGCCACCGCAGATACTTCATTCCCGGCATTCCGAAACATGTCATAGCGCACGGCGTGGGTCGGCAAGTCGTATTTTTCGCGAGCCAGATTAAAAATAGGTTCGACAAAACGCGTCAGCTTTTTGGGAGGAGGGGCAATGCTACGACGGATCGCAAATCGAACAATCGCTTCGAAGCTTGTCAATGTGCCAAGTGAACACGCAATTAACCAACACCGGCACATTAATCTCAATTTCGAGATAATTTCGGCATTGCGGTGGTCGCTCTGATCCCTGATCATGCACGCGTGAATACCTCCCCCCAGACCATTTTAAAAGACGTCTTTGGCTACCGAAATTTCAGAGGTGAGCAGCAGGCGATTATCGAGTCTGCGTTGGATGGCCGCGATTCCCTCGTCATCATGCCGACCGGTGGGGGCAAGTCCTTGTGCTACCAGATTCCCGCCATGCTGCGAGAAGGCACCGGGCTGATCATCTCGCCACTCATTGCGTTGATGCAGGACCAGGTGACGGCGCTTAATGAGGTTGGCATCGCAGCGGAATTTCTCAATTCCAGCCAGTCGTTCGATGAAATGCGGTCCGTGACGGCCAGGCTTAAGCGCGGCGAGTTACAGCTTCTGTATATTGCGCCGGAGCGTCTGGCCACCGAACAGACCCGGGCATTGTTGCGCGAGATACCGATCTCCCTGATTGCAATTGACGAGGCACACTGTGTGTCGCAGTGGGGCCATGATTTTCGTCATGACTATCTTTCCTTAGGTGAACTCGGTGCGCTGTTCCCGGGTGTGCCGCGTATGGCGGTGACCGCCACGGCAACGGACAGAACGCGTGACGAAATCGTTGCCCGGCTCGAGTTGAATGAACCCGGTATTTTCATCGCGCCATTCGACCGCGAGAATATCAGTTACGCCGTGCAGGTGAAAACGGATGCCAAGCGGCAACTACTAAAGTTTTTGCAGGCACGTCGCGGCGAAGCCGGCATCATTTATTGCTTGTCGCGAAAGAAAACCGAAAGCGTCGCGGCTCAGCTTTGCGAACAGGGCTTCGAGGCGCTGCCGTATCACGCGGGACTCGACTCCGATGTTCGACGAGAGAATCAACGCCGCTTTCTGGCAGAGGACGGCTTGATCATCGTGGCGACGATTGCTTTCGGCATGGGCATTGATAAACCAAACGTCCGTTTCGTCGCCCATTTCGATCTGCCGAAAAGTATGGAGTCGTATTATCAGGAAACCGGCCGGGCCGGTCGTGACGGAGATCCAGCGGCGGCCTGGATGGTTTACGGCTTACAGGATGTTGTGCGTTTGCGGCAGATGTTGGACGAGTCACAGGCCGCTGAAGACTACAAACGCTATGAGCGTTACAAACTCGATGCATTGTTGGGATGGTGCGAGGTCACGGGTTGCCGGCGTCGTCCATTGCTGGCGTATTTCGGCGATTCGCTGGCCGAGGATTGCGGTAACTGTGACGGTTGCCTGGTGCCAGTCAAAACCTGGGACGGGACGGAAGCAGCACAAAAATTACTGTCAGCCATCTATCGTACCGGGCAACGATTCGGCGCGGCACACATAGTCGACGTGCTGCTAGGTAAAGCGACCGATAAGATTGATCAGCACGGACATGACCAACTCAGCGTCTTTGGGATAGGGCAGGACATGGCGTCGGCGACCTGGCGATCTGCTACCCGCCAGTTGGTGGTAGCGGGTCATTTGCGAGCGGATGCCGAGCGCTACGGCGCGTTAGTACTCACAGACACCAGCCGCGGTGTCCTGCTTGGAGAAACACCACTGCAGTTTCGAGAAGACCCGAAGCTGCCCGCTGCGACCGTAAGACGATCGAGCGGGGTACGCGCCGCCGTGGCGACAGAGGACGAGGGTCTGTGGGAGGCGCTGCGCGATTGCCGACAGATGCTAGCGAAAGAGCACGAGGTTCCTGCCTACGTGATTTTTCACGACAAGACGCTGCAAGAAATGCTGCAGTATCGTCCTCAAACGGCAGCCGAGATGTTAGATATCAGTGGTGTTGGGCAAACCAAGTTGGATCGTTATGGTGATCGGTTTCTGGAGATTATTCGACAGCAGTAACATTCGTCAGATAATACTTGGGGCAAGGGAACTCTTCTTGTCACGGTTAAGTCTCACGGTATAGTACGGCGGCGCACCATTCGGCGGTGCCATTCATTTAGCGCAGCAAACAACCATAGAATCACTGGGGATCGTTTTGGGCAGAGCTTTTTCTTGTCTTATTGTTTATCTTGCCTTCGCAACCAGGGTTTTTGCACAAGACCTCCCAACTGCGTCAGCAGGCGTCGAAATCATCGTCGATGATACGGCGGCTGCAGCGATAACACTGCAGCGTATTGATAGGGCCGACGCGGATATCGTAATCGATGGTCACGTCGACGAGACGCTTTGGAGTGAGCAGGCGGTGCTCGGCGACTATCGAGTGATTGAGCCGGACACACTTGCCGTCCCAACCTACCCGACAGAACTGCGAGTGCTCTATACCGATCGCGGACTGTATGTCGCAGCTGTCATGGAGCAACCGGAACACACGCTCGTGCGACGGCACGCGCCACGTGATTCATTCGATGTAAATCGCGATACCGTTTCGTTGAACGTGGATTCCTCTGGTAGCGGGCGTTACGGATACTGGTTTACGCTCGCACTTGGCGATGGTCAGATGGACGGTACAGTTCTTCCAGAGCGCCAATACAGCAGAGACTGGGACGGCGCATGGTATGGCGCAACCCAGCAAACGGCAACAGGCTGGTCCGCCGAGTTCTTCATACCGTGGTCACAGATGGCGATGCCGAAGGAAGATGGCATACGTCGGATTAATCTCTATACATCACGCAAAGTCGCACACCTCAATGAGCGTTATGGCTGGCCCGCACTACCGCGATCGCAGCCGCGGTTTATGAGTCTTTGGCAACCGTTACACCTCGGAGACGTCAATCCACGTCAGCAGTGGAGTTTGTTTCCTTACGTGTCGACAACATTCAATCGGGTCGGCGACAATCGATCTAAGGCCGGTCTCGATCTCTTTTGGCGGCCGTCTACGAATTTTCAGGCGACCGCGACGTTGAAACCGGACTTCGGCTCGGTCGAATCAGATGACGTCGATGTGAATCTCACTTCACAGGAGACATTCTTTCCCGAGAAGCGGCTGTTCTTTCAAGAAGGTCAGGACGTATTTTCGACGACAAGCCGGGCAGATGGTGGCGGGCCTAACCGGTTTTCACTAATCAACACCCGAAGAATCGGTGGACGACCCGGGGCGTCAGGTCTGCCTTCAGGCGTTTCGTTATCGCGGCGCGAGTCGTTGCAGTCAGCTGACCTGGAAGCCGCCGTGAAAGCGACTGGCCAGATCGGCCGTATTCGATACGGAGTGCTGGGTGCGATCGAGGATGACACTGATTTCACTGCGGATGATGGCAACGTCTATACCCAATCGGGCCGTGATTTTGGTGCGCTGCGAATGGTTTACGAGGACAGCATCAATGCAACGTATCGAGGTATCGGTTTCGCATCGACTGTCGTCAATCGAGAGTCTTCAGATACCGTCGTGCACGCGGCGGATTTCAAGTACTTGAGCGAGCGCGGTCAATGGAATATCGAAGGTCAGTATCTGATTTCGGACAGTGATCAAAACGGCGCTGGTGCAGGCGCTACACTCGACGTCGAATACGCTCCCGTTCAAGGGCAGAAACATTCAATTTTGTTTACCGATTTTGAGTCTGGTTTCGACGTCAACGATTTCGGTTTTCAAGCGCGCGACGATCTGCGCTTCGTCAACTACAACGGCGAGTGGATCAAGTCGGGACTGACTCGGGTTCGCGATTTGAAGCTTGGCGGCTTTTTGGCGTACGGCGAAAATGAGACTGGCTTGCAGATACGAGGCGGTGCCGGTGTCAATTTGGAAGTTAATCGAAACAATCGGCATAAAGTCTTTGCTTCCGCTGCATTCTTTCCGGAACGATGGGAGGATCGCGAAAGCTTCGGCAATGGAACGTTCCAAATCAACGACCGCTGGCGAGTCGAAACGAGCTATGAAACGGATACGTCGCGACCCTTGTCCGTGGCGGTAAAGTTGGACTATGACGGTCAGAATCTGTACGGCGGTTCTATTCGAACCTGGGGCGGACTGACGTGGCAGCCGCGCGCCGATTTAGCTTTGACCGTAGGCGTGTCTTATACCGAAATTGATGGCTGGCTGCTGCAGCAGGAAGGACAGGACTTCACGACCTTTACAGGCACACGCTGGCAACCCGACCTCGCCATGGACTTCTATCCAAGTGCGACGCAGCAATTTCGTGTGGTGTTGCAGTGGGTCGGTATTCGCGCTTTCGAAGACCGTTTCTTCGCGCTGCAATCCGATCCAGGGCAATTGATTGAGGGCAACAAACCCATCGGACCCAGCGACGACTTTAGTATTTCGACGCTAAATTTTCAGGTGCGTTATCGCTGGCAGATTGCGCCGTTGTCAGATCTCTTCGTCGTCTACACCAAAGGCGATGCTCGTAGACCCGACCTGCTGGGGTTTTCTGATCTATTGCAAGAGTCGTGGCAAGACCCGCTTGCCGATCAGCTAGTGGTTAAGTTGCGCTACCGGTTCGGTTCTTGAATGACTAGCGCAGGTATTGGGATTTCCATCTTTGGCACGGAAACTTTTACGTGTGGGTATTGAATGAAGGGTCTCGACGTTTAGTAGAAAGACAAACGCGTAACACGCTTGTGAGCTCTTGGTATGTAGAAAATTTCCGGCCGACGAATCGAGGTCCCAAAGGCCATGATGCTATCGCTCGTACCATCGAGACGTAGATGGTTTTGGCAAAAGTGAGGCTGAGGGCCCCGGAAGCGGTCGTTGAGGTAGTATTAGTTAAGAGGCCTGCTTGTGATCCCTGTTAGAATTCCTCTCAGTATCCGCTTAAATACCTTGGCGAACTACCGTCTTAAGCACTCACCGCACTTGCGTGGATTTTCTCAATCTGCGTCCATGCTGATTCGATGGCGCCTACCTGCCATCCA
>Ga0209403_10003412_pt1 | contig 18000 bp, 24 predicted proteins | sample ArcticOcean_MG_C_8_FD_187440 | JGI IMG/M metagenome (GOLD analysis project Ga0209403, IMG submission 187440) | Marine microbial communities from western Arctic Ocean - ArcticOcean_MG_CB11_86 (SPAdes) (version 2) | ecosystem: Environmental > Aquatic > Marine > Oceanic | place: Arctic Ocean... | reverse complement strand
AAGAGGAACCGGCGCCGGAAGCCGCGCCGGAAACCCCAGAGCCCGCCCTTGTCTCGGGACCGACGTTGGTGAAAACAGATATGCGCCCGGAATCAGAATCAGCGCCTAGCAACAACGAGGCACCCAGCGCCCAAAGCGTGTTTGGTGATGCCCCGGCACCCGAGGGCGGCGACCCGGACTCTGAGCCCGGGGCCTAGGCGGTGTACCAATCAGATCTGCGCGGGCTTTCCCGCAGAGATCTGATCTTTAACTTGCAGCTTTTGGCGTTTTAGTTGGGCCAGCCGGGCTGCGTCAGGGGCAGGACGGGAGTACTCGTCATCGATCGACTCCTCCAGGCGCTTGTGCTCCTGTTCAAGTTTTGCGGTGTCGAAATTCTCCATGGGCGGTCCTTTCTGTTTGCTGTGAAGTTATGCGTCTACCGGGATGATGCCCGCCGCTTCTTCCGGAAAGGCGCACTCTAGAATTGCTGCCAAATCCGCAGCGTCTTCGGTGCTTGGGGAAATGCCGATGCGGGCAAAATACCGGGCGAAGTTGGTGGCGGCATTTTCTGCGGCAGTCTGGCCAGACTCTAAAGTTGGGGCGGATGTGTCCACCAACTGCACCAACAATAATTGCTCGATGCGCTCGGCTTCCAATTCGGCATGTGTGATTTCTTGGCGCAGATCGCCGGTCAATTCCTCCGGCACCGGTTCCACCCCATCCCCCATCAATTGGCGCGCAGCGCCGCGCAGGGGCAGCAAGACATCCCTGCGCCATGGGGTGACGGCGGCGATGGCCCTCAATAATTTTTGGTCTTCCAATTCCCCATGGCCACGGGCGGCGACCCAAACACACAGCAGCAAGATGTTCACATCCACATCGATCCGGGCCAAATGGCGTTCCTGCAACGCCAAACATGCGATGGCTACGGGTTCGTCTTGAAACAAGGTCACCGAATACTCCCAAAATGGATTGGGCGGCGGGGTCATATGGATTGACTCAAAAGGTGATCGAAATCAGACCGCCAAAACTGCGCGCTGTTGGATTTTTGGGTGTATGGTTTGGGCATGAACAGGCCGGGATCTGATCCATCCGACCGTGCGGAACTGAAAAAAAAGCTTATCGGATTGCGAAACGAGCATCGCGATCTCGATGAAGCCATTTCGGCGCTCGTCGCCGAGGGACCTGTCAACCAAGTCCCCGCCCAGCGTTTGAAAAAACGCAAACTCTCTATCAAAGATCAAATCTCCCGCATCGAGGCTGCTTTGCTGCCGGACATCATTGCCTGACGGACTTATCCGGCTTTCTTCATCCCTTTCTTGTGTGCGTACATTGCCCGGTCGGCTGCTGCCAAGGCGTCGTCGGCGTTTTCGCCTGGCTGGAACGAATAGGCGCCAAAGGCCACTTGAACATCGATGGCCTCGCCGTCCCAAATAAACGGCGCTGCGTGGATCGCGTTGACCAGGGCCTTCGCCTTGTCCTTGGTTTCTTCGTCTTCGGAATGGCTCAAAATGACGCCGAATTCGTCGCCGCCCAATCGCCCCACGGTATCGGTTTCCCGAACGCTGGCCGACAAGATTTTGGCGATGTGGTGCAAGGCCGCGTCGCCCGCTGCATGACCCAAATTGTCGTTGATAGTTTTGAAACCGTTCACGTCGAAATACACCACCGCCGCCTTGGCCCCGTACCGTTCGGTGGCGGCGATGGCGCGGCTCAACTCGCGCACGAACGCCCGGCGATTGGCGACGGGCACCAACACATCTTGGTCGGCCATGCGTTCTAAATGGGCCATGTGATCCCGGGCGGCAGCCACTTCACGGCGAAGGTCAGCAACGTCAGCCATCAACGACATCAACGCGTCGCGGACCTTTGGCGTCAATTCGGCTTCGGGGATCCCAAGAATTTCGACGGTGTCAGGAAGGGCGCTGGAGGTGTCGGGTTGGGTCGGTGGCGTAGGCTTTGGGCCTGACTTTTTTTCAGGTCGACCAATTCGGGAAACCGTGGTTCCCCGAACAGCACCGGTCACCCCTCGCGTGGGCTCAATTTTCATCGCGCACCATAAGCTGGCCCGATTCTAACGCCAATGGCCTGGACCGGTAAACTGCCAAATTAAATGCAGGTTGGCGTGCCATTTTGCCCAAACATTGGCGCTGAATGCCTATACTGCGTGCTCCACCCTCAAAATGGAGTTAATTGTGGTCGAAACAGGACCCTTGGTCGGTATTCTTATGGGAAGCCAATCGGATTGGCCGACCATGCGTCACGCCGCAGACACTTTGGAAACGCTTGGGATTTCCGCCGAGTCCAAGGTGATATCGGCCCACCGCAACGCTGACCGCCTGAATGAATATCTTGCCGCAGCTGTGGATCGCGGGATCAAGGTGATCATCGCTGGCGCCGGCATGGCGGCGGCCCTGCCTGGGGTAGTGGCGTCCCGGGTCCGCATTCCGGTGTTGGGGGTGCCCATGGAAAGCAAGGTGGATGGCATGGACAGCCTGCTTTCCATGGTGCAGATGCCTGCGGGAATTCCCGTCGGGGTCTTGGCTATTGGCCGGTCAGGAGCCGTGAACGCGGCTCTGATGGCGGCGGCGATCTTGGGGCTCAGCGACCCGTCGATTGATGCCAAAGTGGCCGAATACCGCGCGGCACAGGCCAGCGCCCCAGAGGACCCTCAAGATTAGATTTAAAACCCGCTTCCAGCCGCCTGCGCAATCCGCCCAGCTTTAGTGCGTCGGCGATGCGCCGGTCCAAAAAGGCCCAGGTGTCTTCAAATTCGTCTGAGGAGTCCGATAGCCAGACCACGGCGGTGGAGGCGTAGACACCGCCGACCAAGGCCCGTTTTGTGTAAAAACTAAAATCGCTGGAGGTATCGCCGATGGCGTACCAAATGGCGTCGGCGGTGCGATACAGCCCGGCCAGGGACCGGCCCAAATTGGCGGGTAAGAATTGCACCACCATGGCCCGGCGGGCTGCGTCCCGGTGAGGCTCCATGGCCAACAGCCGCAGGCGCACGGCCAAGGCAATGCGGTCACGAATTTTTGTCGGCGACAACTCTGTCTCGGCCTGGCTCTTTTCCATTGCTGCATCTGCGCGGGCATGAAACGCGTCGATCAGGCTGGCGGGGCCATTGGGGGTCGCCCGTTGCGCCAGGGGCGCGTCGATCTTGGAGTCGGTGATCGCCCTATCAAAAACCTTCTGTGTCCAGCCATCATCGGCGGCCAGAGCCAGAGCGGCGTCCAGAATCTTGTTCCGGGCCGCTTTCAGGGTGGGATCATTCGTCAGTTCCATCGTCTGCACTTTCATCGAGATCGTCATCGTCTTCTTCGATCCCTGAGCCATCGTCATCCGATCCCAAATAATGATGGAATTCCGACTCAAACACCAACAGGCCCAGATCTTCCATGCGCATGGGATACAGAATGCCGTCCAAATGGTCGAATTCGTGCTGTACGACCCGGGCGTGGTAGCCGCTGACTTCGCGCTCAAAGGGCTTGCCGTCCGGGGTTGTGCCCGAATACCGCACCCGGGAAAACCGCGGAACCACCCCGCGCATTTCTGGCACCGACAGGCAGCCTTCCCATCCCGGAACTAAATCATCGTCCAATACTTCCAGCGTCGGGTTGATCAGCGCCAGGATTGGAGGTTCCTCCGGCTCTTCGTCCCCGGCGTCTCCCGCCTGGGGGTCTCCCCCAGCGCCCGCCGCTTGGCGGTCGGCTGGGGGGTGGAAAACCACGACGCGTTTGGCCACGTGGACTTGGTTGGCGGCCAGGCCGCGGCCGTGGGCGTCGTTCATGGTCTCGATCATGTCGGCTACCAGCTGCTGGATTTCCGGGGCCGTGGGATCGGGGACTTCTTCGGCCTTTTGCAACAAGAGCGGATGACCCATGCGGGCGATTTTTAGAATAGCCATGGAGCCGCTTAGCCGAGCTCCGAGGCGATGTCCTGAACCATTTTTTTGGCGTCGGCGAACAGCATCATTGTGGTGTCGCCATAAAACAGATCGTTGTCGATCCCGGCATAGCCCGGGGACAGGGAGCGTTTTACGAACAACACCGTGCGGGCCTTGTCCACATCCAAGACCGGCATGCCGTAAATGGGGCTGGCCGGATCGTCCCGGGCGGCGGGGTTGGTCACGTCGTTGGCGCCGATGACAAAGGCCACATCGGTGTTGGAAAAATCCGAATTGATTTCTTCCAGTTCTGCCACTTCTTCATAAGGTACATTGGCCTCGGCCAGCAGAACGTTCATGTGCCCTGGCATGCGGCCGGCCACTGGATGAATGCCATAACGAACCCGCACACCAGTGGCCTTCAGCTTTTCCGCCATCTCTGCCAACGCGTGTTGGGCCTGGGCCACGGCCATGCCATAACCGGGAACGATGATCACCGACGCGGCATTCTTCAAAATGAACGCGGCATCTTCGGCGCTGCCCGCTTTGACCGGGCGGTCGGTCTTGGTTGCGGCACTGGTCGCGGTGTCCCCACCAAAGCCGCCTAAAATGACGCTAATGAATGACCGGTTCATGGCCTTGACCATGATGTAACTAAGAATGGCTCCCGACGATCCCACCAAGGCGCCGGTTACGATCAACGCCGAATTTTGCAGGGTGAAGCCGATCCCGGCGGCGGCCCAGCCGGAATAGGAATTCAACATGGAAATCACCACCGGCATGTCGGCGCCTCCGATGGGAATGATCACCAAAACCCCCAACACCAGGGCCAAGGCGATGAACGTCCAGAAATATGTTATCTGGGGATCGCGCACGAACATCACGATCAGCGCCACGGTGGCCACGGCCAAAACCAGGTTCAGCAGGTGCTGGCCGAGGAAGGTCACCGGGTTGCCGGACACCAATCCTTGGAGCTTGGTGAACGCCACCACCGAGCCGCTAAAGGTAATAGCGCCGATGATCGCGCCCAGGGCCATTTCGATGCGGCTGGCCAGATGGATATGGCCTTCGGCGTCCGTGATGCCGTACGACGCCGGGCTGTCCATTGCCGCGGCGGCAACCAGTACTGCCGCCATCCCCACCAAGCTGTGAAACGCCGCCACCAATTGCGGCATGGCGGTCATGTGGATTTTCAGGGCAATGCCGGTGCCGACTGCGCCACCGATCACCAGAGCCCCCAAAATCCAGGCATACGAAGTGATGTCGGGGCTGATGATGGTGGTGCCCACGGCGATGAGCATGCCGGTGATGCCAAACACATTGCCGCGCCGGGCAGACTCCGGCGAAGACAAACCGCGTAACGCCAGGATGAACAGGATGGCGGCGGCGAGGTAGGCGAGGGCGGTTAGATTTGCGGACATGGCTATTTGGCTTTTTTCTTGAACATCCCAAGGATCCGATGGGTCACCACAAACCCGCCAAATATGTTCACCGCGGCCAACACCATGGCGGCGAAGCCAAACACCTTGGCGGCTGAAAAATCTTCCGGCCCCACGGCGATCAGCGCCCCCACAACGATGACACTGGATATTGCGTTGGTAATGGACATCAGCGGCGTATGCAGCGCCGGGGTGACGCTCCACACCACGTAATAGCCGACGAAAATCGCCAGCACGAAAATGGTCAGCTCCCAGACCAGGGGATCAACTTCCATCGCCGGACGCCTCCGTTAATCGCGGGTGGGTCACTGCGCCGTCCCGGGTCAAGCACGTGGCCTGGATGATTTCGTCGTCCCAGTCGATGGCCAGGCCCCCGTCGGTGATCATGGGTGTTAAAAAATTAACCAGATTGCGGGCGTACATCGCAGAGGCATCGGTGGCAATACGACTTGGTATGTTCAGGTGGCCGACAATGATCACACCGTGGAACTGGACAACCTCGCCCGGTTTTGTGGCGGTGCAATTGCCCCCGGCTTCCGCTGCTAGATCGACAATCACCGATCCCGGTTTCATGACGGCGACCATTTCGTCGTCGATCAGTGTAGGCGCCGCCCGCCCCGGAATGAGTGCGGTGCAAATGGCCATGTCCTGCGTTTTCAGCGTCTCGGTGACCATGGCGGTCTGCTTGGCCTGGGCATCGGCGCTGGTTTCTTTGGCGTACCCCGAGGCATCCTCGGCGTCTTCCGCCCCCTCTGGGGTTAAGAATGTCGCGCCCAAGCTTTCTACTTGCTCGGCGGCGGCGGCCCGCACATCGGTGGCGGAGACCGATGCCCCCAAGCGTCGGGCAGTAGCGACGGCCTGCAAACCCGCGACCCCGGCTCCCAAAACGAACACCCGAGCCGGAGCGATGGTGCCCGCGGCGGTCATCATCATGGGAAAGGCCCGGCCAAATTCCGCCGCCCCATCCAACACCGCCCGGTAGCCTGCCAGACTGGATTGGGACGACAGCACATCCATCCCCTGAGCCCGGGAAATACGTGGAACGAATTCCATGGCAAAGGCGTCAATACCGGCGTTGGCGTACGATGCGGCCTGATCCTTGTTGCTGAGAGGTGCCAGCAGGCCTATCAAGACCGCGCCCTTTTTCATGGAATCTAACGGCGTTTCGCCTTCGCCATCTTCCAGCGGCCGCTGCACGCCTAATACAATGTCGGCGTCTTCTACCGTTGCGGCCAGATCTCCGGCGATGGCGGCACCCATGTCTTGGAAGGCCTGATCCAGATACCCGGACGCCTCCCCAGCGCCGGACTCCACGGTCACATCAAAGCCCATGGCCACCAGCTTTTTCACCGTGTCCGGCGTGGCGGCGACCCGGCGTTCGTATGCCCGCCGTTCTTTTTGGATTGCAAGCTTCATCGGGCTGGGAGTCTAGACCGCATGGTACTGGCGGAACCAATCCACGAATTTCGGAATACCCTCGGTGATGGGCGTCGATGGGCTAAAACCCAGATCCTGTTGGGCGGCGGCAATGTCGGCATAGGTTTCGGCAACGTCCCCGGGCTGCATGGGGGCGAAATTGATTTCTGCCTTGCGACCGATTGCCTGTTCCAACACGTCGATCATCTTCATCAGGGGCTCGGATTTGTGATTACCGATGTTGTAAACCCGCACAGGCGGCCCGTCGCCAATCGGCGGCGGCGTGTCCAAAGCTGAAATGGTGCCTTGGACCACATCGTCAATGAATGTGAAATCTCGGGCCATTTCGCCGTTGTTAAAAACCTGAATTGGCTCTCCGGCCATGATCGCCTTGGTGAAAATGAACAAGGCCATGTCGGGCCTGCCCCATGGGCCATACACGGTGAAATACCTCAGGCCGGTCTGTGGGATGTCGTACAGGTGGCCATAGCTGTGGCTCATCAGCTCGCAGCCGCGTTTGGTGACGGCGTACAATGACACCGGCTTGTCCACCCGGTCTTCCACCGAAAACGGCAGATCGGCGTTGCTCCCGTATACCGAGCTGGAACTGGCATAAACCAGATGGCTGAAATCCGCCGTTACCCGGCAATACTCCAAAACCGCCAAGTGCCCATGCAGATTGCTGTTCAGATAGGCAAAGGGATTTTCCAGGGAATACCGCACCCCTGCCTGGGCCGCCAAATGGATCACCCGGTGGAACGGGCCAAAGGGGTCCAACACCGGCGCAAGACCATCCGGTGCCGCCAGATCGGCCTTAACGAATGTGAAATTCTGGTTTTTGGAAAGAACGTCTAGTCGCGCCTGTTTCAACGCCACATCATAGTAATCGTTCAAATTATCCAGACCGACCACCTGGTCGCCTCGCGCCAACAAAGCCTGAGCGACATGGAAACCAATAAATCCTGCCGCTCCGGTAACCAAAATACCCATAGATCGTCCCCAGGAATCCGGCGGCCAACATAGACTGCCCAGCTTAGGAAAGCATGCGGATTCGAGGCGAGAAGGCCGTGGCTTGCCTCCAGGACCTTGCGACCTAGCCCTTTCTTGGAGTGTCCTATAATGGGACAGAAGTGGGCGGTACAGCTTGGCAACCGTTTAATCACCCCGTGTTCAAGGTTTGACCAGGAGAAAACAGTGAGCAGAACGATTCTGATCGTCGACGACGACTGGTCGCAGCGGGAATACTTGGAGGCGGTGATCACCGGCCTTGGATGTCGAGCGCACACCCTGTCCGGCGGGGCTGGGCAATCCAGCTTCTGTGCGGACCGGGTAGTCACGGCGTAGATTTGGTTTTGTTGGACCTGGTCATGCCAGGGGGCGACGGGGTCGATGTGTTGCGCAAAGTCTCTCCGGAAAATCCCAGCTTGCTGGTCGTTGTACTGACTGTGCAAGCAGGGGTCGATACGGTGGTTGAAGTCATGCGGGCGGGTGCCCTGGACTATATCGTCAAGCCGGTAAGCTTCGATCGGCTGGAAGTGTCCATCAATAACGCCCTGAAGCTGGCGACCTTGACCGGCGAAGTTTCGCGTCTGGCGCGCCGCGCCGCCAACATTATGGACCGTGAAGATTTGGTTGCGGAAAGCCCGGCCATGCGGCGGACATTGGAGCTAGCCCAGCGGGCGGCAGCGTCGAACATTCCCATCCTGATCGAAGGCAACAGTGGCGTCGGCAAGGAAGTGGTCGCCCACGTGATCCAGGGCAGCGGCGCCCGGGCGGGGAAGCCGTTTGTGGTCGTCAATTGTGGGGAGATCCCCGACAATTTGGTGGAAAGCATTTTGTTCGGCTACGAAAAGGGATCGTTCACGGGAGCCACCGAACGCCGCGCCGGAAAATTTCTAGAGGCCAATGGCGGGACGCTGTTTTTGGACGAAATTGGCGAATTAAAGCCCGAGGTCCAGGTCAAATTGCTGCGGGTTCTGCAAAGCGGTGAAATTGACCCGGTGGGCACCGGCAAACCGCAAAAGGTCGATGTGCGGGTAATTTCTGCGACAAATCAGGAATTGGCGGTACTGGTTTCCGAAGGACGGTTCCGCGAAGATTTGTATTACCGACTGAATGTGTTCCCCATTGTTGTTCCGACCTTGCGCGACCGGCGCGAAGACATCCGGCCGCTGGCCGAGCGATTTTTGCGCACCTATTCCGCCACCGAAGGCAAACCCATCAGGGGCATTGCGCCGCGGGGCTAATGCTTCTGCCTCTAGTGATCTTGAGGAAGTCTCCGTCAAGGACGCCGATGGTGAGGTGCGGTCCTTAAACGAAGTAGAAAGCGACATTATCCGAGCGGCGCTGTCTCACTATGACGGGCGAATGGCCGAAGTCGCTCGTCGCCTGGGGATCGCACGATCAACTCTGTACCGCAAGGTGGGCGAGTTGGGGATTGACAGTGGAGGCGGAGCGACCGGGTGATAGCACCTAGTTTAGCCAGCGGAGTTTCGACTTTTTTCTTCGGCTTCAGTCCTGGCCGAAGCCTTCACGAACTCTTTTTTTTGATCCTGAGAGGCCTCGTTTTGATACAGGTCTTTCCATTCGGAATAGGGCATTCCGTAAACGATTTCTCTGGCCTCTTCATAGCTAATCTCAAAGCCGCGATCTTCCGCGGCGGCGCGATACCATTTGGACAAACAGTTGCGGCAAAATCCGGCCAAATTCATCAGGTCGATGTTTTGAACATCTTTATGATTGTCGAAATGTTCGACCAATCGGCGGAATGCCGCCGCTTCCAGCTCCACCGCCATTTCGTCACTGATTTCATCCATGGTATCCCCCGCCTCATTTTTCGTATGTCATAGGACTGAATATAGATCCATTCGCGGCCCTGGTCAGCCGTCGATGCCGTTCACGGTCTGGACGATCATGTCATCGACAACAAGACGCAGGGCTTGGTCGCCGTTGTCGCCGTTGTCGCCGTTGTCGACGGCGCACTTGAATACCTCCAACTGGCGCTGGGCACTGGTACCCCAGCGAACAATTTCCCGGGCATATTCGACCTCGGCGACGCAGTCCAAGCGTTCCGCATCTTCATGGATAAGCTCGATCAATTCTTACAGCAGGTCGGCATACTCCACCATGCGGCCCAGGCCAAAATCCACCAGTTGTCGCGTGATCCCAAACTGTTGGGCAAGCCAGAGATTTTCGTCCACCAGACTGCGCGGGTAAATGCGCCAACGCTGATTATCCCGGCGCAATCGGTGCAGCATGCTGATGATGCACACGTACAATGCGGCCACGGTCACGGAATCTTCCAGCCGCGTGCACACATCGATCGCGATATGGTGGTTCAGTGCCAGGGGGTCCAATCCCAGGTTGCTAAAATCGCGTGGCACTTGGTTGCTGGCGGGATCGCAAATCAGCAGCAACCCTGGCGACCGACCATTGGGACTGAATTCGGGAAGCGCATCGCCTGCCACCGATTGCGGCAATTTATAGTGACCCTCCACGTATTCCTCCCTGTGACCGCGGCGTATAGTACCTTACCGATGGTGTCGCGCGGTGAGATTTGCGCGTTGGCCGAAGCGTCGTCGTCACCGCTAATGATTGAGGGTTCATGCGTCGTCTCCGAAATACAAAAATCATCGCCACGTTGGGCCCCGCCAGCGCCACGGCGGACGATCTGCGGGCTTTGTTCGAGGCTGGGGCCGACGTGTTCCGCATGAATTTTAGCCACGGGGATGTGGCCTCCCACCGCCAGCGCTATCATACGATCCGGGAATTGGAAGAAGAGATCGGTCGACCCATCGGGGTAATCGGTGATCTCCAGGGGCCTAAAATCCGCATCGGTACCTTCGCGGACTCCTCGGTGGTTTTGAAACCCGGTCAGGAATTTCGCCTGGACTTGGATCCAACCCCCGGTGATGGAAACCGCGTGTGTTTGCCCCACGAGGCAATTTTCGGGGCCGCAGAAATCGGCATGGATTTGCTGTTGGACGATGGCCGTATTCGCTTGCGGGTCGATGAAGTTGCACCGGATTCCATGGTCACCAGTGTCGTCGAAGGCGGACCGGTTTCCAACGCCAAGGGCGTCAATGTTCCTGGGGTAGCGTTGCCACTAAAACCCCTAACCGACAAAGACAATGCCGATTTGGATGTTGCCTTGGACCTGGGGGTCGATTGGGTGGCTCTAAGTTTTGTTCAGCGGGCAAAGGATGTGGCCGAGGTTCGCGCCCGGGTCGATGGACGCGCTGGGCTGATCGCCAAAATCGAAAAGCCGTCGGCCATTGATGATCTTGACGGCATCATCGCCCAGTCGGACGCGATCATGGTGGCCCGGGGTGATTTGGGGGTAGAACTGCCCATTGAATCCGTGCCCGGTCTGCAAAAAATGCTGGTACGTTCGGCTCGTGCCGCTGGCAAGCCGGTGGTGGTCGCTACCCAAATGTTGGAATCCATGGTGCACGCCGCCATGCCCACACGGGCGGAAGTCTCCGACGTGGCCACCGCTGTTTATGACGGCGCCGATGCGGTGATGCTATCCGCCGAATCGGCGGTGGGAGAGCATCCGGTGGAAGCGGTGGGCATGATGAACCGCATCGCCATCCGGGTAGAATCAGACCCCTTGTACCGCACCATTATTGACGCCGGTAAACCGGCCCCCGAGGCCACCAGTGCCGACGCCATCACGGCGGCTGCGGCACAGACTGCCGAAACATTGGGGGCTTCGGTGATCGCTACTTTCTCCTCCACCGGCTCCACGTCGTTGCGCGCGGCGCGCGAGCGTCCGACCGTGCCCATTCTGGGACTGACACCGCACCTGAAAACGGCCCGGCGTTTGGCGTTGGCATGGGGGGTGCATTGTGTGCTGACAGCGGAGGCCGAGCGTTTCGCCGAAATGGTGGATATGGCGGTTGAGATTGCCTTGCGCGATGGCTTTGCGAAATCCGACGACCGGCTGGTGATTGTTGCCGGGATTCCGTTCGGCACGCCGGGGGCCACGAACGTTTTGCGGGTGGCCCAGGCCGGGGACCTCCAGAAAAGAACCTAAACGCTTTGGGCTATTTCTTTTCTTTCTTGGCCTCCCGCCACAAGACTTCGGAGACCGGGATTTTTTCCGTAAATCCCTTGAATTCCACGTCGCCCAGGTCGTTGAATTTCAACCCTTTGCCGGCGCAAAGGTCCTTGACCAGTCTTGACACGGCAATCTGATCCGTCCCGGCAAAGGCGCAAACCCGGGCCGCCAGCTGCACCGGCGTTCCGAATAAATCATCGTCTTCCTGGATCGGTTCCCCGGCGTTAATGCCGATGTTCAAATGCAGGGGCAACTCCGGCGTGGCGGCGTTGTGCCTTGTTAATCCACGCATCATGTCCATAGCGGATTCCACACCTTGGGTAGCCTGGCCAAATGCCGCCATGATGCCGTCGCCCGTATGCTTGATTTCGCGCCCGTCGAATTTGTGCAAGGCTTCGCGCACCACCCGGTTATGGGCATTGACCAACTTTTGACTGGCCGCATCTCCATGTTCCTGGGTGAACGCTGTGGACTCCACGATGTCGGTAAACAACACAGTCACGGTGCCAGAGCTGGTTTTGGTGTCTTTGACGTTCCAGTCATCCAAAGCGTTGACTAGAAAAATTCCGATGTTGCTTTCGATGTCGTCTTCCCAGAATTTTTCCTCTTCCGGGTCCAGCTCACCTGCGGCTGCCTTGGCGCGCATCACTTCGTCGCGCATGGATGACTCCATCGCCTCGCGCCCCGATCGGAACATGTCCAGATACCCGGGCTCTAACAAATAGCTGTCGTAATGGTCGGAAAACTGCTCGGCTCGATCCGATGATCGACCCATGGCTTCGACACAGGTTTTGATCACCTTTAGCGTGTCGTCTTTGAGGCCATGATTTTCGGAATAGGCTTCCGCCGCTCCTGCCAGGAACAAATCCGTGCCAAATTGATTGATGGCGCTGAGCTTGCCACCTTTCACCAGCTCTGGGTTGTTGCTGGTGATGAATTCCATGGACAGTCCCATGAACGACATCACTGACTTCTGGGCTTCCACCACCTCATCGCTAAGGGGTTCCTCGGGCTCGGGCTCGGGCTCGGGTTCTGGCTCCTCTTCCGGATCTTGGGCGGCCTCGTCTGTTCCCTGATCGTTTTCGCCGTCCGCTCCGTGTTCACCTTTGGCCTTTGGCTCGGGCTTGGAATAAGTCTCCGGCGTGTCTGGCTTCGGGGCGCGGTGGTGCTGTTGTCGCGGCCGGCGTCCGGCGGATCGCGGCGGGGCCGTTGAAAACGCCTTCGTCATTTCACTCCAACCGACCATGTTGGGAAGAGCGATCATCAAAACCACCAAGAAGATTATCGAGAAAACCTTCAGGGGCAGACCTTGGTTTCCAAGGACGCTGCTGAAAACCCCGTAGCCTCCGAACTGCCCCATAACGAAAGAAATGCCGCTTGCTATGCCGCCGGCGATGATCAAAGCACCGACGATCTTGAACACCACCAATGTGGGGTCTGCCGATGAGGGAGGCTCAGGGATATCAGGAATGTCATCCGCAGAATCCTCCTGGGACGGTTCCTTCGGCCTCTCTTTCTTCTTGGGCACCTCCATTTTTTGAAGTTCTGGAACGCCCAGCCCCGCGACCGAATCGTTTTTTTTGTCGGAATAAATAGCCAATTCGTCGGTGCTGCCGTCGTCGGGGTTAAAGGTCTCTTGGACAACGGAGACACCGTCCAGCTTGCCGCCGCTGAACTGCCCCTTGGCGGCTTCCACCGCTTCAAATTTTTCATCCCCGTTAAACACGCTGCCGCGAATCCATCGCCCGCCAGAGCAGGTGTAGATGGTAAAGGCGATTTCTTTCACGCGGATGATCCCTGTTGACGGCCGGTAAAAAGACTACACGGCAAGCGGAGTTTACGCAGACATGATTAATCGGGCAATCGCCACCCTACAAACGGTTTGCGAGTGCCCCAAATGAATTGACCCTGCATCATAGCCGGGCCAACGTTAACAAAAAAATGGGAGAGAAATCAGGCGTCGAGACGCTGCTCAACTGCCGCAGCCTTCATGGAGATCTGAAGCTTCTCAAAAGCCCGGACCTCGATTTGGCGGACCCGTTCGCGGCTGATTCCATAGACTTTCGACAAGTCTTCCAGGGTTGTGGGTTGGTCTTGCAGCCTGCGTTCCCGCAAAATCTGCTGTTCACGCTTGTTTAGACCGCTCATGGCGTCTTCCAGCATGTGGCGTCGCAAGGACAGCTCCTCGGCGTTGCCCACGGTCGTTTCCTGGTCGGGATGTTCATCCACCAGCCAGTCTTGCCATTCACCATCGGTGTCGTCGCGCACTGGCGCGTTCAAAGAATGGTCGGGGCCACTCATGCGGCGGTTCATGTTGACCACCTCGGTCTCGGAAACGTTGAGCTTGCCGGCGATAGTCTTGACCGTGCTGTCTTTTAAATCGCCATTGTCAATGGCCTTCAGTTGGGACTTGATCTTCCGTAGATTGAAAAACAGCTTCTTTTGGGCCGCCGTGGTGCCAATTTTCACCAGGGACCATGAATGCAGAATGTATTCTTGAATCGCGGCGCGAATCCACCACATGGCATAGGTGGACAGGCGGAAACCTCGATCCGGATCAAACCGCTTCACGGCCTGCATCATGCCCACATTTCCTTCGGAAATCAGGTCGGCCAGGGGAAGCCCATAGCCGCGGTAGCCCATGGCGATTTTGGCCACAAGGCGGAGGTGGCTGGTGACCATCTGTTGGGCGGCGTCCACGTCTTCGTTATCCCGCCAGCGGGAGGCCAGCATGAATTCTTGATCTGCTTTCAACATTGGGAACCTGCGAATATCCCGCAAATACCGGGAAAGATTGTGCTCCGGTGAAAGATTGGGAACTAGCGCAGTGGCATTTGACATAAAAATATCGCCCAAAAGGGCGCTCCCCAGCTCAAGAAACGGTCGTATCGTGCCGCGTTCGCCTTAACTTGGTGATTATTGTCTCAAATTCAACAGGCAGATCGGAATGAAATGACATCACAGCTTCGGTACTGGGGTGGCGGAACCCCAGCGTCCCTGCGTGCAAAAGCTGACGATTAGCGTCAGAAATGGCCTGGGCCGTGTCCATGGGCAAGGATCGTAGCTTTCGCGCCGGGGCCCGGCCATACGTAGCATCCCCAACGATGGGATGACCGATGTGGGTCATATGCACCCTGATTTGGTGGGTGCGCCCCGTTGCAAGCTTGCACTGTATTAAGGACACGGCATCGCCGAACCGTTCCCGGACCTTGTATTGGGTCAGTGCTTCCCTACCTCCCCGGCTAACAATGGCCATTTTCCGCCGATTTTTCGGTGATCGGCCAATATTGCCTTCGATTTTTCCGGCGCTGGGTTTGGGGACGCCCCAAACCAGTGCCAGATACTTCCGGTCGATGCGTCGGGCGGCGAAATCAGCCGCCAACGCTTGGTGTGCCGCGTCTGATTTGGCGGCGATCATCAACCCAGATGTGTCCTTGTCCAGACGGTGAACAATGCCGGGCCGTCGCACCCCACCGATCCCTGACAGGCTGTCGCCGCAATGGTAGATCAACGCGTTGACTAAGGTGTGGTCGGGGTTGCCGGGGGCGGGATGCACCACCAAGCCTGCGGGCTTGTTCACGACGATCACCGCTTCGTCTTCATAGGCAATGACCAGAGGGATTTCTTGGGGTTTCGGGATGGGCGAGGTTGGCTCGGGAACGTCCACATCAAAGGTTTGCCCCGGTTTGACCCCGTATGATGGGTCCGTTATCGTTTCGCCGTCCGCGCGAACGCGGCCTTGCTTGATCAGCGTTTTTAGCCGTTCTCGGGACAGGTCCGCAACCGCACCGGCCAGCCATTTGTCCAGACGCGTTCCAGCTTGATCGCCGGCGACGGGGCCGACGGGTCGAGGCGGTCGGGGGCTATCATCCATTGCAATTTGGGTTTCCATGACCACTAAGACTATCCGTGCACTGCAAGTCCTGGTGATTTTTCTTGGGGTGGTGATCCTGATCATGATGGGAGTGGTCATCACCGTGATGTCCCAGCGGATTCGCGGAGCGTCCGGGCCATCCGAAGATGCCCTCTGGCACGTACAAATCGAAGGCGTTGCGGTTTTGGGCATTGCCCTTGATGGTAACCGCGCGGCGGTCACGATCAAACAGCCCGATGGAACCCAACGGATCGAGATTTACGATGTGCCCACCGGGGAATTGATCGGCACCATTGTTGGTCCCGCCGCGGGCGCCGCACCGTGATTATGTTCACATCAAGTGATTTGGCACTGATCGAAGGGATCGCCAAAATCGCCGCCCCGAACGAGGCCTGCGGGCTTTTGGAAGGCACCACCGGGAAGGACGAGTACACCGTGACAACGGTCCATCCCAGCGACAATCTGGCCTCTGATCCCGCCGACATGTTTGAAGTCGATCCGCGCTTGCTGTTGAGGTTGCAACGAGAATTGCGTGATGGACCAACGGATATGATCGGCATCTATCATTCCCACCCTCGGGGTCCGGCGGCACCGTCCGCCACCGATTTGGCCATGGCTTGGCAGCCCGAATTGGCGTGGGTCATTACGGCGTTAACCCCCAAGCCCCACACCGCCGCTTTCCAATTTGTTGGCGAGAGCTTCGAGCCGCTAGAAATTTCGGTGACCTAGAATGGATTTTCGCAGCGACAATATTGCCGGTGTGGCCCCGCAAATCATGGCGGCGATCGCCGATGCCAATACTGGTTCGGCCACGCCCTATGGCGACGATGACGCCACTAGTGGTCTGACTGCGCTGTTCGCTGACGTGTTCGAAACCGATGTGGCGGTCTTTCCTTTGGGAACGGGAACGGCGGCAAATTCCTTGGCGCTGTCAGCGATCGCGCCGCCCTATGGGGCAATGTATTGCCACGCCGACGCCCACGTCATTCAGGACGAATGTGGCGCCTCGGAATTGTTCACTGGGGGTGCCCGTTTGGTCGGCTTGGACGGTGACCACGGAAAAATATATGCAAGCTCCTTGGCCTCGGCGATCGAAACCGCCACACCTCATGGCCCCCACAACATGCAACCCGCGGCGGTCTCCTTATCTCAGGCCACAGAGGCAGGGACCCTGTACGCCCCAGAAGAGATCATGGCGATCACTGGGGTGGCGAAGGCCGCTGGGATCAGCGTCCATATGGATGGCGCGCGGTTCGCCAACGCGGTGGTGGGGTCGGGGATGTCACCCGCGGATCTGACCTGGCGGGTAGGCGTCGACGTGCTGTCGTTTGGTGCGACCAAAAATGGCGCCATGGGGGCGGAGGCCGTAGTGTTTTTCGATGTTCGCCGAGCGGCGGATTTCGAGCGTCGGCGCAAGCGCGGTGGCCAACTGTTTTCCAAAATGCGGTTCGTGTCGGCCCAATTGGCGGGGTACCTGAGCAACGATCTGTGGCTGGACCTTGCCACCCACGCCAATACCCAGGCCGCGCGAATTTCCGAAGAGTTGGATCGCGTGGAGGGAATCGAGCTGCTGCACCCGACCAAGGTCAACGAGGTGTTTCTGGCGGTGACGGACGCAATGGCGGACGGGTTAGAAGCCCAAGGTTTTCAATTCCATCGGTGGACATTGGGAGAAAACAACGCGGTCGGTTTGCGTCTGGTCGCATCGTTTGAAACCACGGCGGAACAGGTGGATGGCTTGGTGTCTGCCGCTCAATCCTTGGCGGAATAGACCGTGACATTGAGGGTCGCCGGCGCGGTGTTCAGCGCGTTTATCTTTTGGGCGGCTCTAGTGATCGCTGACCTTATGGACGATGCTCTGGCGGCATTCGAAGCCCAGGACTTTGAGACCGCTGTGGGCCTGTGGGCTCCCTTGGCCAATGGCGGCAATGGCTAGGGCATCCCAGGGTGACCAGGCCGCAGCCGCAGCCCGGGATGCCCTGGCCGCGACATTGGCACCGGACGCATTGGTCCGCGTCCGGGAACTTGGGACCGAATACCAGAATCGCTACGGTAATCCGGATTAACTGGGACGGGGTTGATCGCTGCGACTGCGGGCGTTATCCCTTATCACCTGAGTCCCCTTCGTCTAGTGGCCCAGGACATCGGCCTCTCACGCCGAAAACAGGGGTTCGACTCCCCTAGGGGACGCCACAGCGCGGGCGGTGTGTGCCCGGCGGGCCGGAGGGCATCACAGATCACCGGCCCCCACTTCTCGCTGGGGTCTCGTTGATCAGTCAGCGCCGCTTGACCCATGACGCCAGGGTGCTGCACCAGCATTATTGGGATGGCACCCCTGCCC
>Ga0209403_10003410_pt1 | contig 18005 bp, 16 predicted proteins | sample ArcticOcean_MG_C_8_FD_187440 | JGI IMG/M metagenome (GOLD analysis project Ga0209403, IMG submission 187440) | Marine microbial communities from western Arctic Ocean - ArcticOcean_MG_CB11_86 (SPAdes) (version 2) | ecosystem: Environmental > Aquatic > Marine > Oceanic | place: Arctic Ocean... | reverse complement strand
TTCGGATGCGTGGGGCGCAGCCGGATGATCGAACTGTCCTTGTGGTAAAGCCGTCTCCGCTTCTTGTGCCGTTGCGGCAGCTGAAGTCCCTCTTCCCGCCAGATCGTGGGAATCGCCTAATTCGGGCGTTAGTAAATTGTTATTGTGTGTGAATTTTTTGCTTGAATGCCGGCCAAGGGGGCTGCGAATGGCGCATTATGTGTAGTAATTTACCCCGATTATCCCGCTATTGTGCAGGATTCGACACCATGGCGACAGGTTCGTGTCCGCCGAATATCCGGTTCCTTAAAAAAGGGCGGATGTCATTTGCACGCCACCGCCCTGTCTGCCCACGCGAGTATGGGCCGTATCTGGTATCCGGTATAACCCTTGTGCCGGTGTCGAATTCACCTCAAAAATGCTTTATTCGGCTATCCAATAAATAAATTCTGAGAGAGTCTAAGAATGGGGGAATTTGCAGTCGGGCAGTCCGTGCCACGGGAAGAAGACCCGAGACTTCTGACTGGCGGCGGCGAGTTTCTCGACGACGTCAATCTGCACGACCAGGCGTGGGGCTATGTGCTTCGATCTCCCCACGCGATGGCGATTATCCGGTCCATCGACACCACGGCTGCGGAGCAGGCCCCGGGCGTTCTCAAGGTCCTGACAGGCGCAGACTGGGATGCTGAAAATTACGGCAGCTTGCCCTGCGAAGACGCCACCAAGAAGAAGCGGGACGGCTCGCCCATGTATCACCCGCACTGGCCGGCGCTGGTCAGCGGACAGGTCAGGTTGGTCGGCGATTACGTCGCCTTTGTCGTCGCCGAAAGCCAGGTGCAGGCGCGCGACGCGGCCGAGCTGATCGAGGTCGATTACGAGCCCCTGCCGTCGGTCGCCGGGCTTGAGGCCGCGGTCGCCCCCGGCGCTTCCGCTGTGTGGCCCGACTGTCCGGACAATATTTCGTTTTTCGAGGAGAAAGGTGACGCGGCGGCGGTCGAGGCGGCGTTTGCAGAGGCCGACCACATTGTCCGGCAAAAATTGGTGAATAACCGGATCACGGCGGTCACGATGGAGCCGCGCGGCTGTATCGGCGATTACGACCGTCGGCAGGACCGCTACACGCTCTATACCGGATTGCAAAACCCGCACCCGCTAAGGCATCAGATAGCCCGCGAGATATTCAGCATCCCGGAAACCAGCGTTCGCATCGTTCCCGGCGATGTCGGCGGCAGTTTTGGCATGCGCGGCGGCACCTATAATGAGCTGGTGCTGGTTCTATGGGCGTCCCGGCTAGTCGGGCGTCCGGTAAAATGGCGTTGCGACCGGTCCGAGGGCTTCATGTCGGACACCCATGGGCGCGACAATGTGAGCGACGTCGCATTGGCGCTCGACAAGGACGGATTTTTTCTCGGACTCAAAGTCAAGACGCTTGCCAGCATGGGCGCCTATCTGGCGATCCGCGGACCGCGGCCGCCGACCAACAATCTCGGCACCGTGGTCGGCGTCTACCGGACCCCGGCGGTCCATGTGGAAGTCACCGGCGTGTTTACTAACACCGTGTCCACCAACCCCTATCGCGGCTCCGGCGCACCGGAAGCGGCCTATGTGATCGAACGGCTTGTCGATATGGCGGCACAGGAACTCGGGATGGACCCTGCTGTTATCCGTCAGAAAAACAGCGTGACCCCGGATCAGATGCCATGGACCAACGCGCTGGGCTTCATTTATGATTGCGGCGATTTTCCCGGCAATATGGAAAAGGCGCTCGACGCCATCGACTATACGGGCTTCGAGGCTCGCCGCGCCATCGCCGCCGATCGGGGCGTTCTCCGCGGCATCGGGTTCTCCAACACGGTCAAAAAGACGTCGTCGCCGTTTCCGGAATCGTGCAGCATCCGGTTCGATCCGTCGGGCACGGTCACCCTGATCATGGGCACCATCAGTCACGGTCAGGGGCATGAGACCGTGTTCAAGCAGATCGTCTGCGATCGCCTGGGACTGGACCCGTCGACCATTCGCTACGTCCAGGGCGATACTGATATCGTCACCTATGGACGTGGCACGTTCAACTCGCGCTCGATGTCGATCGGCGGCTCGGCGGTCGCGCTTGCCTGTGACAAGACTCTGCAGAAAGCGAAGCGCATCGCTGCCCACCTGCTGGAATCGGCGGAAACCGATATCGACTTCGCGGACGGCCAATTCACCGTCGCGGGAACCGACCGGTCGCTCCCCTTTCTCGCCGTCGCCGCCGCCGCATTCAAACCTTCCGTCCTGCCGCCGGACATCGAACCCGGGCTGAACGAGATCGGCACCTTTGCGCCGCGGTACTGGAACTGGCCGACGGGGGTTCAGGTGTGCGAGCTTGAAATCGATCCGGAAACCGGCGTAACGGAGATCGTGAATTTCGTCTGCGTCGACGATGTCGGCACCGTCGTGAACCCGCTTTTGCTGAAGGCGCAGATGCATGGCGGCATCGTCCAGGGGATCGGCCAGGCCTTGATGGAGGACATCGTCTATGACGACGGTGGACAGCTGATAACCGGCTCTCTGATGGATTACTGCCTGCCGCGCGCCGACGACACCTGCAATATGGAGGTCATCAGTGCACCGACGATCACCGCGTCCAACCTGATCGGCGCTAAAGGCGGTGGCGAATCCGGACCGACCGGGGCACTGCCGGCAACGATCAATGCTGTTGTTGATGCGCTGAAGCCACTGGGGGTCGCGCATATAGATATGCCGGCAACACCACAGAGAATTTGGCAAACGATACAAAAAGCCAAGGCATCTCACGCTGCATAACGCGCACATAAATCCCAAAACGGCAAAAATGGCCCGCTGGGTTAGACTTTGTCACCGGCGTCTTCGTCGAGTGCTATTGCGCCGAGATTGTATTTTCGGATTTTGTCGTACAGCGTTTTGCGGGAAACGCCGAGTTCTACATATGTCGGCTTGAGTTTGTAATCATTCCGTTCCAGACAGCTCTGAATCACGGATTTCTCGAAATGTGCTACCCGGCCTGAAAGATGGCCGCCACCTGATGACTCGCCGATCTCGTCAGCATACGTGCGCTCCACACCGAACCCTTGCCCCAGGGCAAACCGCGTGGCTGCGTTTTTGAGCTCCCTAACGTTGCCGGGCCATGCGTGGGATTCAATCAGCGCAATATCCTTCGGGCCGACAGCCGAAACGGTTCGCTTGTACCGCAAAGATGCCTGATCGAGAAAATGCATCATCAGAGGGACGATATCGGCCTTCCGGTCGCGTAACGTGGGCACGCCGATGCTGAGGACATCAAGCCTGTAAAACAGGTCCTCGCGAAATGACTGCCCGGCGATTTTTTTGAGATCTGTTTTGGTGGCGGCAATTACACGGACATCGACGGGGATCTCCTCAAAGGCGTCGCAAAGATCACGATCGTCGGCACCGTCGCAACGATGCTTATGCTGCGGTCATTCGACGGGCTGGAACAACTCGTCCGGATGGACGCGATTGCCGCCATTGCAGTTTTGCATTCGCTGGTGTCGAAGCTGCTGTTCGGCGTGCTCGCAGTCGTTTCCGTCATTGCAGCGATCGATTTTATCTATCAGCGCTTCGAGAATATGAAGCAGATGCGGATGAGCCGACAGGAAATCAAGGACGAGTTCAAGCAATCGGAAGGCGATCCTGCTGTCAAACAGCGCATTCGCCAGGTTCGCCAGGAACGGTCGCGCCAGCGGGTGGCCACCGCGGTTCCCGAGGCATCGGTTGTGATTGCCAACCCGGCCCATTTTGCGGTCGCGCTGAAATACGATCTTGACGACATGGATGTCCCGGCACTGGCCGCAAAGGGTTAGGATTTTCTGGCCCAGACGATCCGCGAACTGGCCGAGGAGCATAATATCCCGATTGTCGAGAACCCGCCCATCGCGCGGGCGCTCTATGCCGGCGTTGAAATCGACCAGGAGATTCCGCATGAACACTTCAAGGCAGTTGCCGAAATTATCGGCTATGTGTTCCGGTTAAAGGGCAAGCTGCCGCCCGGCCGCTAAGCAACGTGAATCCGCATCGGCATTTCGCACAGGCATTTCACATGCGCGCATGTCACGTGGGTATTTCGTATGGGCATTTCGGGGGGAGGCATTGCTCTGTCGGTTATGGTAAAAACGGGATCGCCCAGCCAACCAGCGGAGCTTGAGAATGTCCGAACCCTATGTTGCCGCTAAGGAAACCAGCATCCTCGGAGAATCGCCGATCTGGTCGGTCGCCGAGCAGGCGATGTACTGGGTGGATATCCGTAACCCGATGATCTACCGCCTCGACCCGGCCACCGGCGCCCGCAAAAACTGGCGTGTCCAGACGGAAATCGGGTCTATCGGATTTGCCGGTGACGGGCGCCTGATCGCCGGGACCCGCATGGGTTTTGCCTATATCAGCCTTGAAGACGGCGCATACGAGGACCTTGCCGATCCGGAGGGCGACGGACGCATGAACGCGGTGCGCCTGAACGACGGAAAAGTCGACCGGCAGGGACGATTCTGGTGCGGCGGCATGGAAGACCCCGGCTTTGGCGAAGTCGCCTCTCTGTATCGCTTCGATCCGGATCATTCGGTTCACAAGATGGAAGGTCCGGTGTGTATCGCGAACGCGATCTGCTGGAGCCCGGATGACAGCGTCATGTATTTTGCCGATTCCCTTAAACGGGCGGTTTGGGCCTACGATTTTGATGCGGCCGCGGGCACGATCGAAAACCGGCGCGTCTTCGTGGAATTTGCCGATGATGACGGTGTCCCGGACGGTGCAACGGTTGATTCCGACGGTTTCGTGTGGATTGCCCATATGCGCGCCGGCAAGGTCAGCCGCCACGACCCCACCGGCAAGGTTGAACGCGAAATTGCGTTTCCCGCGGCATTGACGACCTGTCCGGCCTTCGGCGGGCCGGATATGAGCACGTTGTATGTCACAACTGCCTCCAACCGGTATGAAGCGGCGGATTTCGAGAGAGAGCCCGACGCCGGGTCCTTATTTGCGGTCGATACCGATGTTACGGGTATTCCGGAACCGGTTTTCGGCGCGTAGCCAAGCGTTCTCCGGTTTTGAATCAGTCCCCGTCCACCCGCTGGGGGGTGGTTTTCCTGATCCTGTTTGCCGCATCGGTCAGTGCGGCGCAGCTCGGGAAGTTGCCGGGCGCCCTGCCGGAAATCCGCGCCGATCTTCAAATCAGTCTGGTGACCGCCGGCTGGATTATCTCGACATTCGTACTGATCGGCGCCGTCTGCGGCGTCGCCGCGGGGACGATCGGCGATCGGTTCGGCCACCGGCGCATTCTCCTGGCCGGCGCGGGGCTGATTGCCGTGGGGAGCCTCGCGGGTGCGGCGGCGTCGGGCAGCGATATGCTGATCGTCAGCCGCATTGTCGAAGGCGTCGGCTATATCGTCACGATCTCGGCAGGCCCGGTATTGATCGCGCGCGCGACGGCGGATGCCGACCGGGCGGTCGCGTTCGGTATCTGGTCGGTTTATATGCCGGTCGGCATGGCCTCGATGGTCGCTCTTTCACCTTTCCTGATCGCGCTGACAGGCGGCTGGCGCGGCCTGTGGGTGATCAACGGGGCTCTGGCCCTGGTCGCCCTGACGATGGTCTGGTGGATTATCCGGGGGACACGGTTTCGGCCGGTTCCGGTTGATATACCGATCGGCTTTGCAGATGTATGGCGGACGCTCGGCAGCGCCGGCCCGTGGGTCGTTGCTGTCGCGATGGGCGCGTACTCGATGGTGTACCTGTCCTCCATGGCGTTCCTGCCGACGTTCCTGATCGAACGTGAAGGAATGCCCGCCGGCACGGCCTCGCTGTTTATCGGTTTCGCGATTTTCATGAACGCTCCGGGGTGCTTCGCCGGCGGCTGGATGATGAAACGGAAAGTTCCTGCCTGGATCGGGATTGCCGCGGGCTTTGCCGGAATGGCGGCATGCGCGGCGGGGGTCTATCAGAATGGCATATCGTTCGAGCTGCGTTACGCGCTGGCGTTGGCGCTGCCGTTTTTCGGCGGTTTCGTCCCGCCCATCGTCCTGGCCCGGGCACAGGTATACGCGCCGTCCGCCGCGCTTTACGGCACGACCGTCGGCCTGATCGTTCAGATCGTCTGTGTCGGCCAGCTCATCGGCCCGCCTGTCATGGCGGCGCTGGTGGCTGCATCCGGCGACTGGCAGTCCGGCGCATGGCTGACCGTGACCGCCTGCGCGCTCGGCTTCGCGATGGCGCCGATGTTTCGACATCTGGACCGGCGCGCCGGTTTGGTGTAGCGAAAGGGCAGGAGATAATCATGACCGAACTGGAAATCCACCCTCGCCGCAGCCTGTTATTCGTTCCCGGCCTGCGTCCCGACCGTTTCGCCAAGGCGCTTGGGAGCGGCGCTGATATTGTCTGTGTCGACATCGAGGACGCCGTGCCGCTGGCGCGCAAGGATGAGGCGCGCGCGCTTACATTCCCGCTATTCGGGGAAGTCGGCCCTTCCCATGTCGAGACAATGGTCCGGATCAATCCGCTGTCGACGCCTGAAGGGTTGAAGGACATCCTTGCGCTGCGCGATTGTACGGCGCCGCCGAAGGCGTTGATGCTCGCGAAGCCGGGATCGGCTGCGGAAATACGGCTTTATGATGAATTGCTGCAGGGCAGCTGCGCCGGCATCCGCTTCCACGTCATTATCGAATCCACCGACGGTCTTGCCAATGTCATGGACATTGCCAATGCGTCCACCCGCATCGATTCATTGTTGTTCGGTGCGGTCGACATGTCAGCCGATCTGCGCGCCGAGAAGACCTGGGAGGCGCTGCTTTACGCCCGCTCGCGCGTGGTGCATGCGGCGGCGCGCTACGGGCTGGACCTTCTCGACGTGCCGTGGCTGAACCTGGACGATCAGGACGGGCTGAAGATCGAAGCGGAGATGTCGAGCGCGCTTGGCTTCACTGGCAAGGCGTCGATCCACCCCAAGCAGATACCTGTGATCAACGATGTATTTTCACCGTCACCAGACCTGGTTACCCGCGCCCGCAGAATTCTCGCCGAATTCGAGCAGGACACGACCGGGCTGGTGGTCGTCGACGGCGAGTTGATCGAGCGCCCGGTAGTCCGCTCAATGCTCCGCGTGCTTGCCATTGCTGATCATCTGGCGCAGAGCCGTTAGGCGGATCGTCCGGGGCAGAGCCGCTAGCGGTATGTTTTCGACCACCTGGTCACCGGTTTTTCGACCTCGGTGTTATCGACAAAAATCGCGTCGACCTGTTCATTGAAAAAGCACATCAGGTCTTTGATCTTCGGACATTCGGCGACCGGGTTGGGGTAGGACCAGACGATGTCCGCGAAATCATTGCCGCCGATATTTGTCGACCAGTAGGACGAAATGCCTTTATAGGGGCAGCGGGTTGTCGTGTCGGTGGCGGACAGTAAATCCATCCGCACGTCTTCGGCCGGGATGTAATACCGTGTCGGCATGCCGGTTTCGAACAGGAAGTGGGCACGGGTGGTGTCGGCCACTGTTTCGCCGCCGAGGATCACTTTGACCGGCCGCGATGACGGCACCGCGTCGATGCGTTTGTGAGGATCGCGCGGGTGCACGAAAATTTCCTCGTCTTCTTCATACCATTGATCGACACGGTCCCAGTAGAAGGCGCAGTAATCCTGCAGATCGATCGCCGCCATCTCGTCAAACGGGGTCTGGTAGGCCCAGACGGCGTTTTCCGCCGTCCTGCCGCCGGCTTCAACATTCCAGTACGATGCGTCGCCCTTGTACTGGCAATGGCTCGTATGATCGGTCGGGTGCAGCATGTCGAGCCGCACGTCCTTCACCGGAAAATAATAAACCGGCAGATGGCCAACCTCATACATCAGCACCATTTCGGTTGAATCCGCGATCCATTCGCCGCCGAATTGCACGCGAACGCGGCGCGGCGATGAATCGAGCCGGATGTGGTGGTCCGGATTTTTCTGATAGCCGGGCGCTGGATTCGCCATGTTCGGTATCCCCTCTATTCGTTTTCACGTGGGCTGGAGCGGCCCCTCTCAAGAGCTTAAGATAGCCGCAAAAGGGAGCTTCGGGAACATGGCGACATCGCTAAAAAACGATCCGGTGCCGGATCTGGATGAATTCCGGCTGCGGCGCTTCGTCGACCGAATGATCGACGAAGGCGAGATCGAAGTGGTCGAAGAGCCCATAGACCTGGCCGATATTGCCGCGCGCATGGACGGCAATGAAAAAGCCGTCCTGTTTCGCCAGGCCGGCCCCGAGAAGGCAGAGCTGATCGGCAGCATGACCGGGGGACGGCGGCGTATGGCAAAGGCGTTCGGCGTTGCGCCCGAGGAACTGCTCGACGAGGTGAACCGCAGGTTGGAGACACCGCAGGAAATCATCGAGCTGGACTCCGCCGAAGCGCCCGTTCACGAGGTGATCGTCACCGGCGACGATGTCGATCTGACCAGGCTGCCGGTTCATCTGCAGCACGAGATGGATGGAGGGCCCTATATTTCCGCCTCCCTCGATTATGTCCTGAACCCCGAAAACGGCTGGACCAATACCGGCGCGAGGCGGCTGATGCTGCGCGGCAAGGCCGAAACCGGCATCGATCTGGTGTCGCCGTCCGACCTGCGGGCGATCTACGAAACATCTGTCGCGAAAGGCGAAAAACTCCCGATCGCGTTCACGGTGGGCGCACATCCGTGCGACCATGTCGCGGCGGTGATGCGGTTACCGGTCGACGAGTTGCCGCTGGTGGCGCAGCTTCGCGGCGCGGCCCTGCCGGTGGTAAAATGCGTGACCAGCGATATCCGCGTGCCCGCGGACGCTGAAATGGTCCTCGAAGGCTATCTCGACGAGCGCGGCCATGTCGAACCCGAAGGACCCTATGGCGAATTCCTCGGCTATTACGGCGTGGTCAAGCGCAACCCGGTATTCCACGTCACCGCGATTACCCGGCGCAAGGATGCATTGTTCCAGACATCGACCATCTCGGGCGAACATATCGGCTGGACCGACACCACACAGCTCAACGCTATCCGCGCGGAAGTCGTGGTCTGGCGCGCCCTGCAGACGGCGGTGCGCGAACCAGTGGCTGTGAATATCACGACATCGTCGGGCGGCAGTTTCAATGTCCGCGTCGCGGTGCGTCAGCGCGTGCCGGGCGAAGCGCGGAATGCCATTGCCGCCGTGATGGGATCGCTTGCGAATGCTAAAAATATTTTCGTCGTCGATCCCGATATCGACATATTCGATGATGCCCAGATCGACTGGGCGATGGCCACCCGCTTCCAGGCCGACCGCGATATTGTCGTCGAATCCGGCTTTCGCACGCTGCCGCTCGACCCCTCGCTCGATGGTCGCCGTGTCGGCTCAAAGGCCGGTTTCGACCTGACCTTGCCGATGGGCGCCCGCCCGCTGGAACATACGGTGCCGAAATCGACACTGTCCGGTGATCGGACCCACGACAGTGTAGAAGCGGCGCTGACGGACAATTCGCTGTCGTTTGGCGGGATCATGGTGGCGATTGGATCGCGCGATGGCCGCGAAGTCGTGCGCGAGCTTGACCGTCTGCGCCAGGACGGCCGGCTCGACCGGGTCGATGACGGGCTCTATACGCTCACCGACGCATGACGCCGGATGGATCCAGCTCCGGTGTAGGCGCATCTGTGCGCCGGCGCGAAGATTTGCGTTTGCTGCGCGGCCATGGAGAATATTCAGACGATCTGAATCTGCCGGGCCAACTCCATGCGGCGATGGTGCGTTCGCCGCATGCGCACGCCCGGCTGAAATCGGTTGAAACGGCGCCCGCGCAGGGCGTCCCCGGTGTCGTTGCGGTGTTGACCGGCGCCGATTATGCCGCCGATGACATCCTCGATCTGGGGCATGTGGCAAATCCCGCTGGCGCCGAGGACTGGCAGACCCCGGCTTTCGTCAATCGCGATGGATCGACGCCGTTCGATACGCCGCAGCCGTCGATAATTCGCGACAAAATACGGCATGCCGGAGAAATTATTGCCGTCGTGATCGCCGAAACCGCCACGGCAGCCCACGATGCCGCAGAGCTCGTTGCCGTGGAGTACGAGACGCTGGCGGTGGTGACCGACGCGCGCGCGGCGCTTGAGGCGGACGCGCCGATTGTGTGGGAAGACTGCGCCGGCAATGTGGCGCTCGATTCCGAGATCGGCGACAGCGAGGCAACCGAGACGGCCTTCGCCGCCGCCGCGCATGTCGTTTCCGCGAATTTCTGTATCAACCGGGTCATCAATTGCCAGATGGAGCCGCGGGCGGCGATCGGCGAATGGGATGCCGGCGGGAATTCCCGGGCGGGCAAGCTGACACTGCATGCCGGCGGGCAGGGCGTTCATCGCCACAAGATGATCCTCGGAAAAATGTTCGGCCTTGAGCCCGACAGCGTCCGGGTCACGTCGAAAGACGTTGGCGGCGGGTTCGGGCCGCGCAACATGATGTATCCCGAATTTGTCATGGTGTGCTGGGCGGCGCGGCGTCTCCGGCGGCCGGTGAAATGGCTGGGCGACCGGTCGGAATCCTTCGTCACCGATTATCAGGCCCGCGATTTATATACCGACGCGGCGCTGGCGCTCGACAAGGACGGTAATTTTCTCGCGCTACGGGCCGACCTGGTCGGTAATCTCGGCGCACACACGGTATCTTTCGTGCCGCTGTCGAACGGGCCGAGACTGTTGCCGTCGGTCTACAGGATGGAAGCGTGCTACGCTCGTATCCGCGGCGTTCTGACCAATACCGTGCCAACCGGTCCGTATCGCGGCGCCGGCCGGCCCGAGGCTATGCACGTGATCGAACGCCTGATCGATATGGCGGCGGCCGAAATGAACATCGACCGGATCGCGCTGCGCCGCCGCAACCTGATCGCTGCAGATGCGTTTCCCGCCACAACCCCGGTGGGTACCACATACGATTGCGGCGAATTCGAGGTCTGTCTCGACAAGGCGCTCGATCTCAGTGACTGGGCGGGGTTTGAGTCCCGCCGGGCTGACGCGGCTGCAAAGGGCAGGCTGCGCGGGATCGGCTATGCGTCCTATATCCAGGCGCCGGTCGGCGCGCCGGTCGAATTCGCCGGTGTAACGGTCAATGGCGACGGCACGGTCATTGTGCCGATCGGGACCCAGTCCAGCGGCCAGGGACATGAGACGGTGTTTCCGCAGCTCGTTTCTGACATTCTGGGCGTTCCCTATGACAGCGTGCAGATTGTCACCGGAGATTCCGATGTGATCTCGATCGGCGGCGGGTCGCATTCGGACCGGTCGATGCGGGTTGGCGGTATCGTGATGCGCGAAGCGTCCGAAAAGGTGATCGAGAAAGGCCGCGAAATTGCGGTCGATCTGCTCGAAGCGGCCGCCGAGGACATCACCTTTACGGAAGGCGTATTCCGGGTAACGGGAACCGATAAAGCCCTTGGTTTGTTTGACGTTGCGGGCCGTGCCGAGGGCGGCAGCCTTAGCGCCGATGCGCTGTTTCGAGGCCGTTCGGCGGCCTATCCCAATGGCGCCGCCGTTTCGGAGGTGGAAATCGATCCAGGCACCGGGGCGCTGACAGTTGTCTCGCATTCGACAATTGACGACCCCGGAAGGGCAATCAACCCGATGATCCTAACCGGCCAGGCGCATGGCTCAATCGTCCAGGGGATAGGGCAGGCGATCATCGAGAACGGGCATTACGATCCCGAAACCGGACAGCTGATCGCGGGTTCTTTTATGGATTACGGGTTGCTCCGCGCCGACGATGTGCCGGATTTCAAAACTGCCCTGCATGAAGTGCCGACGAAGAACAATCCGCTCGGCGTGAAAGGCGGCGGCGAAGGGGCGACGGTATCTGCCACCGCCGCCTTCATAAACGCCGTATGCGATGCCTTGCGCGAGTACGGCGTGCGCGACATCGACATGCCGGCGACGCCGGAAACTATCTGGCGGGCGATGCGCAAAGCTGCGAACAAGCCGGAGAACGACACCTAGGTCGCGTGTATGCCCGGCATAATCGTGAAGCCGGGGATTGCCTTGATCCGCGACATCCAGCGACGGATCGCGTGGTAATCGTCCAGCGAAATACCGCCATCGCCGCCGAGCGCGACATAGGGAAAGCAGGCGATATCGGCAATCGTCGGATTATCCCCGACGATCCAGTCGCCGTGGTCGATCTCCCGGTCCGTCAGATGATCGTCTAGCACGCGAAACGCGGCATGCGCGGCGGCGCGCACTTTGTCGATGTCGAAATCGTAAAACAGCATGTCGTGGAGCCGGGCGGCGGAAGAATTCATCAGTTCGCCGCCCGCGAAGGACAGCCACATGGCGATCGCGCCCTGGGTTTCAGGGTCCTCCGGATACCAGCTCCGTCCGGCATCGTACTTGCCGGCGAGATAGACGAGGATCGCCTGCGCATCGCGCAAAGTGACCGCGCCGTCGGTGAGAACCGGTATCTGGCCGAGCGGGTTGAGTTCAAGAAACGCCGGCGTTCTGTGTTCTCCGCCGGGATAGTAGTCAACGGCCCGCTCTTCGTATTCCTTGCCGATAATCGACAGGAAAAGCCTTACCTTGTAGCAGTTGCCCGACAGGACATAGTCATAGAGGTGGATCATGCGGCCTGCGAATCCCGGTCACCCTGCCAGGTGCCGAATTTCAGGCCCTTTTGCCGCAGCCACCGGCGATAGAGCATCGACGACCCGTCCGCCTTGACCGCCGTTTCTTCCCCGACGCTCAGCGGCAGCCCCTTGGGAAGCTGGTTCTCGAGTATGCTGCGATCCTGGAGGAATATCTTGTGCTGGAAATGAACGAGATCGGTGTAAGTCGACAGATCGTCGAGAACCAGCATGAACGTGTGTACATCGCAGACCGCCTCGTCGCGCGGCTGCACGAAAATACCCACCAGGTCCCACGCGCCTTCGACCGCGGGACAGGTTTTGTACAATACCGTCACGAAGGGTGAACTGACCCGGTACATATACTCGCTGACCTGGCCGTCTTCCGCCGACATTGCCGCCTGCGGCTGGAAGAAGCTGCACTCCGTCGCCCACAGCTCGTCGTCCGGCTGACGGATCTCGGATTTGTAATCGTTTACTTCGGTGATCGGTTCTTCACCCAAAACACCGGTGTGCACATAGGGAAAATGCGACATGTCGAGGAAGTTTTCGACGATGCGCAGGGCGGAAGCGCGTACCGTCACCGCGCCGCAGGACACAAGCCGCCGCTTGTCTTCGAGAAATTCCGGCATGTCGAGCGGCGGTTTCTCCGGTTTGCCCAGCGTGGTCCAGATATGACCGTAGAGAATTTGTGCGGGGTGTTCCCGGCCCATTCCGCCAGCGGCATTGGCTTCAAACACATGCGGCCGGTCGCCGTCCATCTCGACAATGATCTCCTGGCCAAGAAGCCGCGTGTTGCGGCGCTTTCCCGATTGTATCTCGTCGAGATTACCGATCGCCTGCCAGTCATTCAGCGCAACCGGGTCATTTGTTTTCGCCATCGCGTTGCCTCCTATACCGGCAGGGATTCGGGTGCGGGCAGGGATTCGGGGAGCCGGACCGCCTCGATCCGGCGACGATTTTCGATGTGCCACCGGAACTGGCGGGCCCACGCGGCGTAATGCCGGCGCAGTGCGCCCCGATCGGTGTCTGCGATCTGCGCATTGGCGAGCACGTGGAGTTGCGTTTTACCCGCGTCGACAGGTTGGATCGCCAGCACCACCGCCTGCGGGCTGCTCGCACCTGATGTTTCCAGCGCCACAACCCCCGTCGCGGCCCGGCGGGACGAACAGGCTGAATCCGTATGCCCGGCGCCAAAGGGCACAAATTGCGCGATATCCGCCGCTGCCTGAACCGTCTCCGGCGCCGTGTCGATCGCGATCGATCGGCAAAATGTCAGGTTCTCGAATTCCGAAAGATCCGGCGGCGGTCCGGCCGGTTCTCCGATCGTTGTCCAGATCAGCCCGTCCGCCTCGCAAGATGGCGAGGATGGAACACAGAAATCTTCCGGCGGCGCCATGTCGGGGTGCGCCGGGATAAGAGCGCATTTGCCGTCCGGTCCGAAGCGCCAGCCATGGTACCGGCACGCCAGGCGGTTGCCGTCGATGAACCCGTATTGGAGCCGCATGCCACGATGGATGCATTGGTTGCGCCAGACATGGATTTCGCCGTCGCCGTCGCGCCACGCGATACGTTCTGTGTCGAACAGCCGCACAGGCATGATGTTGCCCCAATCGAGCAGCGGGGAGCCGCTCACCGCGTACCAGGCATTCTGTGGAAATTGATTCGGCATTATTTCGCCACTTGGGGGGAGCTCCGCTCGGCATCTTGTCATTCCGGCAAACGGATTCCAACTACATCTGTCGGTCGCGCGGGAAATTTTGCTGGTATATGTTCGGAAGAACGATTTAAACGGGAAACGGAATTATGGCGAGACTTGAAGGAAAAACCGCAATTGTGACCGGGGCCGCGCAAGGGATCGGCGCCGTCTATGCGAGAGCGATGGCGGCCGAAGGCGCAAAGGTTTGTTTGTCGGACATCCTCGATACCGGCGCTGCGGTCGATGCCATCCGATCGGCCGGCGGCGAGGCAATCGGGATAGAGACCGATGTCACCGACATCGATGCCTGCGAAGCGATGGTCGCCGAAACCGTGTCGGCGTTCGGCTCGGCGGATATCATGGTGACAAACGCCGCACTGTTTGCCGCGCTGGAGCGCCGCAGTTTTCTCGAAATCGGTGGCGAAGAATGGGACAAGGTGATGTCGATCAACACGCGGGGCGTGTTCAACTGCATCAAGGCGGCGGTGCCTGAAATGAAGAAGCAGGGCTATGGCAAAATCATCAATATCTCCTCCAGCACGATTTACTCGGGCGTGCCGATGATGCTGCATTACGTCGCGTCGAAAGGCGCGGTGGACGCAATGACGAAAGCGCTGGCGCGTGAGCTTGGCGGTGACGGCATCAGGGTGAACACCATTGCCCCTGGTTTTACCATGAGCGACCAGATCGAAGCCCAGCGCGACAAGCTGGAATTCTATGTCAATCTTAGTCTCACCGGACGCGCTATGAAGCGGGAGCAGGTTCCAGACGATCTATTGGGCGCGCTGATCTTCCTCGCGTCGCCCGAATCAGATTTTGTCACCGGGCAGGCCATCGTCGTCGACGGCGGCATGGTCATGCACTAGGGAGAAATTGAGAAGAGATTATGAGTTTCCTGAGAAATACTTGGTACGCGGCTTGCTGGTCCGCCGATTTAAAACCCGGCGCGCCACTGGCGAAAACGATCCTGTGCGATCCCGTCGTTCTGTGGCGCGATGCGCGGGGCATGCCGGTCGCGCTGGAAGACCGGTGCTGTCATCGTCACCTACCCCTGTCGTTGGGGAAGATCACCGGCGAGACGGTTCAGTGCGGCTATCACGGGCTTGAATTCGATGCGACCGGCGCCTGCGTCGGGGTGCCGGGGCAGAGCAAGGTGCCACCGGGCGCGTCCGTCCGCGCATTTCCGGTATGCGAAAAATACAGCATGATCTGGATCTGGCCGGGCGATTCAGCTCTGGCAGATGAAAACGATATCCCCGAACTGCCGTGGCTCGACGATCCCGGGTGGACGTTCACGGGCGGGCATATCCATATGAAGGCGGATTACCGGCTGTTGATCGACAATCTGCTCGATCTCACTCATGTCACTTATATTCACAAAAATACCATCGCGGGCGATCCGAAAGAGGCGCTGGTGCCGGTCAAAACAATCCGGGTCGGCGATGCGATCCGGGTCGAACGCTGGATGCTCGGTTTCACCGCCCCGCCGATGTACGATCAGGCCCGAAAGTTCGATGGCGAGGTCGACCGCTGGCAACTTATCAAGTGGCAGGCGCCATCCACGGTCACCCTCGATATCGGTTGCGCGGAGGCCGATACCGGCGCACCCGATGGTGACCGGTCGCAGGGTATATCCATGTGGTCGAACCACATTATCACCCCGGAAACCGAAACCACGACCCACTATCACTGGGCGTTTGCCCGCAATTACAAGCTCGGCGACGAAGCGGTTTCCGACGTCCTTGCCAAGGGCGGGCTTCAGACGTTCATGGAAGACGTTGTGGTTCTGGAAAGGCAGCAGAAATCGCTGGCGGCGGTTGGCGGGCGGCCCGTCGTCGACATCAATATCGACAATGCGCCGAAACAGTTTCGCCGCATTCTCGATGACCGGATTTCCGCCGAACAAAACAGAGCGGCGGCGGAATGATTGTCTGGATCGCCCTGGCCGGTTGCCTGGCCCTGGTCGCCGTTCCGGCCACCGCCCAGGAAAATGTAGACCGCCTGAAAATCATCAATTGCTGCGACGCAGAACGCAACATCGTTCGCCGCACTGCCGTTTGGAAATGCATGGGTGAAGCGGTAACGGACGACCGCGCGCGGGCGATAAAGGCAAGCCGTATCCGCCGCGCCAAGGGCAGGATGCAGCCGGCCAACTGTGACGAAATTTATACTACCGGTCTTTTGAAATTAGACATGACCGAGTGAGAACCGCAGCGATGGTCTCAAAGCTCAGAAGTTCTATCATGGATCGAATACTATTCTGTGCTTTTAATTCGGTTTGATTTTAATTCGAAATGGTGACCTGTGACCGCGCAAATTTGAATCAACTGGGGCTTGTTCGCTCGTGCCTAAGTCGTTTGCCCTGATGCCTCCCGGCATATTACCCTCCAGCGATACTAAATACCGCGTAACCCGCGGTTCGGGGAGGATTAATGGACGATATCAAGGGCGATGACATCATGCTCACCGTTTTTCTCAAACATGATCAGTCGCAGGCGCTGGACGAGTTTCAGACCAAGCTGGACGATCGCGGCTGGTGGGACAATTTCCCGCCCGACGGTGTCGAAGTGGTTTCCTGGAACGTCGTGATGGGGATCGGCCAAATAGCGACCCTGAAATTGCCGCCGTCCAAACTGCAGGCGGTCAATGTAGCGCTGGAAAAATACGCCTGGGGTGTGTTCCGGACCGAGGTTTATCCGACGTATGATTTCAAGCAGGTCAGGGAACGCCTCGCCCGGGAATCGAAAGCGCGTACATCGCCCGGGAACATGACGCCGGTGGCCGGCGCGACGACCGAGATAAACAGCGGCGCCGGCGGCGGCGATCATCCACGGCTTCCCCATAACGGGCTGTATATGGAACAATGGCAGGCCGGTACCGGAAACGCCTCGCCTTACGAAGTGGCGCTCGGAGATGCGCTGGAAGACACGTTTAGCCGGGGAATTCACGACCTACCGGGCATCGTGACGGCGTTGAACGAGAGCGCCGTGAAAACGCCGGATGGCGAGATCTGGACCGCCGAAAACTTTCCCGAAACGATGAACCGGCTCGGGCGCTGACGCAGACGGAGAAATCGATGGCACAGCAACCGCCCAGATACCGGATCAGCGGCGATGCACAGCGCATCCTCGACACTGGTCTGCGCAACAAATGGTATGGTATTTGCCCGGCCGGACGTGTCGCCGACACGCCTGTGTCGATCAGGCGGTGGAGCCGCGACCTTGTTTTGTGGCGCGACCGCGACGGGGCGGTTCACCTGCAGGACGACCGTTGCCCGCACCGTGGTGCGCCGCTCTCGATTGCCCGCCATGACGGCGACCGGCTGACCTGCGCCTATCACGGAGCCGAAGTGCTTGGGGACGGTACATTGGCCGACCTGCCCGGCGACCCCGGTTGCGATCTCGTCGGGCAGTGCGCGGTGAAGACCTATCCGACCGAGGAACATCGCGGCGTGATTTACGCCTGGCTCGACGACGGGTTGGGTACCGCTGTGGCGCCGCTGTCGCTCCCTGACCGGCTGACGAGCGAAACCTATGACGCGTTTCTCGCCTATGCCGAATGGCGTTGCCCTTATCGCTACATGATCGACAACAACATGGACCCGATGCACGGCGCCTTCCTGCACCGGGTTTCCCATTCGATGGCCGAGGGCACGAGCGAGGCGGAATTCACTACCCGTAAGACCGATACCGGTTTTATGTTCGAGAAAAAGGGCCAAAAGGACG
>Ga0209403_10003409_pt1 | contig 18006 bp, 16 predicted proteins | sample ArcticOcean_MG_C_8_FD_187440 | JGI IMG/M metagenome (GOLD analysis project Ga0209403, IMG submission 187440) | Marine microbial communities from western Arctic Ocean - ArcticOcean_MG_CB11_86 (SPAdes) (version 2) | ecosystem: Environmental > Aquatic > Marine > Oceanic | place: Arctic Ocean... | reverse complement strand
TTTTACAGTATTCAGAATTTTTTTTGCAGATTCAAAAGATATTGTAGAAGATTTTTCACAATAAACATGTTTACCTTCTGATGCTGCTTTGATAGCCCATTCTTCATGAGTTCCTATTGGAGTTGAAATGTAAACAACATCAACTGATTTATCTTTAATAACATCTTCATATGTTCCAAATTTTTCACAATTAAATTCTTTGCTAAATTCTTTAGCTTTATTTTCTGTTCTACTACCAATTATCTCAATTTCTGTATATTTTGATTTAATAAATGCTGGAATTACTGAACGTTTTGCAATTCTAGAACATCCAATAATTCCAATTTTAATTGAATTCATTTTTTTATAAATATGAAATAATTCCTCTTACATGTGGTCCAACAAAATTTTCAATTTTTAATAATTGTTTAATTTGATATAATGTTATCCATATAAAATAATCTGGGATATCTAATTTTTCATCTTCTTTAATTTCTACAATCATATTATAATTTGATTTTAAATGAAATCTTCCTCCATCTTCAGATTGCCATTTTGCATAAATAATTTTTAAATTATTTGATTCGTTAAAATGTTCTGCAAATAAAGGTCGTTTTCCACCATGAGCTTTCAATAGATTACTTGTTGTTGCTTGTAATGTTGGTGATAATTGTAATTTTCCAATATTTCCTGGTTCTGCTTTTGCTTGAAGTAAATAATGTGGAATCCCATTAATTTTTTTCATTAATATTCCTAATATTCCTCCTGGATTTTTTGCAATCATTGGTTGAGTCCATCCTTCTTTTCCTACTTCTCTGTCAAAAGTGTTTGAAACTTTAACTCCAATAATTTCAAAAAATCCTTTTGAATCATGAAATAGATTTCCTGTTTCTTCTTGTATATTCCATTTTTGTAGATCTTTAACACCTATTTCCTCTACAACCATATCTGATTCTTCTCTTTTTTTATTAAACCACTCAATAATATAGTCAAGCTTGTTGATTTGATTATCATCTTGTATTGACTCGATCATTGTATTGATTCGATTATTTGCTTCTAAATCTAAATTATACCCATTTTTTTCTAAAATCTGTTTAATTTCATCAATTAACACGTAAAAGCATAAAATTGTTCTCTAATTATCTTTTCTACTTTATCAGTTTATAGCTCTTTCGTAAAATTATTAGAAAATTTCAATAGTACGCTTTATAGGCTTAAATTTTAAAATTTATGCTGGTAGATACATTTGGATACAATTTCATTAATCCATGGGGGAGATTTTGATAATTCCTTCATTTCTAAAATTAAAAATAGCAAAATCTTTGTTTTTGATTATTCTTCATTTAAAACAATAGAAAAATATAATTTTGAATATTTTTTTGCAGATGAATTTCTAACAAAATTAGATAGAGAGAAAATACATGATCATGTGGTTTCAAAATTATATTGGTATGAAGATCAAAAATTATCCAATAATAATAAACAATTATTTCAATTTTTAGATCCGTTATATTTACTTCAAAAATTATTAGTTACTTTAATCCAATTTTCTATTATAAAAAAAATACTAGAAAAAGAAAAACCTAAAAAAATTTTTGCAACAAAAAATTTATCAAAAATTGTATCTGCAATAAATGATGAAATTCCTATAATTTTATTAAATCAAGAAAAAATAGAAATTTTTGATAAATATGATTTAAGAATTAAATTATTTTCAAAAAATATTTCGTTAAAAATTTCTATGTCAAAGCTTAGAAAATTACAAAATTTTTATGAATCAATTATGTGTACTTTATACAAAATTTGGTTAACAAAAAGTAAAAAACCTCTAATTCTTTTATTAGAATTTGATCCTTCAAAATTTGGAAAATTTTTTCATGAAATAAAATCTAATAATTTTAATTGTGTAATTTTAAATAGAAGAAAATCCCCAATTTTAAATAGGAATTCTTTAAAAATTTTAAAAAATTCTAATATTAAACTTTTTAATTTTAATAATTTACTTTCAACTAATGAAAAAAAAGAAATTTCTTTACTTACAAATCAATATAGAGTTTTTCTAAATAATTTTTGGGATAATGAAAAAAATCTTTTTAATATATTTTCTTTTGAAAATTCTTCATACTATTTAGCTATAAAAGATTTCTTAAAAAAACAATTTGAATCTGAAATTGAATTTAATGTTCAAAATTTAATTCAATCTAAACATATTTTTAAAAATTTTGATATCAAATGTATTTTATATCAATATGAATCTGGTACATCTGAAAATATTACGTTATCTCAGCGTCAAAATACTCCTTCATTATTAATTAGGCATGGTTTTTCATCATTCAGTGATAAATTAGATGATTTACGATGGAAATATGATCAATTTCGACTATTGAAATTAAATTGTAATCAAATAATTATGTGGGGAAATTCAGATTATAATTTTTATTCTAAATTTTTACCTAAAATGTCCTTAAAAAAAATAGGAAGTCCTAGACATGATAATTTTTTTATAGATAGTAAGAAAAAAAATGATTTAAAAAAAACAATTTTGATTACTGCATCACCAATCATTGAATGGACTGGTCAACAGAATATTAATTTAGAATTACGCTATGAAAATTTTTTAAAGTCTATTATAGATGATCTTCAAAAACATAAAAATTTCAACATTATTGTGAAATTACATCCAGGTTGGGGTTGGCAATTTAATTATACTTTATTAAAAATTTGTAAAAATATAGATCCTAATATTCCTATTTTTAGTACTGAATCTATTGTTGAATTAATTGATAGATCTGATATGATAATTAACATTAATGCTGAAGAAAATCAACCATCTACCGTTATTCTTGAAGCATTAATAATGAAAAAACCTGTCATTAACATTTCTTTAGATGAATCTAATCGTGAATTTGATTATGATGGTATATCTCCTATTATTTCATTATCATATAAAACTGATATTATGAAATATGTAATTAAATTATTTGATGATTCAAAATTTTACGAGGAATTGACTAAAAAAATTATAAAATCACTAAATAATTATTTATCAAATCATAAAAATGCTTCAAAACAATTGGCCGATTACTTAAAATCATATATTTAATTTAAATATTTTTGATTGTAAAAAAATTAAATAATAGAATTACCATTTATACGTTTTTTACTTTTTTCCCTAATATTAAAAATTGATCTCCCATTTCATCTTTATCAAAAATTAGCTGTAATGCATTTAATTTTTTGGCAAAAAGATTACTCAATTCAGATTTTGCAAAATCTTTATCTTTTTGACTAACATGTTTGAGAAATTCAATCATATCCATACCATAAATCCATACTGCAATTGGTTTAAAACCATTTTTTTCTAAAGTATATTGAGCTGATTTCATTGTAAACATCATAATGTGTGCATATGGAATTAAATGTCGAGCAGGAATCTTTGATAATTTTTGTACATATGTACCAAGAGAATTATAATTGGGTAGCTCAAGTGCTATTATTCCATCTTTAGCAAGTAAATTATTGCTCAATCTAACCATTTCAATTGGATTTGGTACATGTTCTAATACACCAAAAAAAGAAACAACATTCCATTTTTTTGTATTTTCTATAACAAAATTTTCTAAAGTCTTATCATAAAGTTCCACTTTGTGATATTTTTTAGCAAATTTTCTTCCAGTTTTACTCATTTCAATACCACTACTTCTAAATCCTTCTGATTTTGCTGCTACTACTGCAGTTCCATCCCCAGAACCAATATCTAACCAATTCTTTCCTTTGGTATATTTTTCTACAAATTTTATCTTGGGGAGGAATATTTTTTTCCTCATATTAATAATTGATTTTTTAGTATAAGTTTCCTTAAAATAATGCTCATCTTCAGAATAATATTTTTTTAAACCTTCATCTGAAAGTCTTCTATCCGTAAAAACATGATTACATTTTTGACATTTTACATAATTTATACCATAAAATTTGCTTACCTGTTTTACTTTTATTCCATTACAGACGTAACACTTTTTTTGTTTTAATGTTGATAATTTTGCATATTTTTTTGCTATTTTAACACCCCACTTGATATTCCAATTTAATTTTTCTTTTACAAATTCTTCTGAAACATTTTTCCCAAATTTATATTCCAACATGTTTATCCAAAAATTCAGCTATTTTAAGTTCTCTTTAGATATTGTTAATTTCTTCATATCTTTTGTAATCAAAAATCTACTACCATGATTCATCTGATTTAATACAAGAAAACCTTTCTTCACTTGTTGTAAATTTAATCTCATTATCAATGATTACTGAACATTTTCCCCAACTATAGATAATACGTTCATCATTATGCCCAGAATTAACCTTAAATAGATATTAGTAAAATTTACATTAAATTTAGTATCTTTTTATTCTTATATTTTTTTTAAGTAATATGCATACAATTTTGATAGTAGGATATGGCTCTATTGGAAAACGTCATTTTAAAAATATTTCTAAAATATTAGATGCAAAAATTATTGTGTTGACTAAACAAAAAAATTTACCTGAATTACAGAAAAATAATGTACATGTAGTGAATTCACTAAAGGAAGCATTATCATATAAACCTGATATTGGTTTTGTAACTAATGAAACTAGTTTTCATGTGGATACTGCAATTAAATTGGCAAATAATGGGATGAATTTATTTCTTGAAAAACCTTTATCTCACTCAATGAAAAATGTGAACAAATTACAAAAAATAATCAAAAAGAAAAAACTGATTACTCAAATTGGTTGTCATATGAGATTTCATCCATGTGTAAAAAAAATCAAGAATATTTTAGAAAAAAATTCCTTAGGAAGAATTATCTCTGTAGATATTGAGAGTAGTTCATATCTTCCTGATTGGCATCCTTATGAAGATTATCGTTTTGGATATGCTGCACGAGATGATCTAGGAGGTGGTATTTCTTTAACTTCTATTCATGAAATTGATTTACTTTATTGGTTTTTTGGAATGCCTCAAAAAGTTTTTTCAATTATTGGTAAATTTAGTGATCTTAAAGTAAAAACTGATGATTTATCCGTAATGACATTTCTTTTAAAAAATAAAATTATTGGTGAAGTTCATTTAGATTATTTTCAAAGACCAGAGTTTAAGAGCTGTAAAATTAAAGGTGTTAAAGGCACTCTATATTGGGATTCATGTATAAATGAAGTAAATTTTTTTTCTCATAAATCTCAAAAATGGAAATCATTAATTAAAATTAAAAAGTTTCAAAAAAATTCAATGTATGTTGATGAAATTAAATATTTTTTTAATTGTATCAAAAGTAATTGTATAACTATGAATAATATTGATGATGGTATTAAAACTCTACAAATTGTACTAAGTGCAAAAAAATCGTCAAAATTTGGTAAATTAGTTTCTATAAAATAATTATTTATTAGTAATATGGAATTTTTATTATTTCTATGCCTAAGATTGCATATATTAGATTTTTATTTTTCTTTAAAATCACTCCATGGTAGTTTTTTACTTAACATAATTTCTAAATTTTTTACTTCATCTTGATACAAATCTTTTAAATATTTTCTATCTGTTTGAAGCATTTTTGGTTTTTCTACTTCTTTGAGTAAAAATTGCTCTCCAATTTTTTGTCTAGTTACAGTTGGAATTAATGATGTACTCATTTTTCTTATTATGTTACTATTAAATAGAATTTCACTAAATGCATTTTTAGGTTTTCTGTAACCTCTTTTTGGTTGCTCTACAAATTGAAAATTAGTTTCTAAACCTAAAAATTCTAAAATTGATTTTATTGTATTTTCAGTATTTTTTATGTAATCTTCAAAAATTATAATTTTAATATTATCTTTATCAAAAATATCTTGAAATCTTCTAATATGTTTTGAATAGAAACCTGGTTCTAATATATTATAAATAAAAAATTCATTATCTTCAATTAATTTTTTATGATTGTTAATCATATCTCTAAAATTTTGATTATCTTTATTCATAAATTCATTAGAAAAATATCCTGAATGAGCTCTGTCTATGGGATTTCTAATAGATATTATTATTTTTGATTCTGGAAATCTTTTTTTAATCATTTTAGCAGAATTTGGTGAATGTAAATAGGATGGAGTAGCTTCTCCAATTGCTTTATGTGTTGTAGCTTTTTTAAAAAGATTTAGATATTTTTTTTCATCTCTTATCATTGACTCTCTAACAAAATCTTTTGGTAAGTCCCATTTGCAAAAATAATATGGTTCATTAAGTTTTGAAACAAATACTTGAGGATGTAAGTCTAAATAATATGAAATATTTGTAGTTCCACATTTTGAACCACCTGCAATAAAGAAATTTGGCTCCAATTATTTTTTTAAAATACCCTTTTACTTAAAACATACTAGTAATTCATTTATTTTTAGACATTCACTAAATTATATTAATAATTTATGTCAATATTACTCTCAATTTTACTGAAAATTTCTATTTTTATTTCATTCATATAATTCTGGAAAATTATGGATCAAAATTTTAAATCATTTTAAATTGATTGATTAATTTTTTGATGGACTTTTAATTTTAATTAATTGTGAATCTGAATAATCGCCACCCATATGGTTAATACATTTTTTACACCAGTCATTTTCTTGCCAATTACCAGTTTTATGAATATCTCTTAGATTACGCATTTCTTTTGAATTCCATAATTCATGAATACTGTGATTTTTTAAATTACCGAGAGTTAACTCTTCACTAAAAAATGCACAACATGGGCAAACTTCTCCATTGCTGCGTATTAGAACACGTTGCCATGGTTGTTGACAATTAAATCCTGATTTTTGAATTTTTTCGCGGAAAACAGATGTAGATGAAGTAAGAAATTCTGAATAATTTTTGGTTAAATCAGGAGGTTGAAAATCTTGAATTACAATAAAATCTACTTTATCTTTCCATGTTTCAATAAATAATTTTTCTTCATGCTCATTGAATTTTGTTTTACAGAAATTTACTCCAACTACTGGTAATTCATAATTTTCTTGTTTTTTAATTTTAAGAAATTTCTCAATATTATTCATTGTTGTTTCATATTTTCCACCTAGTCTAACTTTTTCATAAGTTTCTTTTGTTGCAGCATCAAGACTAAAACGAACTCTTGTAATGCCAGATTTTAGAAATTTTCTTGAACGTTGTTCCGAAAGTAATGTTCCATTAGTGTTTAACATAATATCCATAAAACCATGTTCTGAAGCGAATTTGATATATCCTTCAAGATTTGGATCTAGAAGTGGTTCGTTTGTACCTTGTGGTTCAACTGAAGGACATCCATATTTTTCACCTTCAAGAATTATTTTTTTATACATTTCCCACCCCATGTTTTCAGAGGAGATGTATTTTTTATCGCCATCCTCTTGACCTATTGGACATGAAGGACATTTAAGATTACAAATTTGATTTGTTTCTAGTTGCAAGAATATTGGAAAATCTGTTTCAAGTTCAAATCTATTAACTGCATCCCATTTTTTTCTATAATTTTGAAATTTTTCACCAATAATTTGTCCAAGTCTAATATTTACATCTTCTTCGGATGTAAACCATCTTACTTTGTCATCTGTAGTATATAATTTATTTTCCAAGTTGTATCAAAACTTACTTTACTTATAATTAAAACATTACGAGTAAAATATTCTATTAGAATAAAAAATGTTGATAATTAAGACTAGTAAACATGTTAATTAATTTTAAGTCTAATTAATGAGTGAATAGAAATCATCAGTAAATTATACAAATAATACAATTTTAAAATCTAAAATTATGTAATAATTTCTTTTCTTTAGAAAAATTACAATTTAATTGTTTAATTTTTGGTAATGTTTTTAATGATTTCTAATTGTAATTTAATTATGAATGATACAAAAATTAAAGAAATTATTGAACAATTAGAAAGTAAACAAAAAGATTGTATTACTTTTTCAAAAAAATATAAACAAAGAGAAATGGAAGATCTACTTCAATATTATGAGGGAGCATCATGGGCACTAAAATTTGCTTTATCATTATTTGTTGAAAAAAAATAACTTATTTTCCTATAGTTTGATCTCTGTCAACATAATTATCTATTCCAATTAAACGATCATCTAGACTAACAGTATCATGTTCCGTTTCTCTTGGAAGATAACAATGTTTACAAGGTGATAATTCTTTAACACCTAAATGCTGAAGATGTATTTGTCTTGCTTTAGCCATATTTTTTCCGTGCCAGATTTCAAATATTGATTCATTATTGATATTTCCAATTGGATTTGTTTCCATTTCATCATTTGAACATAATTGAACTACTCCATCTGCCCCAATCACTAATCGTTGCCACAATTGAGGACATGTAAAATTTTCTTCATATTGAATTTCTGTATCTCTGTGTAAATAATCAATTAAAGGATTAGAACCAATTTGATCCGTTATTTCATTAAAAATATTATAGAATTCTTTTGGATTTTTTGAAATTGCAGGCCAAACTGTTTGGACTTTTATTACAGGTTTTACAACTCCTCTGCGTTTTTTTATCTCATGAAAACTTTTTATTTTTTTTACAGCATCATCAAATTTTAATGGAAATCTAATTTTTTCATAAGTTTTACCTATACCATCAAAAGATATTGTTAACCAGTCAAGATCTAAATCAATTAATTTTTCAAATTTAGACTCATCTAAAAATCCTCCATGAGTTAATGTTGAAACCTCTTTTATTCCATTATCTTTAGCATATTTTATCATATCAAAAATATCTTTATTGACAAAAGCTTCACCACGAAAACTTAATCTAATTGAATATAATTTGTATTTCTTACATTCATCAATTATTTTTTTGAATAAGTCAAAATCCATTGATTTTTGGTTAACCTGTTTTTTAAATTCATCAGTTGTAGTATAACACATAGGACAATTTAGATTACAAAGACTTGATAATTCAATATCTACATGTGATGGAAATTTACTTACATGATTGATTCTAGGAAATAAATGCCATCTTAATCTATTTATAATATAATTGAATAAATGACCATTTCCACGATTAAGTTCAAATTTAAAATTTTTACTTCTAGATGATAATCTAAATTGACCTTTGTTAATTTTCATATTATTGATATTTTTTTGAAATTATATAATCTTCACTAATTATTCAACAATAGTTTTACAGAGATAATTTAGATACATCATTTACTCTAGTCATGATAATTTCAAATGCTTCAGCAGCATTATAGCCTGAAAGACTGCCCCATCTATTCGCAATAGCTTTTGTAATTACTTTTGATCTTGGGTGAGGTGGCTTTCTAATTTCATAATGATATGCTTCTAATGCTTTTATTTTGTATTCTAATTCTTTAGAGATATCTATGTACAAATTTGGATTAAATTGATATGGTTTTTTCCAATCTGTTGAGGCAGGAATTTCAAATGATACAATTGAAGTAACTGTTGAACCCGGAATTGGACGTGATGCAGTAATTGTTGCATCATAAACAATTCTATGATCTAAATTTAGATCGTTAAAGTGATGAGTAAATATAACATTAGCTTTCGTATTGGCAATCTCAGATTCAATTTCTTTGGTTATTTTTAATAACGGGATTTGATCTAATTCTTGATTTGGAAGATCTAAAAATCTCATTTTTTTAATTCCTAGAATTGATAAAGCTTTTTTTGCATGACTCTTTCTAACTACTATCTCTTTTTTCATTTTTTTCATTTCATCATGATCTACATCATATTGTGGGATGGTTGAATATCCTGATTTCCTTCTAGCTGTAATTCCCTCTGCAACAAATAAAATACTAACATTATGTTTTTTTGATAATTTTTTTAATGTACCACCCATTCCAATTGTTTCATCATCTGGATGTGCACAAATAACTAAAATATTCAATATTCAATCAACTCATTATTTGACCCATATAACACAATTATAAAATTTGAAAAGATTAATTTAAACTTTCTAAACATAACTGGGCTTTAATTTTTTAATCATTTTTTCCATTCTAATAACACCATTTCCATCTATTAGTTTTTGGCCTTGTTTTTTCATTTGCTTTCTTTGTTCAAAATTTAATATGAGATTATTAACATATTCACTTATTTGTTTACTTGAGATATTTTTTCCAAAACCTAAATTTATTCCACATTTATTTTTCTCTAATAACTTTGCAGTTTCAATCTCAAATTTTTCACCACAAATAATAATTGATGGAATTCCAACACATGCTAATTCTAATGATGTCATTCCTCCAGCAGTTATTGCTAAATCATATTTTTTTAAAATTTTACTCAAGTTTTTAACATTATGTAAAACATTGATCTTTTTGTTAGATTTTGAAATAGATTGCTCTAATTTTTTCCAACAATTAAAAGATTCACCAATAATCACACTAATTTCTAAATCCTTTTTAATTAAATTAAATGAATCAATAATTTTTGGTGTAAAACAATATGTATCTGATCCCCCTTGTAATACTATAATTTTTTTTACAATTTTTTCAGTTTTAGTAGTAGTATTTTTTGAAAATTCTTTATTAATTATTGTATATTTAAAATTATTTTCATTTTGTGATGAAAATCCTGTTTCAGGATAAAGTATTGTAACTCCATGAAATTTGTTTCTTATATTTTTTTTAATGTAATCTATTAATAAAATATTTTTACAAATTTTTTTTATATTATTTAATGTAATATTTCTCTCTTTAAGTTTATCAATAATTATTAAATCTGGATTTATTTTTTCTATTATGTTTTTTTCTTTTAGAATATTATTTTTTTCCACAAAAAATGTTTTATAATATTTTTTAAAATTTTTAAAAGATAATTTTTCTCTAGTTATGAAAACTATCTCATTCTTCTCTTTAATTTCATTAGCCAGATTTAATGATCTATAGATATGACCCATACCAATTTTTAAACTTCCATCTACAAGAAATAAAATTTTCATTTTTTATCCTCGTTTTGTTTTAATTTTGATAAACTTTTGGGACCAATGTTAAAAAGTAAATCAATTATTGATAAATTTGGAATGAATTCTGAATTAAAAACTTGCTTGTAGATAGGACATTTAAAATTTTGATATTCAATTTTAATATTATTTGTTTCAAACATTTTTTCATTCATGTATTCTTTACCGCCTATTCCTGAAACATAAGTTTCTGCACCGATTTTTTTAGATATGTTTACTAATCTCTCTGTTGAATTACCATTGATATTTAATTCTGATTCTTTAATTACTTCTATTTTTATATCTAACCAATCAATTAATTGAATTATTAATTCATAATTTAATGTAAAAAGATGATCCCATTTTTTTGAATATATTTTTTCAAAAAATGTCTTGTAATTTTTTTTAAAAAATTCAGAATTTGAATATGAACGATTAATTTTTTCGAAATGATCCGATTGCCAATTTTCTTCATTATTAATTTCAACAATTTTGTTTGCTACAAACTTATGTTTTTTATTTATTGGTACTGTTAACCAAATCCAATTTCCTGGTACTTTTATTTTGTTTCTATTTGTAAATTTTTTATCATATTGAGTATCATCCATAATAACAAAAGTATCTGCTAAACTAAGTTTATGAAAAAATCCTAAATATGGTAAATAATTTGGTTGATGAATTGCTACTTTCATGAACTAATTAACCACATTTTCTATGTAAGTTGATCTTCATACATTAAATTTATTTATTTACCTTCTGAATGAATTTTATGAAAAATGTTAAATTATTAAATAAATGGGTAGGTGATGGATTCCCATGTTATTCAATAGCTGAGATTGGAGGATCATTTCAAAATTTAGAAGAAGCAAAAAGACTGATTGATTCAATTAGTGATATTCATGTTGATGCAATAAAATTTCAAACATTAGAAGCAGATACTATTACAATCAAAAATAATTTTTTTGATATGGATGCAACTGGAAAAGTTTCTCAATATGATATTTTTAAAAAGTTTGAATTATCAAAAATCCTTCAGAAACAGGTTGTTGATTATGCAAAAGATATGGGACAAGTAATTTTTACAGCTCCTAGTCATATTGATGATCTTAAAACTATTGATGAATTGGATGTTCCAATAATTAAAATTGGTTCAGATTTGGCATGTCATATTCCATTATTGAAAGAAGTTGTTTCAACAGGTAAGCCTATTATTTTATCAACTGGAATGTGTAGCTTAGAGGAAGTCAAAAATTCTGTAGACTCAATTATTGAATCTAATGATGATAAATTAATTCTAATGCATTGTGTTTCAAATTACCCATCCAATATTGATGAATTAAATTTAAAAGTAATATCTACCATGAAACAAGAATTTCAAATTCCTGTTGGATTTTCAGATCATACTATTGGACTAACTTCTACTCTTACATCAGTAGCAATGGGCGCAAATATCATTGAAAGACATTTTAAAGATGAAAGTAATACTCCTAGTCCTGATGATATCCATGCTTTAACAAAAAATGAATTTTCAGAGTTATTATCATCAATAAAAAATATTGAAAAATCATTTGGAACTGGAGAAAAATTACCCACAGAATCCGAAATAAAAAATCGTCAAACGAATAGAGTCAGTATTGTTGCAATAACAAATATTTCAAAAGGAACAAAGATTACAATAGATATGATTGATGTACGAAGACCTGGTAGTGGTATTCAACCTAAATTTTTTGATGAAGTGATTGGAATGACAACTAAAGAAAATATTCTGAAAGATCAAATTTTAGAATGGGATTTTTTAAATTAATTTCTTTTTAACATAATGTATTTTTTAAATACACTAGATTTTCATTCTAAATTTGAAATTCTATAAATATGACATTAATTTAGAAATTATATGGTTCATAAACCTCTGAAAATTTTTTTAGGTGATTTGACATATACTACTATTTCACTTGCTACAGATGCTTTTCCATTAAATGTTGGATATATTGCAAGTTATTGTAAATCTAAATTTGGTAATGATGTAGAAATTCAGGTTTTTAAATATATTGATGACTTGGATAATGCTCTAAATTCTTCACCTCCCGATGTTTTAGGTTTAAGTAATTATGCCTGGAATCATAACGTAAGCTATGAGTTTTTTAAATTATTTAAAAAACTTAATTCAAATGGAGTAACAGTTTGGGGTGGCCCTAACTTTCCAAATGATATTGAATCTCAAACAAAATTCATGAATGAATTCACTGATGTTGATTTTTATGTACCTGGAGAAGGTGAAATAGGTTTTTCTAATATTATCAAACAATTATTTGAAACAAATTATAGAATTGGAGAAAAACGAGATCTTTTCTCTACACATATTGAAGGATGTATTAGTAAAACTTTAAAAAATATTATACATTATGAACCCCTTTCTAGAACTAGACTTCTTGATGAGGTGCCTTCTCCATATACTAGTGGGTTTTTAGATAAATTTTTTGATGGAAAATTGAGTCCCATGTTACAAACTAATCGTGGATGTCCATTTGCATGTACTTTTTGTACTGATGGGAGTAGTGCTGTAAATCAAGTAAATAGTTTTAGTTTAGATCGTGTTAAAGATGAATTAAAATACATTGGTGCTCATATTCCAAAAAATACCCATAACATGATTATTAGTGATCTGAATTTTGGAATGATGCCGCGGGATTTACAAGTATGTGATCTAATCGCAGAAATTCAACAAGAATACAATTATCCACAACAAATTCATGCCACAACTGGAAAAAATCAAAAAAAGCGTGTAATTGAGGCCGTAAAAAGAAATAATGGAGCTTTACGAATATACATGTCCGTTCAATCTATGGATGAACAAGTTCTAAAAAATATTAAAAGAGATAACATTAGTGTTGATCAAATGCTAGCATTAGCACCCACAATTAAAGAATCTAATATACGAACATCATCGGAGGTAATTTTGGGATTGCCTGGAGAATCTTATGAAAGTCATGTTAGAACTTTAAGAGATTTAGTAAGAGCAAAACTAGATCATATTGAAGTTCATACATGTATGATGCTTAATGGTGCAGAGCTAAATACACCTCAACAACGTGAGAAATGGGAATTTCAAACTAAATTTAGAATACTTCCACGTGATTTTGGAAAATTAAGTAATGGACGTGTAGTATGTGAAATTGAAGAAGTGGTAGTTGGTTCCAACACATTGACGTTTGAAGAATACATAGAGTTAAGATGTTTAGCATTTGTGATGTTTGTAACAAGCATAGGCATTGTATATGATCCTATTTTAAAATTATTAAGAGAATATGATTACGATGTATTTGATCTATTTTATTTATTGCACAAAAGAATTTCAGAAGCGCCTGAAAGTATAAGATCAGTCTATGAGAGTGTAAAGAATTCATCGCATGATGAATTATGGGATTCTCCAAAAGACATTATTGATTTTTATCAAAGTGATGAGAATTATCAAAAGCTTCTCGATGGTAAATCTGGAATAAACGTAATTCAATACCATAACGCATTGATTACATCAGATATGGCTCAATGGACAGAATACGTAATTAGTACTGCAGAATTAATTGTAAGTAATAGACATGATGATAGAGAATTTTACAGAGAATTTAATGATGTTTGTAACTATTCACGTGGTCTTAGTTATAATATTCTGGGAAAAGATCGAATGGATACTAATCCAGATTACAAATTTTATTTCAATATTGATAAATGGGTCTCTAGTTCAGAAAAATTACCATTAAATGGATTTGTTTACCCAAAACCTCAAATTCAGAAATTTGTTTTATCTGAAGAACAATTTCAATTAGTTGAAGATGAATTATCCATATATGGAGATAGTCCTGTGGGTAAAGGTCAGGCATTAAAAAGAATTCCAATACATAAGCTCTGGAGACACTCCCAAATAATTCCAATTAAAAGTGCTTAATCTAAATTATTTTAAATCACTTTATCTTTACTCTTTCTATTTGCAAAATGATATTTCATTATGAGTGATTGTTCTTATTGTGGTAATCCCCCAAATACAATCATTCTTTATTTTGAGGTTTGATAAGTAAGTTTATCAATATAAATTCTACAAATTCATATATCTTAATTATTGAAATGTAAAATGGAGAAGTATAAATTATGATTCCAAAATATTTGTTTTATTGTCTAAATTTGAATTCTCTATGAAATTTAAAATTGATCCAAAAATAATGTTTCAAAATATAATTGATTTTGAATATTATCCAAATTTTATGAAACAGATTCAAAATGTGAAAATTATTAAAAAATCAGAAAACGAGATCATTACTGAAGAAACAATAATATTAAAATCATTAATAAAAAAAGAAATTGTACAACAAACAATACATCAAATCAAAGAAAATAAACTTCACTCTGAAATTATTTCAGGTATAGCTAAAAATTCAATTATTGATATAATTTTAGATGGAGGTAAAGAAGAAACTAATGTAAATGTAAAAATTGAATTAAAGTTAGGATTCAAAGGAAGAATTTTTGAACCACTAATTAAAAAATATTTGAAAATGTATGTTGTCGGGATTTTAAGAAAAATAAATACAAGGGTTTTGGATAAAAGTTGAAATTGGGTAAAATATTTTTAATAGGTAGTAATTAAAAATGAATTCTTTTCCAAAAATCATGAATTGGGATAATATCCAGAAATCTTCAAATAATTTTCAAAATAAAACTCCATTTAATTTTAGTTTTTTAGAAAATGTGTTTGAAAAATCATTCTATGATAGTCTTTTTGACTCATACCCTAAATTAGATAAAACATGGCACAGAATTGAAGAGCCAGATAAATCAACATATAGAAAATTTTGGTTTGGAGAATCAAAAACAACTGTAGATAAGTTAGGAGATGATAATGAATTTAGTGAATCTTGGAATACTTTTCATAGATATATTCATTCAGTGGAATTTGAAAATAATTTTTCAAAATTTATTGGAGTTCCAGGATTAAAAACAAAACATTTTACATTTGCAAACCTAAAGAGAGGAGGATTTCAATACACTCATGCACACAGTATTAGTCCAAGTACACTAACAATGTTTTTTTATTTTGTAAAAAATTGGAAACAAGGCGATCCTGGTTGTACTTATTTTGCATCAGGTGAAGAAGATTCAGATATTTTAATGGAACCATATAATTTGGATAATACTATGACATTATTTCGTGATGCTGATAATGCATATCATGGTGTAAGATACATAGAAAAAGATATTGAAAGAAGATCTGTTTGTGTAATTATGGAAAGATATACTGAAGAAAAAATATGGGATTCTGAAATTAGATTTAATTGATGAAACAGGGATTCATGAATTTTCAGTAATGTTTTCTCAATTACTAGTTAAGATTATTGAAAAATTCCTGCGTCAAAGAAAGATTTCAAATCAAAGTACAGTTAATGTTGGAACATTTACGGTAACGATTGAAAATTTAATTTAACAATTCATCCATTTTTTTGATATGTTCTAAGGCAAGTTTTTCTAATTTGACTTTATTTTTTTCTAAAAATTTTTTCATTTCTTGAATTGGAATATTTGTATCGCGTGAAGTCGCATCATTATAAAATAACTTTTCAAATTCTGTATATGCCTCTAACCAATTAAAATCAATTGTAACATGTTCAAGTAATTTTATGAATTTATTCACATCATTTACGTCAACTTTTGTATTAATTGAATTACTTATTGCATTTGGTAACTCTTCAATTGATTTTAATCTGTATACACAAGGAAGAATTGAATATCTAAGTTCATTAAATATTATTGATGGTTTTCCATACAGAGCACCTTCAAATCCTGCTGATCCTCCAATTGTTATTACTAGAGAAGTATGTTTATACAATTGTTCACTAGAAAAATCTGGATGAATTAGTACCACATTTGGTATATCTAAAATTTCTTTATACTCTGATATCTTTCTCCAACCTCTAAGAAATGCACTAGGGTGTTCTTTTACATATAATATTTGATCAACAGGTATGGATTTTGCTATTGAACGAACCACTTCTATAGTATTAGTATAAAATGGAGCATCAATAAGCGTGGATCTTTCCATCTCTAAAGATAACCCAAAATAAACAAATTTTGTATTTAGATCAGGATTGGTGACAAGTTTTTTATCAATAAACTTTTTTCTTAAATAGGAATTTAATCTATATTTGATTTCATATGAAAATATCTTAAATTTTGTCCTTCCAAAATAATTATAATTTGTTAATACATTCTTATCATTTGAAATAAGAAGTCTTAATGCAGATTTTATAAAAGAAGATGTTTTTGTTTTTCTAAATAAATTTGTGTTAATATTCTCTTTAAATTTTTTTATAGATTTTTGAAGTTCATCAAACGTTCTGTTATCTGATTCAAAGTCATTAATTGTTAGAGAACCATCAAATTTACTAATATCTTCAACAATTATTGAAGTATTACCAAAATTACTATTGTTTAACATTAAGACTTTGATTCCTCTGGCACGACAAATTTGATAAAATAATTCTAAATGATGCAAAGCTGGTTGTTTTGTAATAAAAAAATCAGGTTTTACTTCATCTAAAATTTTTTCAAATAATTTACACGCATGTTCATCAATTGATAAAATCTCATTTGCAGTAAATTTGTGAAAATTATAAAATCTATAAAATAATCTTTCATTTAATGCTAATTTCCAAATATTTAGATCATATTTTTTTTCAATTTCTCTTAAGTAATTCAGATCAGGTTGTTTAGTATTTGGATGTATATGATCATGAAAGAACCACTGTTTTTTAATATCCACTAAATCTTGATGCTTGAAAAATGATTTTGGTTTATTTGTTATGTCGATAATGGCAAAAAATTCAGCATCAATCTCTTTTTTTAAATAATGTGATAAACAGAAATGAGTAAAATCAGCACCAAACCAAAATAATATTTTTTTAGCCATTTTCCAGATTAATCTTTGAGAGTATTTATTATTCTCTATCTTATCAAAGTAAAGAATGATACTAATGAAAAAATCTTATAATTAATTAAACTAGGAATAATATTAGAA
>Ga0209403_10003404_pt1 | contig 18015 bp, 14 predicted proteins | sample ArcticOcean_MG_C_8_FD_187440 | JGI IMG/M metagenome (GOLD analysis project Ga0209403, IMG submission 187440) | Marine microbial communities from western Arctic Ocean - ArcticOcean_MG_CB11_86 (SPAdes) (version 2) | ecosystem: Environmental > Aquatic > Marine > Oceanic | place: Arctic Ocean... | reverse complement strand
ACTCTAGATTTTGTAGTCATCGACTCAGAACACGGATCACGTGACCGCCAGCTCATCGCCGACACAGTTGCGCAGATGCAGTCGCTCAGCATTACAGCTATCGTTCGAACCCCGAACACAGACGAGGTTTGGGTTGCTATGGCGTTGGACGCCGGGGCTGACGGCGTATTGGTTCCTTACTGCGAAACAGTTGATGAAGTTCGACACACCGCAATCAAGGCTAATACTCACCCGCTTAAGGGCGAGTATTACGAGCGAGTTGTGGCAACTGGTGAATACCCGAGTGAAAAATCGGAAATTTACCTCAATAATCGACACAAAGACCGTATCTTCATCATGGGTATAGAGAGCGAACCTGCAGCGAACCGAGTTGAGGAGTTGATCGAGTGCGGTCCTATCGACGCTGTGTTTATTGGGCCAAACGACATGACTACTTCACTGGGAATTCCTGATGAAGTTGATAACCCCATTTACCTCGACACTTTGAGTAAGATCATCAAGGCAGCAGATGACCGTGGATTGCCGACTATGATTCACCAGCAGACGATTTCAACGTCGGCCAAGGCGATCGAGTTGGGCGCACGGTTCATCATGCACTCGTCGGACGCTGGAATTCTTCTACGAGGAACTCAGGACGAATTTGCAGAGCTTCGTAAGATCGCTGGCAAGAAGCACGGTGGTGTAGCCGAGGTTGTTGCTGAAGATACTCTCGACGTCGTTTAGCACTCACAAAGTGGTTTTCTCAACCGCTCATGTTTGAAAAATGAAAAACCCCGGTCACTATGACTGGGGCTTTTTGTTTGTGCTTTTCAGAATGTCATTCACTCACTGCGTTACGACCGAGTTGTCGTTAGCTGAGAGTGAATTTACGGAACGATTCAGCGTAGCCGGTACCGATTTTCTTGCCGAGCTCTGCTCGTCTAGACTTCATCCACTTGCCAGCCTGTTCAGGATCATCAACCTGGCTCGTGTGCTGCTTTAGGGCGGAAATCGAAAGGTCTACATCTTCTTCAGTGAGCGGGTTCCAGAAATTGGCACCATCACCGAAACTCATCACCCATACTTCGCGAACCTTGTGCGGCTCAAGACCCTCGTCGTAAAACAGTTCAGGGAACGTTAGGTGGTCCCGAGCGCTTGGGAAAACGGCAGATAGAGCCGCCTCACCAGCGGCGAAATGGTCAGGGTGACCAATGTAGGTCGAGTTAAGGAGATCGCGTGTAGGACTGGTCGTAATCAGAACGTCTGGTTGGTGCTTCCTGATCTGCCGAGAAATGTCTCGACGAACTTCTAGCGTTGGCTCCAAATATCCGTCTGGGTACCCGAGGAACTCAACCGTCTTAAGGCCGAGGGTCTTACCGGCAGTTATCTGCTCTTCGGCACGTAACTCGGCGAGGTTTTCTGATGAGATATTTCGATCCTCAGTGCCCTTTGATCCGTCGGTGCACAGAACATACACAACTTCCCAACCCATTCGAGTCCATTTCGCCACGCTGCCCGAGCAGCCGTACTCGGCATCGTCGGGATGGGCAGTGACCACCATTGCACGCTTGAAATCGTCGTTAGAACCGTTGCCGGTTGTCATGGAATACGTAGCCCCCGAGGAACGAAAATATAAATAGAAAGCCGATCAGAAAAAATCGATCACAGTCCTAAATTTTAGCATCAGATCGGCGATGCAACCGGAGATTATTTCAAGTGTTTGGAAACGAAATTAGCTACAGAATTTACCGCTAATTCTGAAGAGAAAAAAGTACTGTCATGATCTGTCTTAGGGAGTCCGGCGAATTCGAATCCATAGCGTTTTGCTGATTCTTCAGCGTTTGGAAAATGAGCATCCTCTTCGCCACAAAACAACATAGTTGGCGCTTTTAGGTTGCCTAATCGACCTTCAGCACCCTTCCACCAGAGCAATGCTTCGTGCGAGGCTGCCAATGCGAGAGGATCGTTGCCGGGTCGATCTCCATCGGGTTTTTCTACAGATTTCGCCCTGCCTGACCGAAGAATTTTTGTGTGACGAATGAATCGATCGGCGTTTGCTGTTGCGGGAAGCAGATGCATTCCGCCAATCGCCATCAATGAAAGTCGGTCAGGAGTGGATGCCGCTAGTTCGAGCCCGGTCCTCCCACCCATCGAAAATCCAACGTATCCGTAAGTTTCCGAATCGAGTTCATCTGCCAGAGCGTTCACCACATCTGCTCGCCGCTCAACTGTGTGATCTTTAGGATCGTGCGTTCGGGTCGATAGGCCGTGTCCAACTGCATCGAATATAAGTAATCGGCCGTGATCTCGAAGCGAATCGAGCCAGCCGCCGCGATTCCAATCACGGCCCCAAGATCCGAATCCGTGATGAAGTATCAAGAGCGGTCCCGACCCAGAGATTTCGTAGTTAATCTCGAGTGAATCTAGTTTTAGCTTAGACATCGGGTGATTCTAAATGCTCAAACGCTCGCGGTTTGGGTCTGGCGACTGTAAAATCGTCAAGTCGTATTTTTGAGGCAGCCGCCTTGGGCATAAACCGCAAGTCTTCAGATGGAGCGTAAGAACAATGTCAGACCCGCTCGTTTCGGTGATCATGGGCAGCACTTCGGATTTGCCGAACATGCAGCATGCCGCAGACATACTTGAAGAACTTGGGGTACCGCACGAAATCCGAGTCGTTTCTGCGCACCGAACTCCCGATCTAATGTTCAAATTCGCCGAAGAAGCGAAAGATCGTGGGATAAAGGTCATAGTTGCTGGCGCCGGAGGTGCCGCTCACCTTCCCGGAATGACCGCTGCGAAGACGATATTACCGGTGATCGGTGTTCCTGGCGTAGGGCCGCACCTTGACGGTATGGATTCGCTTATGTCGATGGTTCAAATGCCCCGTGGATATCCGGTTGGAACCGTAGCCATCGGCGAATGGGGGGCCGTAAATGCCGGTATCCTAGCCGCGCAAATCATCGGGCTAATTGATCCTGTGATTCAAGAGAATATCGAAAAGCGAAGAGCGAAAATTACGGCTGAAATCGAATCCGTAACGCATGTGAAGCCTGCGGGCGAGTAATCGATGCAACGAGAATCAATATTGAACCCAGGTTCGACTATCGGAATTATCGGAGGTGGTCAGCTGGGGCGAATGCTCGCTATCGCCGCTAGGCAGATGGACTACAGGACAGTAGTTCTTGATCCCGATCCCAACTGCCCGACTTCGCAGGTTGCCGATGGTCAGGTCACTGCGGCATATGCGAGTAGAGACGCTTCGATGCAACTCGCCCGTTCTACTGACGTTGTTACCTACGAATTTGAGAACGTTGATGCTGATTCAGTTTCTGCCGCTGCAGAACTGAAGCCAGTTCACCCGTCACCGGATGTGTTGCGAACTGCTCAGCACCGGTTGCATGAGAAGAACGCTCTTCTAAAGGCGGGAATACCGGTTGCGCCGTTCCGCAACGTCGAATCTTTGAACGATTTGCAAAGTGCTTCAGACGCGCTTGGATACCCGATGGTGCTGAAGACTGCGACTCAGGGTTACGACGGTAAAGGACAGGTGATTATCACCCGAGCCGAGGATATTGAGCAGTCGTACGAGAAATTGAACAAAGGGCGAACCGAACTCATCGTCGAGCAGTTCATCCCTTTCAAGATGGAAATTTCCACGATATGTGCCCGTACTGTCGATGGTAAGACCGCGACATTTCCGCCTTCTGAAAACATTCACAGAAACCACATTCTTGATGTTTCGATAGTTCCTGCACGTATTGACGAAAGCGTCATAGAGAACGCTCGATCACTCGCCGCTGATATTGCTTTGCAGCTTGATGTCGTTGGTTTAATTTCTGTTGAAATGTTCGTTACTAAAGAGAACGAAATTCTTGTGAACGAGCTTGCTCCGCGACCTCACAATTCAGGTCACTACACAATGGATGGTTGTGACACTTCTCAGTTTGAACAGCTGGTGAGAGTTCTAGCAGGAATGCCTATCGTAGAACCAAAGCTTCATTCGCCGACAGTGATGGTTAACTTGCTCGGTGAAGTATGGGAAGAAACTGATGGGAATCCCGATTGGGAGCGAGCATTGGAATTGCCTGGTGTGAGTTTGCACTTGTACGGCAAGTCAGAGGCGCGCAAGGGCCGCAAGATGGGGCACATCAACGTGGTTGCAGATACTGTTGAGGATGCCCTCTACATCGCTACTGAATCACGTGACAGGGCATGGCGGCGCTCGCGCACATAGATGCATTGTCATTGCGATGAGTCCGGTAGGACGACGTGGCAATCAGCGAGCATTGCTAACGCTTGTTCTATCTTGGAACGATTTTAAGTGAAGCGGAGTTAAGTTCGATTGCTTAAAACTCGGCGAAACAGAGCATAGAGATGCTCTAAGTAACTGATTTCCATGTCACTCACTTTTCGTTCCTCGAAATAACGAGCCATGCCGTGAACTCAATAGGATATAGAAGAAGAGGAAGTCCTATTCCGAAGAGTCGTCTGGGCGCTTGAACCGGGCGTGCGTGTCGACGTCTTTACCGACTTCGGTTAGCTCAATTTCACCGTTGTGAACCGTGTAGATCTTGTCGGACATATCCAAAAGTGTACGGTCGTGCGTGGTGGCAACTATAGACATGTCTTCTTCCGAAACCATCTGTCTGAACAGGCCGAATATTTCGGCAGCGTTGACAGAGTCAAGCTCACCAGTTGGTTCGTCGGCAAGTATTACATTTGGCTTCATGGCGACGGCTCGAGCGATGGAAATTCTCTGTTGCTCACCACCAGATAGCTCGTAAGGGCGATGCTTTGCGCGTCGGCCGAGTCCAACGATGTCGAGAACTTCATTTGTTCGCTTTGACCGTTCAGATGCGCCGATTCCTGCTATTCGCATAGGAAGTTCGACGTTCTCGTAGGCCGAGAGCAAAGGTAGAAGCGCAAACGACTGAAATACGACACCGATGCGATGCCTTCTCAGCTGAATAAATTGCTTCTCGCTGAAATCCGCCATGTCATTGCCTTCAAACATCACCTGCCCTGAAGTTGGGTGGTCAAGACCTGCCAACATGTTGAGAAGCGTCGTCTTACCCGAACCTGAACGTCCGACAAGGGTAATGAATTCGCCACCGCGTACTTCGAGGTCAACTTCTCGAACGGCGTGGACGGTTTCGCCAGCCAGTTCGTATTCACGAGATGCTTTGATCGCGTGAATTATCGGAGTTGTTGCTATGCGTGATTCTCGGGCTGTAATTTGCTCACTCGCCTGACTCAAGTGTCACCCTTCCATCTTTCATATCAACTCTAACTCGTCGTCCAATATTCAGTTCGTCAAGCATGTCACGGGGAATCTGGACCGACCCTGCGGAGTCGATCAGCAAGAATTCTTCAGTATCCGATGAATCACCACCGAGTTTTCGTTCTAACGAAACTTCTCGAATGGTTTCGGTGCTCGTCTTGCCATCTTTGATCGCTACGGCTCGCCCCACACTTGTTGCGATTGCGGGATCGTGAGTAACGATAACTATAGTCGTTCCGATCTCTTGGTTAACCTTATTAAGCAGTTCGAGAACTTCGGTGCCCGTTTGGTCGTCTAGCTCACCAGTTGGCTCGTCAGCGAGCAATAGAGGAGGCTCATTAGAAAGACCAACTGCAATAGCGACACGCTGTTGCTCACCACCCGAAAGCTGTCCGGGTTTGTGACCAGCTCGATCGCCCAGACCAACAACATCCAATAGCTCTTGGGCACGCTTTCTGCGGTCGCCCCCAGGTGCTCCGGAGATGACCATTGGTAGCTCTACATTTTCCAGAGCGGAGAGATAAGGGAACAGGTTTCGAGAGGTTTCCTGCCAGATAAAACCGACCTCGTGCCGGCGGTACTGGACGACCTCTTTGTTGGTCATTTGAAGTAAATCAAAATCGCCAACTCTGATAGTTCCTGCTGACGGAGCATCATACCCCGCAAGAATGTTCAGTAATGTCGATTTACCACTACCTGAAGCACCCACGATGGCGATGATTTCGCCACGTGCTACGGATAGTTCGAGACCACGCAGCGCAACGACTTCTAAGTCGGCGGCTTTGTATATTTTGAACAGTCCGCTGCACTCAATGTAAGTAGAGTTCGATGTTGTCACTTAGCGTCACCTCTATTTAAAGAGCTGTTGATCAACTTTCGCCCATCCTCATTATTCGGTGTATCGACATTCGGTATACCGAAATTAGTATCAGACAAATCACCACGAGAAATACTACGCCTAATAGCCCGAACGTGATTCCAAATCCAAACCAATCTATTTGAGCTACCATCGGTGGCACAACTACAGCATTTTCGCCTGAACTGGCGAGGTACGGCATGATAGTCGAACCCATGCGGGCGCCCATGAATATGCCCAATGTAACGGCGACGCCGATGACCATGACTTGTTCGAGAACCACCAAAAAAAGCATCTGCTTCATCGATAGGCCAATGGTTCTCAGCAATGCCAGTTCAGTACGACGACCGTCGAACGAAACTTTGGCGTGCACTAGGAATCCGATAGCACTCACAACCAGAACTGTGAAGAATGCAATTCCCAATAGAGCTCGCCATCCTGCGGATACTAACGGGTCGAAAGCCACGCCTGCGAGTTCGAGGCTGCGGTCGGTAATATTCGATCCAGGGCGGATTCTTAGCCCGGACAGTCGCTGCGCGATAAGTGGAACAGCTCTATCGCCAACCACTACCGATTCTAAGATGCCGTCTTCGGCTACCAGCAGTTCTGATCCTTGAGATGTTGAAATCCAGAATTCAGTCGGTTGAATATTTCCGACCGCTCGCGTGATATTTAGCCGTTCGTGAACAGCTTCGTAATCTGTGAGAAGGAACGGTTCTTCATCGAGTGAGAGAGTCGGGAAGTACTCAACGATATCTCGAATGGAAATGTTTACCGGCACGCCATCGAGTGAAATCTGGAATATTTCGCCATCTTCTCCACCGAACTGCTCTATAAACGAGGTGCTGGCAATGGCTGGAACAACTTCAAGTTCCGATCCGTGAGCAAGTCCCCTGTACTCATATGGACCTGCAGATGTCCAACGAAGACGAGCAACACCGTCGATCAAAGATCCGTCGGGAGTTGATGCCGGTACAATGCTGTCGCCAAGTGCCTCCCGCGTCGGTGACATAGTTCGCCAGTTGTTCACAGAATCAAACGTTTCTATGATGATTAGTTCTGTGCCTGTCGCGTTAAGAACAGCGATATCGTCGATATCAAGAGCTGCGGGGCCTAGGCCTTGCTCGTAGTTGATCACACCAATAGAGTGCAAGCGCATGGGCGCCCTTGGGAGCAAGGTCGGAACACCCCGGAAAGGCGCTGCTTGAATGCTCGATCCAATTCGACACCACTCAGGCGGTTCGCCGTCGACAGGAATCGGGCATTTGAATCGAAGCTGATCGGACGCCAGCGGAACCATTGATCCAAGTGGAATAGAGAAAAAATGGCCGTTCGCATCGGATAGCCGAGCGACCATGAATGTTGATGGCTGCCTTACAAGCGGCAAGATGTTGGCTGTGAGCCATCTGCCTTCTCTCGGAAGTTCTATTCCTGCGGCACCACCAACATCGAGTACTGATACTTTTGAATCGAACGGTGTTAGCCCGAAGTCGTCTCTAAACCAACCGACATCTTCGATTGTTTCTAGATCAACTCCAATCAGTTGGAATCCTTCAACGGTCACACCCGCATTGATGTTTGCCGTTTCTCGATAGATAGGCGAAACAGACTCGACGTCTTGGACTGCGCTCAATTCTTCGACGATGGAGAGTGAAATACCGCCCGGGCGAACGTTTAGGGACGTGATTTTTACGTCGGCGCCAGTTCGATAGTACGTCTGGTCTATCGCACTTTGCTTTAAAGTAGCTCCAAAACTGGCGGCGAACACACCGAGTGCGGCAGTGAGGATCAACAACAGCGAAAGTCGTGAGTGATGAGCTGGGTTTCGAGCCATCTGCCAGATGCCCAAAATCAAAGCAGGCGGAGTGATAGCCGACATAGGACGACGGGAAAGTACCCTACCCGTTAAGTCCATTCCAACCGGGAATATTCGCAGAAGAACGAGACCAGCTGATACTAGGAATATCGCTGGAACTCCGAGTATGAGTTGGTTGACCGTCGTTTCACCAAATATGCTCACGGCTACGAATGATCCCTGTTTTGTGAGCTGCCAGAAGAGGAACATCACCAGTCCGAGGAATCCTAGGTCTAAGTAGTACCGCTGGACAATGGCAAGTCGGGCAGGTCTAGCGCGAGTGACACGGCTCGCCATAAGTCCGAGTCGTGTTGCCCTGAGAGCCGGTATGAACAACGCCAACAAGCCTAAGAGACCGCCTAAGAATGCCATTTGGAACGCTGCGAACGTCAATCTAACAGGAAGAGCATCTCCGTTGTTCAGATCGCCGTAGATCGGAAGTGTCCCTATAAGTCCAACACCCAATACAGCGAGGAACGGTCCTGAAACCGCTGCGATTGCCGCTAGGAAGCCAGCTTCGATAATGAACACAGCGAGAATCTGTCGTGAAGTTGAGCCACGTGTTCGCAGTAGTCCGATTTCGCTTCGTTGAGCATCGACTAATAGTGATGCGAGGGTAACGACGTAGTACAGCACAACAAGGACTATGAGTATGAGGACGATAAACATTGGCAATCTGTTGAAGAACAGATCGGTCTCAAATGCATGCAGTACTTGGGGTAAGTCTGATCGTAAGAGGAAGCCGTCGACAATTGCCTTGAGTTCGCGTTCAGTGGCGTCGATAGTATTCCGTATTGATTCGGTTTCTGAAGCAACGATTCGCTCAGGGTCTACGTCGAGCCACCACGCGTAGTCGGTACCCATATTTGGGAAGTAAGGGCCGAGACCCTCGAGGATGGTAGATTCGGGAACAATGAAACGTGCGAATTGCAAAGTGTTAGTTCGAGACCCGAATGCTTCGTTCTGAATTCGCCAGTGATCCAATTCAGGATTATTTCGTTCATATAGCCCCGTTACGAGAATGTTTACCTGATCGTGAACGTCCTCCCAATGAGGTTTTACCGGATAGACATCACCAACTTTGATGTCCATCGTCTGGGCCGATTTGACGTCGAGTACACCTTCGACTTGGAACGAATCATCATCAGCCACTTCGGTAGCCGGGAGAGACATTCGTCCTTCAACAATGTTGAGACGCTCGTCTAGCTCAGGAATTGTCATCATCACGACGCGGCGGCAGTCACACTCGATTAGTTCATCGCTATTGCTGAAACCTAGATTTGATCTACATGGGCAATCGGCGGGCCGAACCATAGACGGGGGCAAATCGACGAAGAACGTCCATGTTTTTAGTGCAAATTCGTGTTCATCTAGAAAAGGCTCGAATCGTTTGACGATTGTTCCGTTCATCGCATCGACGATTGTTGAATGAGTTTCTCTATTGGTCGGAACCTGACCAGCTTCAACTAGAAGGTCGATATCGGATTGTTCATGAGTTGAAAGTGCGCGTTGCAGTGCAACATCACGCAAGGCATCGAAGAAAATTACCGAACTCGCCATGATCGTGGACGCGAGCACGACGCCAATAACGACTGCAGATAGCAGCCGCCAGTGGGCAAGCGTTCGCTTGATTATGAGTTGAAAAGAGTTACCGATCATGTTGACGTTGCCGAGAATCCTTCTCGAGCCAGATGCGCAATTTCTATCTCACGAAACGACCGAACTGAGTTGATCACTCCGGCTAGGACAATTACAAATATCGCCCCAATTGTAACCATTGGAAGAAGCCAATTTGTCTGCAATATAAACGGCGGAATAAGTTGATATCCATTTCCGGTGTGAGCCATTGACCCGACCATTAGCGAACTGACGGCGAAACCAGTGCCGATTCCGACCAGAGTCCCAGTGATAATTGCCGGAAGTAGTTCGGAAATTGTGCTTAGACAGAAATCACGGGTACTTACTCCTAAGGCGAGAATCAAAGCTGAATCGCCCTTTGTTCTGAGGGAATACGCTGCGAGGAACATCGCGTACGCCATGATTACGATGAGCCCAGCGACGATCGTGGCAACGATGCTCATTACTCGCCAGCCAGTAACTGCGATTGGGTCGACAAACGTGCTGTCGATTTGCGCTGCTCGCGAGTCGATTTTGGCAAGCCGAAATACGGCACGTACCTCTTCAGCGATTTCGTCGGTTGAAAGTTCAGATTCATCCAAACTTACGAACAACTCGTTCGGTGTCACGTTTCGACCACCACGAAGCTCAATGAAGTCGATTACGGCATCGACATCTACAACCGCAAACGGTGCGCGCTCGGGGTCAAGAGTCGGGAAGTATTTGATCGTTTCGATGACCTCGACAGGTACTAACCCGCCTTGGATATCGATCATGAAAGATCGTCTTATTCCGACCCCGGTTTGATCTAAGAATGTTTTACTGGCGATCATGGGAATTGGTCGGTCGACAGTTCTACGGTATATACCTCGAATGCCATGGTTCGACCCTCTGCCAAGTGCAATATTTCCTATCCCGGTGCCTGCATCACCTTGGATTTCTCCTGAAATACCTTCTGGTTCAGGAGCGATAGTGAATCCTGCATCTTCACCTTCGGTTGTGGGGAGGCCAGTCCAAAGTTCGGGAATATCGAAATCGATGACGAGATGTTGCTGACCCGATGATGTTGTCGCAGATAGATCGTCGATTAGCACGTTCGTAGGTGGTGCGTTGTCAGGGTCTACTTTGAGGAAGGTTTGGATCGAGGTTATTTCAACAGGCTGTGGGAAGTTCGATATTCGAGCAGATTTCTTAAACCACCCCTCCTCAAACGTGCCCATGTTAATGGTGTGTGTCTCACGAATTCCGTCTCGTAGAACTATCCAAAGCTCGTGATTTGGGGTCACTGGTTCGCTCTTCGCCCAGATGGAAATTTCTGACGTATCGGGCGGAAGGAAAATAGGATCAGATACTCCTCGAACAGCTAATCGATCGACCAGTTGATGAATCCCTGTTTCAGAATCAGAGAAATCATCTCGGAGCCAGGCGACTTGCTGGAAGTCGATCGGATTGATAGCGAGAAGAGTAAATAACGAACCGATAGAAGTCGTGCCCACTGTCGATTTGGTTCTAAGTGCGGGCGTTGCAACATCGATGTAACCGAGTTCGCGAACTTCTATTAACTGATCCCGACCCACCTGGCCTGTTGACCCAGAGGTTGTGACATGGATGTCGGCACCGGTACCGTATAAAACTTGTTCCTTGGTAGAGCGTTCAAGAGTGGAAACTACAGATCCGGCGATTATTGACGTGCTGATAGAGAGCGCTAATGCCAACATTGGCCAGCCATGAAAAAACGGTCGTCTCGCCACGTTGGCGAGTCCGAGTCCGATAGCTGTCGAGCTGGATTTCAGTCCAATGCCTGCAAATATGTTTGTGACGATTGGGAATAATCTTAGCGCTACTAGAGAAGTTGCAACCACTATTAAAGCTGGAGCAGCGAGCAGGCTTAGATCGAGATCCAATTCGCCTTCGCGTTGCGAAGTTACGATGCTGGAACGACTGCTTACTTCCCACCAGACTATGCCGCTGAGTGCGACCAACAGTGCATCAATATAGAAGCGCTGAAACCACGGAGCGTCGATGGGGCGAGCGTCACTTGATCGACTCGCCGCCATCGACGAATGATCCCAAAACGAGGACGCCGTGATGACTACCACTACTGTGCCAATTGCTGCTCCGAACGACCACAGCCATGCCGACGCCGATAATTCAACAGGCATACCGCTTCCTGCGGTAACTGCACTGTAAGTCGGAAGATAGCCAATCATTCGGATGAATAGCAAAGAGATCAACGGAGCGATCAGTGCGGCAGGGATCGAGGCGATTGCTGCTTCGAGAAGGTGAATCCCTAACTGCTGCTTCAGATTGAACCCACGGCTTCTAAGCATCATGTAGCCAGAAACTCGACGACGGCCTAGTAGTCCCGACGCCATTGTTAGGTAAAAGGCGACACATGCCAGCAGCAATAGCGCCATCAAAAGTAGCGGTATGCTGCCAAAAAGCGCTCGTCGCTTCATCTTGTCGAGTCGAGGAATCAACTTGGTGATGATGAATGGTCGCACAATCGAGTCATCGAGCTGAAGTTGCAGATTGTCGAAACTGGATTGCAGATCATCAACCGACTTATCGGCGAGTAACGCTTGGTCGGTATAAAGGAACCAGTCGTAGTTTGCTGGTAAACCCGCATTCGCTTTTGCCACGATCGTGAACATTGAGTTGCTCGTGGTAAGCATGATGAGCGGCTGCTCACGCCCTTCGATGGCGGGAGCCAGATATGCCTCGCCTAGTTCGATCCAGAATACTTCTTCGGAATTAACCTGCTCGAACGTTCCGGTTATCACTGCCCTTACGAGACCTGCACCAGTATCGACAGGCTGCGAGTTGATTACGTCGCCTATCGATAGCTGGAGCACCCTCGCTCGATCAGCGAATACGGCGACTTCGATAGTCGGTTCGCCATCGATAATCGATACGGAATCAGTCGGGGCCACGCCTTCGAGGTAGGTCACATGTTCATCGAGGTGCTCTATGAACTGAAATGCACTCTGCGAAGCGAGCCCATCTTTCCGCATCGGTTGGCCAAGCCAGCCCCACCAATGATCACGGGTTTTTGTAAGCCGTGTCGATGATAGAACTAGGTTGCCTAGGTGCTCGTCGACCGCTGAAAATACTGCAGCGTCGGCAAGCTGATGATCTTCTGCGGCAAGTGGAATCCACGAACTGTTGATATGGACGTTTGTGTTTATATGACCAATATCTTCGACCGCTGCCCGCATCGATATAATTTCTAGCGACCGACCGTACTGAGGTATGCCTGATGCTGTTGCTGAAGCAAATAATGCTCCGAGCATTAATCCGACGATCATCCAGGAATCGGAATTGGCACGTGTTCTTATTAGTCTTAGCAGGCTCAGATTTGTTCTCGAATTATTCCGGTTCGACGATGTAATAGCGGTGTTTTAGGCAAATCATAAAGAGAAGTAACTTGTTTCACTGATGTATGTGAACCGATTTTCACAGACGACTGGCGTTATCGCTTGATACGCTGGCAAACTGGAATATGGTCTACTCGACCCGGACAATACCATTACCTTGACTTTTATGCGTCTACCAAACCTATTAAATTTTCTGTTGCTGGTGATCGCGGTCGCTATTGTTTTATCTGCTTGTTCAGGTTCAGGTGTTAGCGGTAATCCTTCTGATATGTCCGAGGCTACAGCAACTGCTGAAAGTACAGAGTCCCTTCCTGAAGCTACTCCAGTATTCACGCCAACCCCGGTTTCGAGAACTCCCCAGCAGCAGCCGTTATCGACTCCTGAGTTAGTTGAAATTCTGACGCCGTCTGTAGTTCAAATCGCTGTTAGTTTGGATCGTGGACAGGGTGTCGGGACTGGCGTGATTCTCGATGACGATGGCCTAATTCTCACGAACTGGCATGTAGTTGAAGGTGCTATCGCGATAACGGTCGGATTTGAAAACGGAACGATTGCTGAGGCTGAGCTGTTCAGGCGTGATCCACAGCTTGATCTGGCAATTATCAAGGTCACGGGAGAGACCGGGCTCACGCCCGCTATATTTGGCGATTCGGATGCACTTAGAATCGGTGAAGATGTAGTTGCCATCGGGCATGCTTTGGGTCTACGTGGTGGACCTACGGTCAGCAAGGGTGTTGTGAGCGCTCTCGATCGAACTATTGTTGGTGACGCTGTTGGTGACCTCACAGGCCTAGTTCAAACCGACGCGGCGATCAATGAGGGCAACTCGGGTGGTCCACTCGTAAATATGTTTGGTGAAGTCGTTGGTATCAACACTGCGAAGATCAATATTGGCGACCGTATTGGATTTGCGATCAATATCAACTCCGCAAAAACCGCTGCCTACAGCCTGATCGCTCAGGGGCCAGTTCCCCCTCCCGGTTTTCTGGGAGTTGGTGGTGTGGATGTAACTAGGGCCCTTGCTCGTGCGTTGAGGCTGCCGGTTGGTGAAGGCTTCGGTGTGACAATGATCGAGCCGGAATCTCCAGCCGATGAGGCGGGAATTGAACTAGACGACATCATCGTGCAGCTCGATACTACCGAGATTACTCGCGGGCAGGATCTAACCGAGTTCCTACGTGAGCACCCGACTGGCAGCAACATAAAAATTACAGTCGTACGAGACGCCCAATTCTTAGTTTCGCTAGAGGCAACTTTGATTGAGCGACCTGAACGCTAGTCTCAGTTCTCGGTCGGTAATTCGCTCGTCGATCACACATTTGCGCATTCATTCATGCAAAATGTGCTGAATTCTTCATTATCGAAATCGAAGTGCGAAGGACATTTGAATGACTGAGCAGACCGGTTCTGAGCTAAAAGGCAAAGTTGCGATCGTCACTGGCGCTGGGCGTATGCGGGGTATCGGCCGAGGAACCGCCACAGTTATCGCCCGAATGGGTGCGCATGTCGTGGTTACTGGAACAGGTCGTGATCCTGCTTCTTTTCCTCAAGATGAAAAAGACGCTGGCTGGAGAGATATTCAGTCAACTGCTGAACAAATTGAAGCGTTTGGCGTGAGTGCGCTTCCACTCGTCTCAAACGTCGCAGATCAAGACGATGTTCAGAAAATGATCGATGCCACTCTTGTTGAATTTGGTCGACTCGACATCATTGTGAATAATGCCGCTGCCCCGTACGGGAACGATCGTGTTTCGGTGATGGATATGCAGGCCGACATATTCAAATCGATAGTCGATGTAAAGCTGATGGGAACGTTCTACGCCTGCAAAGCTGCGGCTACGCAAATGGTCAAGCAGGGCGAAGGAGGGCGCATCGTGAATTTGTCGTCGACAATGGGCAAGAGCGGTCGACCCAATACGAGTGCTTACAACGCCGCCAACTTTGCTGTCGACGGTTTTACTCAGGCATTGGCTAAGGAAATCGGCGTGCACGATATCACCGTTAATAGCGTTTGTCCTGGTCTTATCGAAACTGCAAGGCTTGATCCAATGGGGCGTACTGATCGCTGGGATACTCGGCTTGCTGAGATTCCGTTGAAGCGCGCAGGTACCGACGAAGAAGTTGGCGAGCTAATCGGATTCTTGTGTAGTCAGCGGGCGTCGTATATCACTGGCCAGTCGATCAACGTCAATGGTGGCGTGATTACCGAGCGCTAGTTAAATATCGAGACCTTCGTATTCGGCGATTTCGACGAAGTCTTCCGCTTCGTCATCCCACGCAAACTGCCGAGCCTCTTGGACGCGATCTCCATCGATGCCGACAACGATCTGATGAACTGGATACGCAGGGCCATTGCCCCAAGGATCAGACGCATTCGCCTTATCCGTTTCCGAGAAGTAGGCGCGCCCGTTCGGGTGCGAATGGTAGATGATTCGGGGTCGAACATCATCGTCAAGCGTCCTGCTCAACGCTAGCAGATCGCTATCCGCAATAACGAATGCTGTTTGAGCTGATCGGTCTTTCGCGGTGGGGTGCGTTTCTGGCTCGTAGGCGTTGATGGCAGACCGGACTCCGGAGGCCTCATTTGAATTCTTGCTACCTGTCAGCCAGCCACAGCATTCGTTTGGGTATGACTCACGGGCGAATTTGTATATTTTCTCGATCGAGGCGCGTGGGACGTTGATCGGCTCGGGCTTTGGCAATGGGTGTTCCTGAGTGGGGTGTTGTCGTTAAGGGCGTATTCGCCACGGAAGTTAGATTCGATAAGACTATATGGGATGCGTCTGGCTAACCACATCCGACATCGACATCTCGCCCGTTGCCATTAGCGAAGTGGAAAGAACTTCGGATGGCCGGTGGTGGATACGCTGGTAGTTGGCCGAATCTCACATAGCGTTGCTGAGTATTATGATTCCCACGTCTTACCTTCTCGTAATGACAGGTAAGCCTCGGGTGGTATTGAAGATTTATATATCCGTGACCGTGTAAATTATTTGAGTGCTTAGATCCGACCATGACACGACGCTACGCGTTCGGCTCTGGGGTGTGACACGATCTGATAACTACGACCCGTCAGTAACGTTGACCAAGCTAGAATTTGTAGATGCCCGGACTTCCTAAAAGCTGGATATATCGAAGAAGGCGAAAACTTCGCCGGGTTCAACGCGAGGCTTTGGCACGCATAGGTTTGTCCACTGCTGGCGCACCTGCGGTTGGCACAACGACGATGTGCATTGCCTATATGTGTCCATGGGCGCACTCGTGCAGTGCAGCGACCCCTCGCCCTGCTTTGGTGGGCGAACGAGATTGTCTTAGGAAATTTCCTGAAGATCATCGGCCTAATTCGGGATTGTCAGATGCTGCACTGGATAATCTGGCTAAACAGCGAGAAGACGGTATTCGACTCGAAAGCGTTACTATTGGTGTTTTGGACGAATTCAGACCAACCGGACCAACTGCTTCGATGAATCAAAAACGACCAGCACGTCCGATCTACGACGCAGGCGTCAAGGGCAAGCCGTTTCTGCTCCCTTTCGATCAGGTCAGCCACGTTAGACGTGGTTCTTAGGCGTCTAGTTCGGTGATCTCGTCTGAACTTAGCCCAAGGTCCCTCAGAATTTCACCCATGTGCTCGCCGAGCGCCGGAGAAGACTTTAGTTCGGGCATACCGTCGTCAAACGTTAGAATTGGACCCGACGTTCGGATTTTGTGTCCAGTGTGGTGATCGACCTCAATTACGTAATCGTTCGCAAGAACTTGTTCATCATCGACCATCTCTTCGATGAACCGAAGCGGCTCACATGGGATGTCGTGCGAACGAAGCTCTTTGAACCATTGATCGGTAGATTTGCTAGCGAATATATCTTCGAATTTAGCAACTAGTTCATGCCCGATACGAATCGCCTCTGCCGTTGTGTCGTCGTAACTTGGATCGGTCACACGCGGGTCTTTGAAACCGAATACATCGAGTAATCTAGCACGGGCGTGAACGGCTAGCGTGCCAAGAGCAAGCCCTCCATCGAGCGTTTTGTACGCTCGGTAGTAGCATCGGTAGATTAGCGGTCTGACAGCCATCTGATAGCTATCTTGAATCTCCTCGTAGCTGGCTCCTTGTTCAATTAGCCCTGGTCGAGTTTGTTCAAACCAGGTCTTTGCCGGGGCAGGAATACCTTCGACATCGGCAATGCGTAGGCTCTGCATGGCAATAGCGTTCGCCAAAAGACTTGTGGATACAAGCTGGCCTTTACCGGTTTTTCCTCGTCCGATGATGCCAGCGAGAATTCCGTTTGCCGCTGCGTAGCCGGTTGAGAAATCGATGTACGAGGAAGACCAAACAACTTCTGGTTGTCCGTTTTTTGTAATCTTGCCTTCGCTCGCAACCGCTCCCGTGTAGCCCTGAACGATCAGATCAAATCCTGGCATATCTGCCATGTGACCTTTCGAGCCGTATGCGGTGATATCTACGTAGACGAGTCGAGGATTGATCTTCGAAACCGATGCGTAGTCTATGCCCAGTTTCACGGCGGTATCGAGTCGATTGTTGGAAATGATGCCGTCTGACGATTCGATAAGTTTACGAAGTGCGATTTGAGCCGATTTCAGTTTGAGATCAAGACAAATGCTTCGTACGCCTCGGTTCAACGGAACGAACACACGGCTTTCGTTCTTGGCGAACGAGCTGGCTTGTCGCCAAGGATCACCTTTTGGAGGCTCGATTTTTATCACATCGGCACCCATGTCGGAAAGTAGTTGTCCACCCCACGGCCCGGCAACAAAACTGCCGAACTCGAGAACCCTTATTCCCTCTAGAGGGCCTGCCATAGACATACGATTTCCTGTCTGTTGTGTTCCATGTCCAAGCTCGCTGCTCATATGGACACTTTGGGCAGATGTTATCGCCGTTCACGCTTCAATGTCGATTGAATATGACCGAAAACCTAAAATTCCATGCGTTGTGACACGCTAGGCATTTTCAATCGATCTGTCTGTAGTCGTGATCCAGTCTTAGATGGATGTCGTTCGCATGGAACTCGAATAGGGAGTCTTT
>Ga0209403_10003398_pt1 | contig 18029 bp, 18 predicted proteins | sample ArcticOcean_MG_C_8_FD_187440 | JGI IMG/M metagenome (GOLD analysis project Ga0209403, IMG submission 187440) | Marine microbial communities from western Arctic Ocean - ArcticOcean_MG_CB11_86 (SPAdes) (version 2) | ecosystem: Environmental > Aquatic > Marine > Oceanic | place: Arctic Ocean... | reverse complement strand
AGAGCTCGCTTAAATCAGGCCGCTGCCAGTTCCTCAACCGTCAGTTCCGGCATGCCGGCGCTCCAATTGGGGTCGCGGAGCTCCAGCTTGTTGCCACTGGGGTCAAAGAAGTAGAGTTCCCGGCCCGTGAAGAATCCCTGGGCCCGATGAACTAGCCCGTCGACGGGCACTTGGCGTTCCAAGAACAGCTTGCAGGCCTGGACCAACGTCTCGTGGCTGACCGTGAACGAGTGGTGGACGTGCTCTTCAGACTGCTTGGCAACGTCCACCGGATTTTTGCGTTCACAGAGCAGGATCTTATGCTCGGCAACCTTGTAACAGGTCATCCGTGAGTTCCCCAGCCGACCCACATGCTCCAAGCCTAAGAAATCTCCGTAGAATTCCTCGGACTCCTCCAGGTTATTAACTGGTATGGACCAGTGGGTCACATCCTGTATGTTTAGTAGTCCCATTTAAGCCTCCAAATTCGTTATGAATCCAGATACTGAAAACTTGATTCCAGGTTGTTGAAAACCTCTGGGTGAGAGGGAATTTCCATGATTGCCGCCCCGGAGTAGCCCTTGGCGTCCAAGATTTCCCGCATCTTGTGGCAGTCCAGGTCGCCGTCCGCCACCGTTGGCAGGGTCTTGCCAGCTTTTATCTGCTTGAAATGGACGATCTTAATCATGTCCAAGGGAAGCGCTTCGAGCTCAGCCAGCGGGTCGGAGTCAGGGAACCCGCGCAGTTGGTTGGTGGGGTCGGGACAGAGGCCCAAGCCCAGCCCGGCTTCATCAGAAACCATAGTCCGAACCTGATCCACGAGCATCGCCATGTTCTGGATGGGCAGTTTGGAATTCTCCATTGACATAATTACGCCTTGATTGGCCGCCTCAGTTGCCAATCCGGCCAGGCCCAGAGCCTCTTCCGGGATGTCGCTGGGCGAGTTCCACACGGCGTCAAAGGGAGCGGGGTCTACCACCCGCAGATGGGGTTGTGACCCGCCCACCAACTTGGCCCCGGCCAAGGCAGATTGGAACATCTCGCCTTGCGGGTCGATCTTCTGTGACAGACAAGGCAGGGCCATGGCCAGGTCAAAGGTCAGTTGCGGGTAGGCGTCAACCACTTGTTTTAGTTCCTTCAGGTTAGGACGCCAGTTAGGCCCGGCCCCTTCTTCGCATTCGCCGAGGCAGGTCTGACGTAGTTCAATATGCTTGGCGCCCTTCTCAACTGCCGCGCCGACCAATTCCTTGACCGACGAAGATGGCAGTTGTTCTCGCCACGAGTTGGTTATTGCACCGTAGATCATCACGTACTCCTAGGATTTGCTGAAATTCTAGACTAGGACGCCAAAGCCGGAAACGGTGCAAATCTCAATCCGGTTGCCGTCCAGGTCGTCTAGGTAGAAAGCGCGTTGGCCGTCGTTCCTGGTTTGGATGTCAGTCGTTGTGATCCCCTTCCCGGCGAAATACGCGTGGGACGCGTCGATGTCATCAACCTCAAAGGCCGTGTGATGGGAGGGCGCGGAAGGAGCGAGTGCGTTTTCGATGATGTGGATCATTGCGCCGCTGGGCAGTTGCAGCCAATAGAGGTGGTCGCCGTTGACCATCTTGGGAATCTGACCCACGCCCAGAATGTCCTGGTACCACTTGAGCGCAGCTTCCTTGTCTCGGACGTTATAGGTGATGTGATTGATGTTTTTCAGGCGAATGTTTTCTGCGAGCATGCAGCCCTCCAAATATTTTTATCGTTTTATTAAGCTGAATTTACGCCCACTATAATAATCCGGCTGGGCCAGAAACGGAACACCAAGTCGAATCTGATCTATAAAGACGCCGGGAAGACGCAACAAAGGTGGACGCATTACCTATTGCGACGGTAATATGCCCCCAATATTGACGGTTAGTCCAAGGCTGGGGGCGGAGGAACTAAGGGATGAAAGCATCTTTATTTGCTGGAATGGGGTATTCGGAGCGGCACAAGTTCCCGCTTACCTGGCCAGTCCCACCGGGGTATGCCGACCCTGAAGTATCGGTGCGTAGCTACCAGGAAGGTATGGACGAGTGCGCCCTGGCCGAGGACGTAGGGTTTGACTGGATTAGCCTCTCTGAGCATCACTACTCCGGCCGAATCCCTACCGGCACCCCGGCAGTGATGGCCGCAGCGGTGGCGGAAAGGTGCAAGCGAATCACGATTGCTGTGTTGGGCCACCTGTTGCCGCTCAACAATCCCATTCGCGTCGCAGAAGAGCTAGCCCTGCTGGACAACCTGACTAACGGGCGGCTCGTGGCCGGATTCCTGCGGGGCACCCCAAACGAAGACCAGGTCTACAGCGTAAACCCGTCGGAAGGCAGAGGCCGCCTGTTAGAAAGCATGGACCTAATTTTGAAGGCGCTGACTGAGCCCCAACCGTTCTCCTGGGAAGGTCGTTACTACCAGTACCGCACCGTGGCTGTCTGGCCCAGGCCGGTACAGCAGCCGTTCCCTCCGGTAATCGTTGGCACCAGAAGTGACGACACCATACGATACGCTGCGGAGAACCGACTGGGCCTGGGAGTCTCGTTCCTGTCTGTGGAGCAGACTGCCGTGATTACTGATAAGTACCATAAGTGGTGCGAGGAAGCGGGCTGGACTCCCGGTCCGGACAACATAGTCTACCGAGGCAGCATCTATGTAGCCGAGACCGACGAGTTGGCCAACGAGTGGTTTGAAGGGCTTCTTAAATCGAAACCCGGCCCGAACATTCCTTTGCGGAGAACAGTTGCTGAGGCGATTCAATCTGCCCGCACGGGTGGGCCGTTCGATCTTAGAGGTCTTGTCGCCGGCAGCCCAGAGGGAGATGTGGTCGGTAACGCCCTGGGAATCAACTTCATCGGCGGGCCTGACACGGTGGCCAAACAGATCAAAGAATTTCATGACCGGTGCGGCATTGGTGTAATCGACATGCCGTTTCAGCAGAACAAAGTTGACCATAAAGCGGTGATGGCAGAGCTTGAACTGTTCGGCCGGGAAGTCATCCCGCAACTCAGAGAGTTTTAACCATGGTGTTTACAGAAGGGGTAGTAGATGCTGCAGGCTTCAGCATACGTTACTGGGAAGCTGGGCAAGGCCGACCCATGCTCATGCTGGACCAAACCAGCTGGCAAGACACCATGCTCCACGATGCCCTGGCAGAGAAGTACCAGGTTTTTTCGCTGGAACTACCCGGCATGGGTGAATCAGCCGTCAACACAACGTCTCAGTCGGTGGGAGATTTGGCGACCGTGGCCGCTGCCGCCGCAACTGCGCTCACTTCAGAAAAATACACAATTATTGGCACTTCTTTTGGGGCTAATGTTGCCCTATGGCATGCCATGCAATCGTCAGACCAGGTAGAAGCCCTGATCCTAGTCTCACCCACCGCTATTTTGTCGCAAGAACCGCCGGCCAATGCTACTTCTCAAGAGGTGCACGCCATGATGTTTGCCCATGCGGAGAACGCGCAGAAGTTCAATTCTCTGTCTGCCCAGGTCTTTGCCAAAGAGAAGGAGTTGATACAGAGATTGGGGCACGACGCTGGGGTTGAGGCCAAACTGGCGGACATTCACTGCCCTACCCTGGCTATCTTCGGCAAGAACGACAGACTGGTCTCCCCGGAGGCGGCCCGAGTCTATCGAGAAAAGATACCCAACTGCAACATAGCCATCGTCTACGATGCTGGACACTGCATCGTCGGCGACCGGCCAGAAGCGTTCGTTAACTCGGTGGTCGACTACTCAGAGCACTGGGAGACCTTCATCGTCGGTCACCAATCAGGCCTGATTTATCCCTAGAAATTAGAATACTGCACAAACAAAAAGCCCCGGTGGTTTTCACCGGGGCTTTTTCTATCGTTGCGCCTAAATCGTCATTCCTGCGAAATCCGGAACCCACTGCGCAGTATGGGTCTGTTACTCAGTAGGGGCGATGAGATCGTCGGCGATGGCCTGCTCGCGCAGTCCGTTACTCCTCTTGAGATGGGCACGGATTCCGTCTAGGGCCTTGTCGACCATGGCAGAGTCCAACAGGTTGGCGGCGTCGGCTTGTTCTGACTCTTTAAGCAGGTCTGAGCCATTCTCTTTGATCTGAGTCAGCGCCCACTCAACCTGGTCGGCAACGCGAACCAGACCTTCTGGGAAGTCGGTGTGGGAGTTGCCGGGACGACCTAGCATATCGTAGCCGCCCTTGTGCCAATGGCCGGGAGTGTCGTGGCAGTCGTAACGGATGGTTTCCGTGTTGCCAACGTCAACGCCGATGGTCGGTCCGCCCATGCCGGTGCCGCGGATGTTTAGAATCCTGCAGGGCCATACGTACACGGTAACCTGTCCATCAGCGGACAGTGGCAGGGTTACTGCTTCGCCCAAATATGTCTCGCCATCTATCTTGGTCGCCATAGGTCAGTTCCTTCAATAACGGCCTGAGGGACCGATATTTTTATATTTAGCTTCCACCAAAAATACCACACTAGTGGCATTGCTCCAAATCATACTCGGTGATGATTATTATCATTAGCGCAGCTACTGGGCTATAATCACGGCGTATTTTTCGGAAGACGATTTGGCCTCGATTGCACCAGGAGAAACCGTATGCTGACTGCCGAACAAAACGACAGACTCACCCAGGTTGGCCCAGGCACCCCGATGGGGGAGTTGATGCGCCGGTATTGGATTCCCATTCGCCCCTACGCTCAACTCCTTGACGAGAAGGTGATGGCTGTTCGGATTCTGGGCGAGGACCTGGTGTTGTTCAGGGCTAAGAACGGCAACCTGGGTTTGGTGGGCCAAATTTGCCCCCACCGCAATGCTCAGCTCAAGTACGGATTCCCCGGCGAGGATGGGATCCGATGCTGCTACCACGGCTGGATGTTTGACGGCACCGGTCAGTGTATTGACACCCCAATGGAGGTACCCGGCGGCGCCTTCAAAGACAATATCAAGATCACCGGCTACCCCGTGCAAGAGCTGGGCGGTCTGGTCTGGGCCTACATGGGACCGGAGCCAACGCCACTACTGCCACCCTGGAGCCTGCTGGTGTTTCCGAATGCCCTGCGGCAGATAGGAATCGCAGAGCTAGACTGCAACTGGCTACAGTGTCATGAAAACACGGGTGACCCGACCCATAGCGCCTACCTGCACGGTCACTATTTCAAGTTCCTCTTGGAGCAGGAAGGCAAACTGGACGACCGGGCTGCCGATGAGGAAACCCACACCCTTTACGGACGCATGAAACTTGAACGTGGCATCGAATCACTGTGGGTCAACCCCACAAAGCACGGCATGGAGAAGGGAATCAACTATTCCAAGTCTCTGGGTGCCGACCGTGATTATAAATCACGGCACTCCACAGTGATTTTCCCCTTCTTCACCCAGACTGGTGGCCCCACCCGGCCCCGGCAGGAGTTTCAGATACGAGTTCCTATTGATGACACACACACCTATCACATCAACTATGGTTGCTACTTAGCGCCGCCGAAAGTGCAAGTGCCCGAGCAGGAAGTCATACCGTGGTACAACGTGCCTCTGTACGATGACAACGGCAAACCGCTGTTGGACTTTGTCTTAGCCCAGGATGCCCACGCATGGATCTCCCAGGGGCCAATTACCGACCGGACCAAGGAACATCTGGGTCGGACGGACATTCCAATAGTGTTCATGCGCCGACAGCTTGAAGAACAGATGGCCATCGTTGAAGACGGCGGCGAGCCCATGAACGTGTTTCGAGACCCCAACCAGATGCCCGATCTGATCCACGGCGGCATCTGGGATGAAAAAGATTCGGCGGTCATCGGCGTCCGCACCGGCGTGTCCAACTTCAGAACGGCCTACCACAAGGGCTATGGTATCGACGACGCCGACCGCTACGGCCCGGCCATGCCCCTGGTCATTGAAATGATGCAGAAAATAGAAGAACTACAAACGGCCGAGGGCGACTAGACTCTATCTACACAGGCATATATCGCTACCAGAGAGGAATATCATCCGCGACGCGAAACAATCAATATCCACCGTGGCCAAACAGGGTATCAAACGCATAGTCATGGACCCGGCCCGCTCCCAGTCCCCAACCTTTGGAGGTTTGTCCTTCGGCAGCGTTGGCCAATATGAAAAACTCCGTGGCACTGCCTACGGGGAGATTGACCCGTCTGACCCACGGAACGCCCTGATAACCGACCTAGAATTCGCATCGGTCAATTCCAACGGCATGGTGGAGTATTCCACCGACATCTTCATACTCAAGCCAATCAACCTCGAAAATGGCAATCACCGGCTGATGTATGACTTCAACAACCGTGGCCAGATGCGAGTGGGGCTGCTCAACGACGCAATCCTGACCAATGACCCCATAACCGCCAAAGATGCCGGTAATGGGTTCGTCATGGAGCAGGGCTATTCAATCGTCTCAAACGGCTGGGATTTCTGCGCCAGCGAGTTCGACGAGATGAAGATCAGTCTCCCGGTGGCCACCCGCAACGGAGAGGATATCACCGGCCCTGCCTACGATTACATCGTCTTCGACAACGACTCGACGATGGCCAGCCAACTTGTATATTCGGCTGAAACTCTAGAAAAGCCCCAGGCGAAACTCACTGTACGGGCGCTTCTTGCTGGTGAACCAATCTCAGTTCCTGACTATGCTTGGGGCTATACCTCTGACGAGGGCTCAGCAATCTGCTTGCTACCGGCGGGCACACCGTTCCAACAGAGTTATATCTACGAGTTCACCTACACCGCCAAAAACCCCGTAGTGGCCGGGATTGGCCTAGCGGCGACCCGTGACTTCGTTTCATTTCTGCGCCATGAATCAGCTGAAGAAGGCAACCCTGTAGCGGGGTTTGTGGATTACACGTTCAGTTATTCTTGCTCCCAGCCTTCGCGACTGCTGAATGACTTTCAGCGCTTGGGATTCAATGGTGATATCAATGACCGGCGAGTCTTGGATGGAATTTTAAGCCAGACCGGGGGCGGCAGCGGGGACCAGATCAATTTCCGGTTCGCCCGGACCGATACCACTGAACGGAACCGCCAGAACCATCTATACCCGGAAGGTGTCTTTCCCTTTGCCCATCAAGTGTTGACCGACCATCTCAGCGGAAAGACCAGCGGCCGCGACGAACTCTGCTTGGCAAACGACACTTGCCCCAAGCGCTTTGACGTTAATACTGCAAATGAATACTGGGTTAAAGCCTGCTCACTGCTCCACACAGACACCCACGGCAATGACCTACCAGACCCGGAATTCGCGCGGTTCTACATGCTGTCAGGGCTGTCGCACCGGCTCGGCAATATCACTAAACGGGGGGAGGGCCAACAGTTCACCAACGCGGTCAACCCCAATGCCTCTCACCGGGCGCTATTGGTTGCCCTTGATGCCTGGGTAAGTGACGGAACCCCGCCCCCGGAGAGTCGGGTGCCTAGGCAGGCGGAGAACGCCGTATTTGCCGTACCTCAGCCTGCCTCTCAGACTGGAATCGTGCCGCAGGACGAACTGGGCTGGCCTAACATACCCGGTGTGACCTACAACGGCGTAATCACCACCCGGTATCTATTGGACTTTGGACCAGATTTTGAAGATGGCGTAGCGTCCAACTGTCCTCCTTCAGTGGTTGGACGGCCGGTTTACCCAAACTTTGTCTCCAAAGTGGATGCAGACGGCAACGAGCTAGCCGGTGTCCGCCTGCCAGAGGTGGCAGCTCCCGTTGCGACCACCACCGGCTGGGCTCTGCGTCGGGCTGGCTTTGGCGAGAACGACGGCGATGAAGCCGATGGCCAGCACATTCCCTTCAAGACCACCAAAGAAGAACGCATTGCCGCCGGTGACCCACGACTTTCTCTAGAAGAACGCTACATCAATCATTCCGGCTACGTGGAACATGTCACCAAGGCAGCACAGCAACTGGAATCAGAGCGGTTCCTACTTCCCGTCGACGTCCAAAAATATATCCAGGAAGCCCAAGCCAGCAACGTGCTACTCCCGTAAGTAAATTCCTTGCCGGGCCAAACCCTTGATTCGGTACAACTGGTAACTCCCTTTCACCCGCTCATGGTGAGCCTGTCGAACCACTCCATGCTCGAGATTGACTGCTGCGAATCCTTCGGCAAGCTCAGTATGAAGAGAACAGTTAGTCTCCGCTCTCTCGTCATTCCGGCGAAGGCCGAAATCCACTGCGCCCAGATGCCTGTCGCAGGGAATTTCCCCGACCCTAACCCTCCCCTTTGCGAGATGGAGATAAACTTGTGTCCTTGGCGCCCCATGTCATTCCTGGGTTAGCAGGAATACAGAAATGCTGCTGGTTCAAAAATGCCTGAGGCGTAATCCATGGATTCCCGACTTCGCGGGAATGACGGTCGGACGCCAGAGTTGTAGTTCACTCGACGATAGGTTCCCGGCCTCCCCCCTCTCGTCCTGATCTCCGACTAAAGTTGAGAGTCTCGATTTATCGGACCCGTTGAAGGATGCGCAGCAGCCAAGGGCCTGCAAGGACCGTATCTCCCTAAGCCCGGTTGGCGTCGGGGTCCCGCCAAGCCTCCGGGCCGCCCAAGCCGTGCTCCATGTTCCAGGTCGGAACATCGAAACATCTGCCGGTGAGACCCGTGTTGGCGTCCTGGTTCGCCAGGAACATGGTTATGGGGACTATGTGCTCCGGCAGCATCGATATCCGACCCGGCCTGTTGCCTGTTTGGCCCTCCGCGCGTCGGGCGTCGTTCTGCTCGTCGTAGCCAGTGGTTCGGGCATTGCCGGGAATCAAGATATTCACTGCTACGTTGCTCTCCTGGACCTCGTCTGCCAGGTAAAACATCATGGTCATGGTGGCCGCCTTGGCCGACTGGTACGGCATCTCTCTGCTGCTGGAGCGCTGCGCCACGTAGGCACCGCCCAACGCCGTATGCATTGCCCCGCCGCTGATCACAGATACAATGCTGCCGCTTTGCTTTTCAAGCATGGGTTTGATGAATTGCCGGGTGACTTTAAGCGTTCCAAATACCCCAACGGCAAACATCTTCTCCCAATCTGAGTCCTCTGTCTCCAGTGTGGTGATCTTCCCGGTCGGCGGAAACAGGTTCCGTTGTCGCAAGCCGGCGTTGTTGACCAACACGTCCACTGTGCCGAATTTTTCCAGAGTGGCCTGGTAGGATTTCTCTACCTGGGTAGCGTCGCTGATGTCTACCGTAGAGATCAAAACGTCTTCCTGACGGTCTTGAAGCTCACTTAAAAAGGCGTTGTCGTTGTCTCCGGAGAATCCCGTGGGATCCCAAGAGAGGTCCATGGCAACCACTTTGGCACCCTTGGCCAAGAACCCTTTGACCATTGCCCTGCCCATGCCCCTGGCGCCGCCGGTTACGGCAACAACATGGCCTGTTAAATTAGACATCTGCTTTCCCCTCAGGACCAACCCCGCTACTTGGGTCCAATCGCTCGGTTTGGAATTGCCGCTAATCATACACGCTTCATCTGTGCTTCACGGTCATAACTCCGTGCTATTATTGGGCCGCCAAATACGAATCTGAATCAAAAACCTGAATAAATCGCCCGAATAAATTGATGGAGGATCACCATGCCTGGTGGCAATGAATGGCTAGCCCAAACCCCGGAAGAAACCCTGGAGCCTGAGATTCCTATCTGCGATCCCCATCATCATTTCTGGGTTGCCCGCCCGGAGCCGGTGCACTACCAGCAGTATCTGTTGCCAGAGCTATCCAGTGACGTGGGCAGTGGCCACAACGTGAAGTCGACCGTGTTTATCGAGGTCCGCTGCGAATACCGCACGGACGGCCCCGATGAGATGAAACCAGTGGGTGAGGTTGAGTACATCCAGACCATCGCCGACGCTGCAGCCGCTGGTAGCCAGGGCCCAACCAAAGCAGCCGCGGCAATCATCGGACACTCCGACTTGAAGCTGGGCGATGGTGTGCGCCCGGTGTTGGAAGCGATGAAGGCGGCCAGTCCCAACCGATTCAGGGGTGTGCGCCACTCGGTGGGTTATGACGAGAGCCCAGAGCTGGCCAACCGCGACATCAAAGGCGCTCTGGGCACAGATGGCTACCGCGCCGGGGCCAAGGTGCTGGCAAGCATGGGATTGGTGCTGGAAAACTCCCTGTACTACCACCAGTTGTCCGAGTTGGCAGACTTTGCCAGGGCTGTTCCGGAGCTACCTATAGTGCTGAACCATATTGGAGGTTTGGTCCGGGTCGGTCCCTACGCCAACCGAGACGAAGAGGTGATGCCCGAATGGCGCAAAGGTGTAGAAGAAGTTTCCAAATGCCCCAATATAATCATGAAGTTGGGCGGCGTTGGGCAGTTACGCTACGGCTATTATTGGCATGACCGCGAGACAGCCATCGGCTCGGAAGAACTGGCCCAGGAATTGGGTCCGCTCATGGAGCATTGCATCCAACAGTTTGGTCCTGACCGGTGTATGTTTGAAAGCAATTTCCCGGTGGACAAGATTTCCTACTCGTACAATGTGATTTACAACGCGTTCAAGCGGCTGTCTAAGGGTTATTCACCCACTGAACGGGCTGCCATGTTCCATGACACCGCCGCCCGCGTCTATAACATTTCAGATTAGGCACACGTCTTAGAAAGGATTGGAGTCAATATGGAAGTGAGACCATTCACGATTGCCGTGGCAGATAACGTTTTGGACGACCTGCGCCAACGTCTGGCCGACACCCGTTGGCCAGATGAGATTCCCAACTCAGGTTGGGACTACGGCAGCAACCTGTCTTACATCAGAGAGTTGGTGGAGTATTGGCGGACGGATTTTGATTGGCGTGCCCAGGAAGCCAAACTCAACGCCTTCAATCACTTCAAATCAGAGGTGGACGGTCTGGATATCCATTTCATTCACGAAAAGGGCAAAGGGCCAAACCCAATTCCGCTCATCATCACTCACGGGTGGCCAAGCTGCTTCTTTGAGATGACCAAGATCATCCCGCTATTGGCCGACCCGTCGAGCCACGGCGGTAATGCCGCTGATTCGTTCGACGTTGTTGCGCCTTCGCTGCCTGGCTTCGGCTTTTCAGACCACGCCCAGGACCGGGGTATGGAGGTCCAGCGGGTGGCCGGTATGTGGAACAAACTGATGACGCAGAACTTGGGCTACCCCAGGTTTGCGGCTCAAGGCGGTGATATTGGTAGTGGCGTGACGGCCCGGTTGGGCTTTGCCCATGCTGATAGCCTGTTTGGTATTCACCTAACGTCCATCACCCGGCCAACTCCCTATCTGGGCGCAGGCTCAAAACCGCTCACCGATGCTGAGCAAGCTTTAATTACCCAGCGGGCCAAATGGTTCGATGATGAGGGCGGTTACAACCACATCCAGGGCACCAAACCCCAGACTTTGGCCTACGGGCTGAATGACTCTCCGGCTGGGTTGGCTGCATGGATCGTGGAGAAATACCGGACGTGGAGTGACTGCGACGGGGACGTGGAGAAGAGCTACACCAAGGACGAACTGCTGACCATTGTGACGATCTATTGGGTCACGCAGACTATTAGTTCGTCCACGCGTATGTATTACGAGAACCAGAAGCACCTGTGGGTGATGGAACCAGACCAAAAGGTGCCTGCGCCGGCCGGAATGGCCATGTTCCCCCAGGAGATTTCAAAACCTCCCAGGGAATGGGGGGAGCGTTCCTACGATGTTCAACGCTGGACTGAAATGTCCAAGGGCGGGCATTTTGCAGCATTGGAAGAACCGCAGTTATTGGCTGAAGAAGTCAGGGCCTTTTTCAGAGGCTTTAGGACAACTTAAAATACGTCTAGCCACCTGGTGATCCCATCTTCAGCGTGTAATTTGCCGGGACATCGGTGTCGGGGCTGCGCACAAATAGCTCTTGAGGGCCGGTCTCAGAGAATTTGTAAGCCGCAGTGTAGGCATCCACCTCTGAGTTGACCTCAACCAGGAAAACGTTGGCGTCCGGGCTCCATACGTTTACTGTCTCGTCGTTATCGTGGGTCAGGCGGATGAAGTATTCCACGCCTTTACGGACTTCGACTTGATAGGCCTTGGACTTCCATCCATCAACGTCGGTGTCACCATTAGTGCTTGTGCCTGTCAGTTCCTTCCAACAGACTGCAGCCGACCACGGCTAGCGCGACTAGACCTGCCAGGGCGAAAAAAGAAACTTCATAAGATACTCCAGTGGGTGGTCATGTCTACTAAATCTACTCATATAGCCGAGGCTAAAGAAAGCCACAGGTCTGGGCAGTTTTGATGCCACGACTGGGGCAGATATTTAGTTGATTGCTGGGCTGATGAATTCTATACTCCGGCAAGGCCTGCTAACTCGCGCCAGACGAATTTAGACCATGCGGACTTAGGAGTGGGAGATTAAATTGGAATCATTTGAAGAACGAGCCAAGTTATATAAATCCGAGTCAGAACGATTTCAGGATTATTTGAAGAATCTTCCGGCCGATGAATGGAATAAACAAAGCGCCTGCGACGAATGGTCGGTGGCAGATGTGGTAGCTCACTTAGTTGGTAATTCTGAATTTTACGCAGGTACGGTAGCTCGAGGACTCCAAGGAGAATCCTCCCCGCCAGAAGGACGCCCAGAGGCTGGGACCGGTCATCCATCACTCAGTGCCGAATCTCTGGCCAAGTCTTCAATCGCCGCCAAGGAGCGGTTGGGCGACAAGCTACTTGAGACCTATCTGGAGAAGGACAACCACCTCATAAAACTGCTCACCGGACTAAACTCAGAAGACCAGGCCAAACCCTGCTATCATCCCGGGAGCATTGTTCCGGCGGGAAATTTTGTGGACCTCCGGTTCAAAGAGGTGATCCTCCACGAGTGGGATATCCGGTCTGCAATTGAAGAAAAGGCTGGCCTATCTGCTTCTGGTCTGGCCTCGATGATCATTCTAATCAATGAATCTTTTGCATCGGGTTCGCTCCGTTGGGCCTTTTGGGCTGGCCCAGCGCTGGACCGGCCCGTGCGTTATCGGTTTGAAGTGAAGACACCATTGCCAGTTTCGGCGGACATCATCGTAGAGGGGGACAAATTCCGTTACGAACAATCAGCGGAGGGCGTTGCGGACGTTACATTCCGCTGCCACACCCACATCTTTGCACTGCTAATGTACGGGCGTATGGCAACTGCCGACGCCATGGCCGCCGGTCATCTGTCAATTGACGGTGACGCTGGTCTAGCAGCCCAGTTCAGTCAATGGTTCAAGGGCATTTAGGTCGCCCTAAAGACTGCTGATTGTGCCACGAGCGGTAGTGCGATATTGCTGATGGGATGTAGTTGGTCTACGAGAAGCGTGACGGGTTACAAACCCGCCCCCGCCCGAAAGACCAGTAAGAAGCCACACGGCTCCGTTCGTCCTGAGTTAGTCGAAGGAACAGTCGGGGCTAAGAAAAGTTTTAGCTGAGTGGATTCAGGCGCTCTAGAGCCTCACCGGACAGTCGGTAGGTTAGCCAGCCGTCTATCCGTTCCGCGCCCAACTTCTCGTAGAACCCAATGGCGGGCTCATTCCAGTCCAGTACCGACCATTCCATCCTGGGGTAACCGCGTGATTTGGCCAGGCCAGCGCCGTAGGCTAGGAGCTCTCGCCCTACGCCGTGGCCGCGCCATTCCGGCAGCACAAAAACGTCTTCCAGATACAGGCTGGAATTCCCCGAGTACGTGGAGTAATGCTGGGTGAAGATGGCGCATCCCACCGATACAGGCTCGCCGTCACGGATTGAGAGATGTGCAAAGTAGGCCTCTGCGTTGGCATTAGGGCCAAACAGCGACTCGGCCAAGTTCGCTTCAGTGGCCACCACTTGATCAGCCAGTCTTTCGTAGTCAGCCAGGCCCTTGATGAATTGTAAAACCAGGGCAACGTCATCTTTTGTGGCCGGCCTGATACTGATTACGCTTTTGTCACTCATATTCTATCCAGAGCTCTCTAGCCCACACGATATCTATTGAGCAGGTCCATGTTTAACTCGTAGCCAAGTCCTGGGCTGTCTGGAACCGTCACATATCCGTCTGCGTCCGGCTGCAGCAGCGGCTGGAACATCTCCGCCCGGAGCGGATCAACAGCCACCGGATAAATCTCCAAGAATTCGCCGTGGGGAATGGCGGCCACCAAAGGCAACTGGAGTTCTTGGCAGCCATGGGGAGCGATTGAAACGCCTCGCTCCGCAGCCAGATCCGCAATATCCATCGCTACGTCGTATCCGGGCACAATTGCCACGTCCACATTTAGGATGGACGCGCCTTGATGGTCGAGCAGCGCCTTAAAATGGGCCAAATGGTAGCCGTTCTCCCCGGTGGCAATTTTGACGCTGGAGGCTTCGGCAAGCTGGCGATGGCCCTCGTAGTCGTGGATCGGAAGAGGCTCTTCGAACCAGTAGACATCGTATTGGGGCAGTTGCCTGGCAAACTCCAACGATGTTTCTAGGTCCAGTGCGCAGTTAGCGTCCACGAGTAGCGTAGCCTTGTCGCCAATGGCCGTCCGAGCGGCTTTCACTCGGCGCATGTCACCGGCCACACCCATGTTGGGATCGCCGATCTTAATCTTCACGGCCGAGGCGTGCATTTCTTCAACGTTGAAGCGCACCTCTTCTTGCAGTTCTTCCAGTCCTTTGCCCTCCGCATAATACCCGCCGGCGATGTAGGTGCGGACGCGCTCTTGTGCACCGCCCAGCATTCGGTGGATGGACTGGCCGGTGGCCTTGCCCTTGATGTCCCAGCAGGCAATGTTGATGGCCGCCAGCACCTGGGTGTTTATGCCACCGATTCCAAGTATTTTGATTAGTTTTTCGCCTAAGTCGTGGGAGATTGAGCGTGTTTCCATGGGGTCGCGACCCACTAGCAGAGGCCGAAAGTAGTCAACATAACCGGGGAATAGGTTCAAGGGACGCTCAGCTGCGGTACCGCCGTTCCAGCCGTAGCCCGTGATTCCTTCGTCCGTGAATACCGTTACTTTATGGAGCCGGCCTGGACCGTAGAAATGGCCGCCGTTCCAAATTCCAGGCCGCTCCCACTCAAATATCTCACTAGTGATATTGGTGATTTTCATTTAATACTTGGTTGACCTCAGTGATTAAGGGATGCCCATCCAGCGCAACCGCCGCACGCCCAAGAACAGCTTGATGGCCGTGCTCTTGCCGGCGCCATTGGGGCCAAGCAGTCCGGTGATTCCATTTTGTACCTGGAAATTCACCGACATCAAAGCAATGGTCTGCCCGTAGTGTTTGGTGAGGGATTTAGCTTCTAACAGTATTGCCACGCCGGTATTATACGCGGGTTGGAGTTTGATTTTGGTCAATCATGTGTAGGATTTGACCTAGTCCTAATTGACTAGTTATCCGGGTCAGACCATAGTGCATCAGGTAAATCCGGGCAGATAGAGAACTAAGGGAGGCGGAATGGTAACGCTCGTGACCGGTGGGACAGGATTCGTGGGAGCAAACATCGTTAAACACCTGGCTGATAACGGCCACCATGTGGTCAGTTTTGATATCAATGGGCCAGACAAATTGCTTGAAGATTTTGTCGGCCAGGCGTCTTCTCCAGTGGCATTTATCCAGGGAGATATCGTCGACCCGGAATCGGTGGCTCGGTTAGGTCTGGATTATCAGATAGATAAGATCGTCCATGCAGCGGTTTATACAGTTAACCGAGAAGCCCTGGAGATCGAGCGCAGCCGAGACGTCATTGCCATCAACCTTGAGGGCACGGCCAACCTGTTGGAATTGGCCCGGACCCAGCAGACGAAGCGTTTCATCTACGTCAGTTCCGGCGCGGCCTACGGCTCGGCCCTTCCTAGCGACCAGACCTTGAATGAGGAAACTCCTCCAGTGCCGGAGAACCTGTACGGCATCACCAAATTCGCCAGCGAGATGATTACTCGACGCTACGGCCAACTCCACGGTCTGTCCACTGCCACCGTCCGCCTCAGCACACCCTACGGGCCTATGGAGCGCGTGACCGGCCACCGAGCGGTCATGTCGGTTTTTCATGACTGGACCGGCCGTGTGGCACGCGGAGAGGGCATCACCACCGAAGACATGGACGATGGCCGTGATTACATTTACATCGCAGACATCGCCGATGGTTTGCGCACGGTGCTGGACTCACCAAATTTACCCCACAACCTGTACAACCTCACAACAGGCATCTGGCTGACCCTTCAGGAAATTCTAGATGGGGTTATTGAGCTTTCACCTAACACCCAGGTGACCACACCACCCGCCAAGCTTTCCGTGGCGGCCGGTGGAAATTACTCCCGTGGCCCACTCTCCAGCCACCGACTTTTCAGCGATCTGGGCTGGACTCCAAGTTACGACCTAAAAGCAGGACTCACCGATTACTTGAAATGGCGCACCGAGTCTGGCTACCTGGATTAAACTGCCCACGATTAAATTACCAGGCTTTTTGACAAAATAACGACGCCGAAATAGCATTGGCGCGTTAGGCACAACTTGCGAATTAGAATCACAGATTACGGAGGCAACTCAAAATGGAATCATCAGGAATTTCGCACATCGCAGTCTGCGTTGCGGACATGGACAAATCATTGGCATTCTATCGGGATATTCTGGGTATGAAAGTCGTCAAGGACTTCATAGAAGACACCACCACGGGCGGACTGACCCACACCTACGCCCACAAACGTAACACTCGCCGGAACGTATACCTGGAATGGGGCGAGAAACAGTTCTTTGTGATGACCAGCCATCCAGGCGACGAAGTAGACGGTTCAGGCATCAAGCTGGACCAAGTTGGCGTTAGCCACGTGTCGTTCACAGTCAAAGACGTTCGGGCTCTGGCCGACGAGCTAATCGCGGCTGGTGTTGAGATTGCCGGTGGCATCGAAGCGTTTGCAGACGAGAACGGGAATGTCCGTACGTTCTTTGCCTTTGATCCCAGCGGTATTTTGGTGCAGTTCGATAGCGGCATCGCCGCCTAAGCAAAAGTTTCCAAGATTGGCGATTAGTTTCGGAGCCCGGAGGTTAATGCCGGGCTCTGATCATTTTGGAGGGCAGTTTCATGGCCAGTGAGACAGCGGATGGCAGGAAAGTCGAGTGGGGGATATTTGACTGGGTAGAGTGGGGCCAAAACTCCCCGGCCCAGATATTTGAGGACCGCCTAAGTCTTCTGGAGTATGCCGACAAGCAGGATTTCTATTGCTACCACATGGCGGAACACCACACCACTCCCTTGAGCGTTGCGCCGTCTCCGGGCATGTTCCTCTCAGCCGTTGCACAGCGGACCTCCCGGATCAGACTCGGCCCTCTGGTCTACCTATTGCCCCTCTACAACCCGCTGCGTCTCATTCAGGAGGTCTGTATGTTGGACCACCTGAGTAAAGGGAGACTGGAATTGGGAGTGGGCCGAGGCATCGTACCCTACGAAGTCGCCCGGTTTGGGGTTGATCCGGAGAAGGGTAGGGCTATATTTGATGAGGCTTTGGTGGTGCTACTGAAGGGCCTGAACAACGAGACCCTAAACCATGAAGGCGAATTCTATAACTACAAAGACATTCGGCTGTGGATTAGGCCGTTCCAACAACCACACCCGCCCATCTGGTACGCCAGCGGCAATATTGAGACCGTGCCGTGGATGGCCAAGAACGGTATTAACACCAGCCATATCTTTGACACCAACGCTGTCGTCAAAAAGCACTTTGATCTCTACCAAGAGATTTGGCAGGAACACCAGAACAACCCGGACCGAATCAACACCGCTACCCAGGCGCCCAAGCAGGGACAAACCCGCCACGTCTATATCGCGCCCACCGACGCCGAGGCAATAGAAGAAGCCCGCAGCGCCTGGAAGGCTTGGTGCGACAACATCAACTACCTGTGGAACCTCGGAAATTCAGACAATCTGAAGTGGTTGTACGACTTTGATACTCTTTTGGCCGACGGAAAAATCGTCGCTGGTTCGCCGCAGACCGTGAAAGAAAAAGTCTGGCAAGCCATTGAAGAGTCAGGCATTAATTACTTTATAAGTGTATTTGCTTGGGGCAACATTCCGTACGAAAAAGTTCGCCGCGCCATGGAATATTTTGTGGATGAGGTTATGCCC
>Ga0209403_10003393_pt1 | contig 18057 bp, 12 predicted proteins | sample ArcticOcean_MG_C_8_FD_187440 | JGI IMG/M metagenome (GOLD analysis project Ga0209403, IMG submission 187440) | Marine microbial communities from western Arctic Ocean - ArcticOcean_MG_CB11_86 (SPAdes) (version 2) | ecosystem: Environmental > Aquatic > Marine > Oceanic | place: Arctic Ocean... | reverse complement strand
AGCAATAGCGGAATACTTTCGGGACACAGAAGGCCGGGATGTTCTTCTGTTTGTTGACAACATCTTCCGCTTTGTTCAGGCAGGTTCTGAGGTGTCGGCGCTGCTTGGTCGAATGCCTTCCGCTGTGGGTTATCAGCCAACATTGGGTTCAGAGATGGGGGAACTCCAAGAACGTATTACCTCAACCAGGCAAGGCGCTATCACGTCGGTGCAGGCCATATATGTTCCGGCAGATGACTACACAGATCCAGCGATTGTAACTGCTTTCCCTCACCTAGATGCCATTACCGCGCTTTCCCGCGATCTATTCGCACGGGCGATTTTCCCCGCTGTGGATCCGTTGGAGTCAACCTCTCGGCTTCTCGACCCGAAAGTGGTGGGTGAGCGACATTACCGGGTGGCCCGCGAAGTCCAACAATTTCTACAGAGGTATAAGGATCTCCAGGATATAATTGCCATCTTAGGGATTGACGAACTATCGGATGATGATAAGCAAGTAGTATCACGCGCCAGGAAGATAGAGTTGTTTATGACGCAGCCTATGTTTGTTGCTGAGCCATTTACCGGTATGCCAGGGCGCTATGTAAAAGTTTCAGATACGGTAGAGGGGTTCGAAAAGCTGGTAGACGGTTCCTGTGATGACTTGCCGGAGCAGGCATTTTATCTAGTGGGTACCATTGATGAAGCGTTCGACAAAGCGAAGGAGCTTCAATAGATCATGGCAGGAGAGTATCCTTTTGTAGTGGTTACGCCCACCAGCATGGTATATGAGGGGCCGATACATAGTTTTCAGGCTCCCGGTACAGATGGGGAGTTTCAGGTGCTGATCGGGCATGTGCCAATGCTTACTTCATTGCGTCCGGGTATTCTGGCGATCCGTGACACGGAAGGTCGTCATATTTATGCCATATCGGGTGGATTCGTCGAAGTATTGCGTCATCAGGCAACGATTTTAGCCGAGGCCGTTGAATGCGCTGATGAGATCGATTTAAATCGCGCACAACAGGCAGCAACACGCGCTCGACAACGCTTGGCGTGCGTTGACCAGACCCTCGACATAGAACGAGCGGAAGCCTCTCTTGAGCGCGCGAAAAATCGGATCAAAGCATCCAATTTTCTTTTAGGATAACAGATTAACATCCCTGTTAAGTTATTGTTAGAGACTATACGTTTACCTCAGGATTTTTAAATCATGTTTTTTCTTGACAAAGAGATAGGCCTCGGGTTATAATGCTAGTTATTCTTGGCTGAGAGCGAATAATGCTGAATAGAACTTGCATGTCAAAAATCCACAGGCCTGTATAACCCGATACTCTACGATCACCATGCGTGATGATTTTAGAGTATCGGGTTAATGAAGATCTCTCTCGAGCAACACGACAATTCTACCTAAACAGATATTCTATTGAAAAATAGTCATTACAAGAAACAGGCCTATCCGAATACCAAAATGATGTAGATTTATGCATCAGTGAAATGGGATTTGATAGGCTTTAGTCATTAAAATCGTAATCCGTTTATGTTAAACAACTTCTTCAAGTTAAGATGCCTTTTAAGATTGAAGAAGGAGGGAATAATGAAACAAGCATTTTGTATAATCGTAGCGAGTTTGATGATTGGTCTGCCAACTGAACCAGCTGCAGGTGTTACAATTTCCGGCAGTAATGGGCTGTTACGTGTCCAGTCAGCTAACAATGTATACCGTGGCGATTTGTGGGGATCGGTCAATATGGGGTATACACAGAAAGGTCCTAGTACTGGTTCATTTACTTTTCGGAATGGGACAGGGTCGATTGATTTAATATATGGAATACGTCACTATTTAGAAGTAGGAATTAATCAAACGATATATCAAGATCGTGCATTTTCAGGCGCTGGTCCGGCGGTTGGTCCGCTCCGTATCAGTGTGAAAGGTGCCTTACCAACAAGTGCTCCGTCTTCCTTTAATATTGGCGGTCAATTCTTGTTAACCGTACCAATAGGTGGAGCTTCTAATGTCGAGTGGCAAAGTTATATATCACCCAGCCCATCAATCGGCGGAATGTTAATTCTATCTTTTGATTCTAATCCTGTGTTTCTTAACCGGTCGAGACGATTCCATATTAACGTAGGCTTTATCTCTCATAATGATAGAAACAAATACGAAGCCGAAGAAGTTGTACAAGCAGGCATAGGTATTCTTAGTATTGCTACAACCAATGGCAAAAATTCGTCACAAGCTTTTTTCGGTGCCGGGCTTCAAGTGCCTATCAGAGACAATATCGGATTTTTTACGGAGCTGACCGGTGAACGGTTTATTAACATCAATTCAAATACTATCATTGCTAAAGAAGGTTCGTCTGTGTCTACCCATGTGCGGCTGACACCCGGTATACAACATGAGCTCACCAACCAGTTTTCTCTATTATACGGGCTGGACTTCCGACCGACCAGTGTCGGCCGTTATGCCGCATTTGATAATCAGGCGATATATCCCCGTTGGAAAGCGTTTTTGAATCTCCAATATAGGATTTTGGAAGGCGTACCTCCTACCTATCGTCGTGGACGGAGCATGCGTGTTTCAGGTCGTTCGTATTATCAATATGGTCGAGGTGGAGATTTGGATCCGTTAGGTGTAGGTCGTGGTGTTATTCAAAATCTTGAAGCACGTGAGGAATTGCTGAATCAAGCAGAACGGGAACTTGACGAGATTCGTCAGCAGCGTATTAAAGCCCAAAGAGAGCTTGAAGAGATGAAAAATTCAATGGAAGAAGACCCAAAAAAATAGGTAAGTAAAGCCACCTGCCGATAGGTAAAGGTTAGAGAAATAAATGATGAGAACTCTGTTATATAGCCTTTTGTGTTTTTTTATAAGTGTAATCTTGAGTTGTCGAGGTGGAGATTTGGATCCGTTAGGGTTAGTTCCCAGTGTTATTCAAAATATAGAGGCACGTCAGGAATTGCTGGATCGAATAGAACAGGAACTTGAAGAGATTCGTCAGGAGCGTAATAAAGCCCGGAGAGAACTTGAAGAGAAGAAAAAATTACTGGGAGAAGCTCCAAAAAGTAAAAACCAAATGCCGCCAGGTAAAAGGTTAGAAAAATAAATGATGAGAACTCTGATAAATAGCCTATTTTGTTTTTTTATAAGTGTAACCTTGATTTATGGGATAATGCTTGAGTCGTCCTATGCTCAGGTGTCTGAGGAAGAAACACCTCAAGATATTGCCCCGATAGAAATAGAAGTTAACGAACGCAATGAGGTGTTAAAATCAATCACCAAATTGACTGAAGATATAGAAAAATTGAATGCGGCAGAAGATCGGCTCAGTAAACTTCAATTGACATTTCAGGATCTTACGAAAGAACGTAGAGAGTTAGAATTACGTATTGCTCGTGAGAGTCTCGTCAATTTACGGATGAGTATCCTCAATCAGATTTTAAAGAAACGTATTTCAGCACGTGATAAAAAGGTCCTTAAGGCGATAGAAGATCGAATGGTTGAGATCTCCGAGAGCCCAATGGCTGAATTGCAGATTCAGACCAATAATCCCGTGCGTCGTAAAACCAATCTTGCGGAAGTGGAACATACGGTTAAAGCTTTTCGAGATTCTCTGATAGATTACCTTAGCCTTGACGATGTGGCCAAAATAGCAGAGAGCGATTTCATGGTCGCTTTTGATTGGTATTTAAATGTTCAATACGAATTAGCGGAACCGCTATTGAGGGATTATCTGGAAACATTTCCTGATGGAGAAAGTTATCCACAGGCAGCTTTAATGTTAGGTGATATTTTAAAGTTCCAATCTCGCTATACTGAAGCGGTCAGCATATTTCAAGATTTGATTGCCTATGATGGCAAGGTCGCCAGGCGGGGCTATGAAGAGACAGATAATGAGGTTAGGATTGTATCCTATGCTATGTTACAGGATATATATTTTCACCTACGACTTTGGAATGAGTCCATAAATACCTACCATGCCGTGGCGGACCAATTTTTGCTGGAGCCAGAGAAGTACGATGGGGGTGTATATATGGCTGGAAATTCATATCTCCAAAAGGCATTTGGTTCTATACGGGACCGCTCGGGTCAACCAAAACCATTAAATCTTGGTCAGATAGCCAATATGGACTCAGCTACGTCTATATTTAGTCAGGTACCGGTTAGCAGCCCTCTGTATATTTTGGCTCAACAGAGCATTGCGCAGGTTTATTTGGAACAAGACCGTCTAGAAGACGCCATTGTACCATTACTCAATGTAGAAGGTACAGGTCCACCAATATGGTCTGATGACATCATTTTTGACTCTATCTGGACCGCCATAGGACATTTAGGACATGTGTACAAAGAATTAGCCAGTCGAGCCGAAGATCCAGAGGAAATCGTACGATATCGCAACTTGGCTCTGGACCAATATGGTAAGGTACCGGAAGTAGCAAGTGTTTACGATCAGGTAGTTCTTGCATTGGCTTGGCTGGAAATCGAAAAAGGTAATACTCAAAATGCCATCAATATAATGGAAACCCTGCTTGATATTCGACCGGCAACCCCGTATGCATATGAAGCCTGGAATCTCTTAGGTGAAGCCTATACGAAAATATGGGATTATGAAAAGGCAGCAGAGGTGTTTTCCCAACTGGCAGTGACCGAACGAGCGATATCTCTAATAAACGTAATTGTAGGTGAAACGCGTGAGTTGGATCAAGTTCGCCGTGAACTTCAACGTTTGGCCTCAGAAATGAAAAGCTCGGAAGATATCGCAAGGATAGATCCGGTCCTATTACAATTAGATATCGCTGCTGAGAAAAAAACACAAATGCTGGATTTGCATCGGCGTGTCTCTGCGGCGGACCCGCTGGCAATGAAGTTGATTAACTATGGCCAGCTTAAAGTAGCATTCAATAATCTATCCGGACTAATTGCGGTAGAACGAGCTGCTCTCAACATAGTTACCAATGATTTGAATACGTTGGAAACTCAAACTTTGGCCAGTAGACACCAGGAAAATGTATGGAAAATCCGCCAGGAGTCACTTGCAGCACAACAAACTCGATTAATTGCGGCAGCATTTGAAGAGGATGTTGAACGGCGCCTAACGAATTTAAATACCTACTCACCCCCATCGGACTATGTGTTCTGGCTTAAAGAGTCGAAATTTGGTAAAGTGAAAGTTGACTTTGCGAGATACGAATCATATAAAGATGAGATCCAAAGCCAATATACGGAAATAGGTAATATTGAACGTGATTTACAGGGTTTACCAGAAGATGAACCATTGAGGGAAGATGTTGAAGGACTTTTAGCTGATTTGCAAGATCAAGTGGGTGGAATTGAAGCGGTATTAGGTGGTATGCGTCGAGACCTTATATCCGAGATGCAAACCATACTTCAGAATTATCCGGATAGTCCGACAGCCGAGCCGATGCTTTTTCAATTAGCCTATATGCAGTACGATCAGGTGGAACGTAATTTTCTGGAGGCTAATGAAAATTATTCAAATAAACTGGACCTTGGAGAAGACCCGGGTGAAGCCCCGCTGGCGGATTATAACACGCCGATTAGAACCTATGATCGATTTGTCCGGCTATATCCAAACTCAGAAATGACGGACCAAGCTTATTTCCAGCTCGGGCATTTGATTAGTGATCAGGGCGACTTGCTTCGTTCGAATCAAATGTTTGAAACCCTGGTACAACGTCATGGGGATAGTCCATTAGTACCAGACGCCTTTCTGCGTATTGGTGATTTTTATTTTGATGCCCTTTATCTTGGCCTTACGGATATGGGGGGTGAGGAGCTAATGCAGCGGGCAATTGCTGCGTATGATCGGGTCCTCGACTACCCTGACAACAGAAATTATCAGAATGCGCTTTATAAATTGGGTTGGTCATTTTATAACATAGCTGCTCCGGAAATACGCGAGGAAGAATACGATCATTCCATTGAATATTTCACTTATTTGCTGGAGGATTCATTACGCATTGCTGAGTATAATCAGGCTGCCCAAAATGCTGGCGTCACGCCAAAGCAGCTAGATCCGGGTTTTGATCTATCCAGAGAAGCGATCAAGTATATTGCGATTGATTTTCGTGATCGAGTTGAATCAGGTCGAGAGGGCGAAGATCGTAATTGGGCGACTCGTGATGTTCAAGGGGCGATGACCAGGTATGTGCAACAATTAGGTGTCGATAAACCTTATGCCAAACCGCTGATGCTGGCTATGGCGGATGTATATAAGGAAACAGGTCAGAAAGAAGCAGAAGTTGTCGCGTTAGATTCTGTATTAGCCCTGTTTCCGGATGATCCTCAATCTCCACGTGTTTTACAGCGTATGATAGATGGATATGAGGACTTGCAGCAGATGGTACTTGCTGATCCAACAGCTTGGGCTATGAAAGAGCATAGTGGGATTGGCCCAGATGTGTTTTTGAATCGTGCCCGCGAGCGAATGTTCTCCCAATTTGGGCCAAATTGGGCCAGGTCGTTGCAAGATACCACTGCCGGAAGAGAGGCATTGGATCTCTCTGAAAAGGCGCTCTGGCGCCTGGCTAACTGGGTGGCAACACAGGCTGAGCAGGGTGGAGATCCCGCCAGTGGCCGAGCTCAGGCGTCTGAATATTATAAGGCGTATCTGGATAATTTTGAGGCGAGGGAGCACGCTTATACGGCACGTTGGAATTATGCTCAATATATGTTCCAGTTTGAGAACCTCTCAGGAGCATTTAGTGAATTTGTCAAGGTCAGTCAGCATCCAGAACATGACAAATACCGTGAACAAGCTGCATTGAATGCAATATTGGTTGCGGAAAAGATGTATGAAATTGAGCAACAATCGGTTGCACCGGTTGGTGGCTCCGTTCCATCGCAGCCTGAAGATGCTTTTGAAACCGACGATAGTGTAACGCCACCGGATACTAATGAAAATGGATCAGATAATCCCTAAAATGGTGTATTTTTCCATGCAAGATTCGCATCGCAATCAAAACAAACTTATATATCGGTATAAATGGCTAGGGCTCGTTATTGGTATGGTTCTCTGTTTTGGTATACCCTCCCCTACTTTGGCCCAAACCGAAGATGTAAAGGATTTGCTAAAACAAATCGAAAAGCTTGACACTAAGCAGGCTCAGCCGCGTCCACGACCAGCAGCTGGAAAACCAGAAGGGGTTGTGGAAACTGTTGTGGAGGAGGAGCCAGCACCTGTCGAGACGATATCTGTCGCCACAGGCGTGCTCGATTCGGTAGCCTTTCCAAAATTATCTGAAGCCCAACAAAAACTCCTTATCAGCTACGAAAATTTTGTAACCCTTTTTCCAGAGCATGAACGAGTGCCAGAGCTTCTCTACAATGCAGGAGCACGTTATTTTGCTATAGAGTTATATCCAAATGCCAGAACAGTCTATGAAAGGATATTAGAGCAACACCCCAATAGTGGTGAGTGGTATGTTAGTTCGTTGGCCGATATTGTTGAAAGTTATCGGCGGGAGAATGATTATCAGAATCTAGAAATCTGGAGCGAACGACTACGAACCGATCCGAATGCTCCCGATAGCCTGAAGGATGCAGGGGAACGTTTGGCTGCTGGCGCTATTGCGAATCAAGCATTTGAAGAGGAAAAGGCGGCGGAAGCATCCGGTGACGAAGCCAAGTTAGCCGCCGCTGCCGAGACCTATATCCGTACGGCGAGAACTTATCCGGATGCCGAATTTGCGACTATATCTCTTTTTAAGGCAGGCAATACCTATAAAAAAGCAAATATGTTGGATAAAGCTGCGGCGGTCTGGCTTGACCTTGTAGAACGTTATCCGGAAGTTTCTTATGCGGATACGGCTATGTGGAATGCTGCACTGGCATATGATGAATTGAAAGATTATGATCAGGCGCTAAAAGTTTATGAACAGCTCCAGTTCCAATTTCCATCATCAGTGTTTAGGGTTGATGTGTTGAAGAACTCGATATACGACTATACTGAAATGGAAAATTATCACCGAACTGCCGAAACATATGAACAATATGCCACGGAGTTCGTTGAAGATGCAGGCCCGTCGCGTTCTTATTATGTGGCTCAGGCATGGTTGAAGGCTAAGGAAATTGACAAAGCATCCGCGGCCTTTGATCGATTTGCTATAGAAGATCCAGAAAACACCAAGGTAAATGAGGTTCAATTTGAGTTGGGCCAGGCATGGATCAAACAGGGTAACCTGGAAAATGCTAATCTTGCGTTTGCCCGGTTCGCCCGGTTGAACCCGGAAAACCCTTTATCGGTAAAGATTCAATATGATGTGGGGGAATACTATTATGGTGAGACTGATCTGCTCAAGGCAAAATCTCAGTATGAAGAGACTATTCGGGTTAGCGAGAATATGGAAAGCAAAGGGCTGGATGGTAATGCATACTATCGTGCTGAGGCATTTGTACGCCTGGCGGATATGGCATATCCAGAATTCGAGTCGATCCGATTAACTTTGCCTAAAGCAACTCTGGATGCGAATATGGAACGAAAGAAGGAGCTTGGAGGAACACTGTCAGAATACTTCGATGGCGTGATATTGAGTGGATCCATTCGTGGTGCCGAGGCAGCCTACAAAAAGAGTGAACTTTTCTCACATTTGGCTGCAGTGTGGCTTACCCAAGAGCAACCACCGCCAGAGAAGGAACCATTAAAACGCGCCCAACAAATCCGAGAGATTAATGACGGGGCATCTGCATTCCTTTCAGAAGCTATATTACCACTAGTCGCTGTCCATATTCATAGGGGTGAGGAGTACGCGAACATAACCTTTGATACCACCTGGACGGCCACACGTGATAGTATTCTTTCCATTACCAAAGTCGATTCATCAGAAAGCGAGTGGGTGACTCAGGGGAAACATAAAGTTATCGAACATACACTCAAAATCGCTGAGCTTCATACAGAAGATGATGAGTTAATGGTCGATACTTTTTTTGATTACTTTCCAGTACCTAAACCGAACAAAGAAATTATTGATCAAATTGGCAAGGAAGCGGCAGAGTTTCTGTTCTCAAATTTCGCATATACAGCCGGAATTGATACACTGGGTGCGAATATTTTACGAGATGCTGTGCCTTCATATCAGCATGTCGTGGATATCCAGAAACCCGAACCGGATGGATATAGTTTAACGGGACCAGAAATTATACGTGCTCAACTGGCAGCGTTGAACCTAGCAATACAACCGGTCCGAATGAATGAGAATCGTATTGCACCAATAATGGATAGCTATGATGAGCTCTCAACACACTGGGCACAAATGACTGACAGCCTAATGTATAGACCAGAGAATATCAGAGATGTGTTCGCGTTCGGTGACTTGTTGTATGGTATACTTGACAATGGATTGTTGCCTTTATATGTAGACGAGTCACTGAAAATAGGACGTGACATGTCTTTCCGTTATGAGAACGTAATTACAAAAACTGAAGAAATGGGTGTTGAATCGGCATTGATCGATACGCTCAAAATTCATATGGTCAAACTGTACCATGATCTTGGAATTAGATATTTTGAGGCTTCCCAAATTGCCGAATCAATCACGAACCGATATTATGATCGAATGGCGCAAATTGATTCGATTACGGCTGAGGGAGAAGGCCCTTTGGCGGAAAAATTGATTGAAGCTGATGCATCAACGGTATTGAATGATATGGTATCCGCAGGTTGGGATGAGCAGAATTTCGCACTTAGAAACGCTGCATTGGAAATATATGAAGCCGGTTATGGCTATCAGGATATTTATCCGGTGGCGGAAGAATGGTATAGCAAGATTCGAAAAAATCTGACACTACTGGATCCCCAGCTTTATCCGGCACCCTCGGTGGATTATACTATAGAATTATTATCAGATAATTCCTGGGAAGTCAGCAATATGGTAAACGGGGATAGTTGGATGATGAACGGGTTTTCTGCTGATTCAAGCTGGCAGTCTGCGACAACAGGAACTTATCCTGTCTTTATGAGTACATTGCCTGGGTTGGAGCAGTCCCGGTCAATGCCAATCTGGACAGCCCCGGACACATCAGGATTTGCAGATTCGTTGATATATGCCAGAAAAGAGTTTATGGTCTTTGGTCAAGCAGATACGCCATCAGTCACTGTTGCATCCACAGCACCCTATGAAGTGTTTGTTAACGGTCTAAGTGCGGGTAAAGCCGATCAGAATGATCCCAATTCACCTCAGTCGTTCGATTTAACAGGAGCGCTTATGGAGGCGTCTCGTAATGTGATCGCTATTGTCGTTCAAGGGAGTTCAACCGAAAAACATAGTGTAATCGTTGACCTTCGTGGTATGGACAGGGTACCTGAAACAGCCGAGAATATTGAGATGGCCCGCCAGTATTATAACATGCCATTTGGACAAAGAACGTTACCGGAATAAAATGGTGTTTGAGGAGGTTTCATTTATGAAAAACCCGCTGTTATGTTGTTTAATAACCTTTTTGGGAATACTGATATTCGTCGGCATATCAGATAAGGTTCAAGCTCAAACTGAAGAAGACCAACAACCACCAGGTGATGCTGCTATTGAGGGTGTCGTAGGGGAAGAAAGAGAAGTTGTACTCGAGGCGGCTATTACAGCAGAACCTGCCCGACCGCTTATTCAGTTTACGTATAGTAGATCAAAGGTTAATTTTTCAGATATAAAAGTCGGCCAGAGAACTCGGAATTTCTATACCGAACTGCGCAAGGGCAGTTCTATGGCAGTCGGGCCACCGGTTCTTGACCTTTTGGAGCTTTTTCCAGGCCTCATACCGGCATGGCCGTTAAGCCATATTCTAGCTAGGTAGTAAAATATAATATCTATAGTCCGATCTTTTTATAATGAAATGTATTGACTTGAGATGGTTATCTCCTTAAGTTTTCTCCCTACCGTGCTATTTAGAATAAAGTCGTATCGTTTCCACTCTTAAAAAATGTTTGATGGAGGGTTTAAGTATGCATATGTTAGAAGAGCTAATGATCTTCTTAACCACCTATACCAGGGGTTATACACCAGAATCGGAAGGATTTATCTTCCTATGGGTTACGGCTTCATCTGGTCTTGTCGGGGTAGTTTTGATTGTAGAACGCTGGAGCTATCTTATTAAACGTGCGAGTGTCAACAGCCAGCGATTTATGCTTGAGATTACGAAAATGATCAGCACAAACAAGATCGACAAAGCGATTGAATTGTGTGATGCAGAACCCGAAGGTGCGTTGCCCAAGGTCTGCAAACGCGGATTGCAACATGCCGGTACGGATAGCAGAACAATTCAGACGGCAGTAGATGAAGCCACACTTGAAGTGTTGCCATTGTTGAACAAGCGTGTCAACTTTATCGCTATGATTGGTCAGGTTGCTACGTTGCTGGGATTACTTGGAACGGTGTATGGACTGATCAAGTCCTTCGGTGCTCTGGGTGATCCAAATCTTGATCCAGCTTTAAAAGGGGCGATGTTGGCCGGTGGAATCGCCGCCGCGTTGCTGTGTACCATGACGGGTTTAATGGTGGCTGTACCAATGATCGTAGCCAATTCCACCTTCAAAGAAAAAATCACGGAAATCACGGATGACATCGATGAATATTCCGTGAAGCTGATCAACATGTTGGCGGCCCGGACGAGCAATTAGGAGGAGAAGGTCATGGCATTCAAACCATCAGAGCGGCGTAAATCGGAAGAGGGTCCAGAAGAGCTTGACCTGACGCCGTACATGAATTTCGTGATGATCCTTATTCCTGTGATCATGCAAGCCTCCGAATATATAAAGCTAGCAATGATTCCAATCAATCTTCCACCTGCTCAGGGCCCGTCAATTGGTGGTCCGACCGAGCAAGAAACGCCGGAAGAAACCTTGGATCTTGCTGTCGCGATTACCTCAGGTGGATTCACCATCACGGCTGCGTCGGCGCGTTTGCCGATTATCCCGCTTAAAGATGATGATTACGACTACGAAAAATTAAATCAAGATCTCTGGAAACTCAAGCAACAGGCCCAAGGCAAATACCCGGATGACACCAAAATTGTTATTGCCTCTGGTCAGGATGTGCGTTATGAGGTTATTGTCAAAGCGATGGATGCAACCCGAGAATATAAAGAAAACAATAAATCATATATGATGTTTCCGGATGTGTCTCTTTCATCAGGAATCACATAATAAGCAGTTGGTCCGTCAATTGATGGTTTAATTGATGGATGAAAGGGGATCGGTCATGGCATTTGCGCCATCCAAAGGCAAAAAACATGGAGGCGAGGGCGGCGGTGGTGGGCGTATGGACCTCAACATGACCTCTCTGATTGATATGTTTACCTGTCTGCTGGCGTTTTTGTTGAAGTCCTTTTCTGCAGAAGGTGCGTTGGTTACACCTTCCAGTGGACTTGAGCTTCCCAAGTCAGTTGCATCAGAACGTGCCAAACCAGGGTTAACGGTCGAAATCGGTAAAAATGAAGTTGTAGTCGAAGGTGTTACGGTCGCTACGACCGAGGAATTCGCCAAAACGGATTTTCAAAATCTGTTGAAGAGTCCCATGTATTTGGATCTTGACCGAAGGCATAAATCCGCCTTAGCGATGGAACAGTACGGCACAAAATTTGAGGGTGAAGTCATTATACAGGGCGACAAGGATGTACCATTCTCTGCCCTGTATAAAGTCATGTTTATATGTGCTCGAAATGATTATGGTAAAATGCGTCTAATCGTCGTGAGTACGGCAGAATCATAATGGAGTGTAGCCGTATGAGAATAGAGATGGTGGGCAGAACATCCAGTCAAAACGCCGTAAAAAGACGTTCTTATGGGAGGGGTAACGCGTGAGTCATGCAGCTGCAGGAGCCTCCGAATCCGGTCGTATGGCCTTTCCGCGGGAGTTCAAGCGGTCGGGTACCGAACAGATAGACTGGAAGCTCATCGGATTTGGTGCGGTTATGTTTGTGGTCGCCTTTACGTTTATTGGAATATTTGCTAGTATTGAACCACCAGAAATTTCTGCAGATCAGGTCCATAAGAATGCTGTGCGTGTTGTTGGTGGGCTTGAGATGCCTGATATTCCTGAAGAGATACCTGAGCCTGTGGTCGATGAAGCGCCAGTGGTCGAAGAAGTGGTGGTCGCCGAAGCAGAGCCGGAGCCTGCCCCCCAAGGTGAAGCGCAACCGCGTGTGCGTCAACGTGCCGCTAGTAGTGGCGGCGGCGGTGGTGGTGGGGACCGTTCTGAACGACGTAGAGGACGTGGTGATGCGAGAGCAGCTGCCGCTGCAGCTATTGCGCAGCAGGGAGTGTGGGCTCAACTCAGCACCGGATCCAGTGGAACGGGTGCATCTGTCGCAGCAGGAATCGGTGGTGGAAATTTGGAAGATAACCTCGGTAAAGTCGGTGGTGTTAAACGCGGGGGAACTTCTACATTTACAGGTGAGGGTGATGGAACCGGAAGCGGTGAAGGTGCCATTGTAGGGCCAGGTGGAGGACGCAGTACTCAAGGAGCTGGAGATGCCGGGATGGACGTAGGCTCCTTACTCGGTGGCGGTAGCGGTGTTGGTGGTAGTGGTGCCTCCAGTTTGGGCAGTGAGGGAGATGGAGTTGGTGGCGGTGTGGATATCGACGTCAGTGCAATTGCTGATGCACGGGGTGGGGCTTCCACAGAACAAGCTCGATCCAGCGGTGCTATCCAGACTGTTATACGACAGAACTTGGGACCAGTCCGGTTCTGCTATGAGCGTGAACTAAAACTGAATCCGAGACTCGAAGGCAAACTCACCATACGTCTAACTATTCGAGCTAATGGCCGTGTGCAGAAGGTTGAGGTGACGGGTGATACTGTGGGGAATAGAAATTTGTCCCGATGCGTTCAGGGGCGTGTTCGAGCCTGGAAGTTTCAACCAGCCTCCGGTACATCCATTGTAACCGTTTCATTGCCGTTCTCACCGAACTCGTAATAGAAAGATTGATAAGAGATAAAATAAGAAGCCGCCGGAATTGATTCCGGCGGCTTTTTCATTTAGTACTATTTTATAGTTACCTTTATTTTCTCCTATCTAAAAATATTAATCCAAGTGCAATGGCAAAAGTAAAGAAGGCGATCAGAGCGCCAAGCCGAAAAGTGTCAGATTCATATCTCATCTCAACGATATGTGCACCGGCAGGAAGTGGCACAGCTCGCATTGTATCATTGGCCTGCATAACTTTTTGCCGTGTGCCATTTACATAGGCTACCCATGCGGGATAGTATACCTCCCCAAGAACAAGTAACCCGGGTTTGTGTAAGTTTACCTTGATATCAATTTTATTAGGATCATAGTGGATCACCTCAGGTTGTTCATCAAGGTGTATCGTATCGGCTGCGATATAGATATAGGGTTCCTCTCTTAGAGTAACCATCGTGCGATAGTCGAATGATGGTGAGGTCATAGCAGTAGTGGCCTCATCTCTGCTCTTTGCAATAACAAAATTTCGTACCATGAAAGCCTGTGGCATAGCCTCTGGATAGGGTTTCAAATGTTTGATATCGTTAATCAGACTTAGTTTATCAGCGATGAAGTCATTGTAATATCGGACATTCATCAGTTGCCATGGATAAGCGGGTGGCATGGTCTCTTTTATTCGTAATGGAGATGTATAGCCACTTAATGACTGGACTCGATGTAACAGACCCACATTACGAGGTCCCATCAACGATCTCCCCCGGCGAAGTACAGCTCGGCCACCTTCTTCTTGCTGACGCTCCTTTAAAAAGGGGATTATCTGGTCTGTCGCAAAGTAAGAACCGGGATGTCTACTGCTAAGATTAAAATCAGATCCAACCTGATACATATCTATAAAAATAAGCAGCGTGCATACACCGATCAGAATAGGTCGCTGAATCAGAGTGGCATACCAGGCTGCAAGAACGAGTAAAGATATAATAATAAGAATCGTTGCCCGCCCGGTTTCATTCTGAAAGGCTGCTTCCGCTATCCAGGTCCGGTCGGGATTACCAGCAAGCCATTGTGATATTGGTTCTTCCGCAAAACCGAAAATCAGTAGGCAGATAATAAATAGCCCGGATACACCGATTAAATACGATTTGAACCTCTGGTGATGTATACGATTTTTGGCATACTGCCATAACGAGTCAGCCCCCAATCCGGTCAAAACCGCCATTGTAAGGCAAAACAAGAAGAAGGTCCTGGAAGGCACTCGGAAGTTTTTAAAACCAGGTAAATAGTCGACGATAAGTGGGTAGAGTGGCAACTCTGATCCGAAAGCCAGAAGATAGCATATGACCGCCAATACACCAAATGCAGTAGTTGCCCGATCGCGTCGTACAAATAAAGCAATGCCCGTAAGGAACAGCGGAAGGATACCCATATAATGATAGGTTTCCCAATAGCGGCCATATTCTTGTGCCATTGGTCCCCAGTAGGACGATGAAAAGGCATTTACCTTACCAAAAAAATCGGGCATAAGTAACGTGATCATCTGTCGCGGATGAAAGGAATAGGACGTGATCTCTTCGTATGAAAAGTCCGAGCGGAGAGAGTACTCAATCAGTTCGATAGTGGGGATCAGAATTATGGCTGTAAGCCCCACACCGATGATATTCATAAGGCCATATCGCCCGATCAATTGTGCACCGAGCGTAAACGAATAGTTAGATTCACGAAGTTTGGTATAAAGTAGGATGGTAAAGAGAATACCAATGGAGTAAAAGATATACATAGCCAGCTGTATATGGCCGCCAAAAATGGTGAAACTTAAAAGTATGCCACCGATAGAGGTTGATTTCCAGCATTTCCGTTCAATGGCACGATACATGAATAGTATACACCACGGACTCCAGGAATAAGGATACAACATGGCCGCGTTAAACATTTGATGAATAAGGCGGCCAGAAAAAAGAGCCGTTGTACCTGCGATAAAGGCACCGGGGCGTTGAGAACCAAGCTCGCGACAGAGAAAATAGACGCCAGCTCCAAATAGAAGAACATGAGTGATCGCATAGTATTCCATCACCAAGTAGCTGAGATATCCATTCTTAACAAATAGAGCAAGAATCCAATTTGGAAGATATAACACCATCGCATCGATCATCGGGAGTAAGGGCGTTCCCCCGAATACATAGGGTAACCAGAAAGGAAAACGGCCGGCTTGGATCTCGCCAGCTACATACGATTGTAGGGGATAAGAGAGTTCCAGAAAATCTTCCCAGAAAAAAGCTTGTTCGGTAAGTATGGGCCAGAAGAATATGCTCAACATAACGACAAAGCCGAGGAGGGCGGCCAGGTCATTAGTCCAGGCTGGAAGGTTGAGGGATAACGTTGGTTTTATGGGGCGTTTAGAAGGGTGCGGCGTTTTAGAACGTGGAGATTTCTGTTTGGCCATAAATATTATATTCCCTCAAAGACTTCGTCTTCGGTACTCTTATTGGGGCCAGTCAGGTTGTAGATAAAAGTGTTGCAGTCATCCTCAAAGAGAGATTAAAGACGTCGAAACAGGTGTTGCAGCCGGAGCCACCAAACAATCCAAATGGCCTCATATATAATACGTCTGGACATTTTTGAAGAGCCGGAATGTCGGTCTACGAAAATGATGGGGATCTCACAAAGGCGGAACCCTTTTCGCCAACATCGAAAATTCATTTCTATTTGAAAGGCGTACCCATCAGATCGAACCTGATCCAGATCAATCTTTTCCAAAACTTCTCGCTTAAAACATTTAAATCCACCGGTAGCGTCCTGAATAGACATCCCCGTTATAAGACGGGTATATATATTTGCAAAGTAGCTGAGTAATAGCCGGGACATCGGCCAGTTAACCACGTTAATTCCACTAATATAACGAGAACCAATAACGACATCGCAGGACTCGAGCTTCTTCAGAAAAACTGGAATCATCCCGGGATCGTGCGAAAAGTCTGCATCCATCTCGAAGATACAGTCAACATCCTGTTGAATAGCATGTTTGAAGCCGGCTATATAAGCAGACCCCAACCCCTGTTTGCCAGGTCTATGTAGGACCTGTATTCGGTCATTTTTTGAGGCCAAATTGTCAACCAGGGTACCGGTGCCATCAGGTGAATTATCATCTACGACGAGAATGCGCAGGGGTGGATTCATATCCATCAACATCGGGATCAGTTGTTGAATGTTATCCCGTTCGTTATATGTGGGAATGATGATCAACGCACGCATAGTTCCCTCGAAGGCCTTGACTTCAGTCCCCACTTAGGGGGGAGGTGGTAGAGGTAATTAAGTCAAGGATTCGCTTGCGGATAGATTCATTGGGTTATCTTTTTTCTTATCTGCCAGGCTCCGGCCCCAAGGAGTATAACCAGAATAAGAAAACTGGAAATACGGCTGACGGCATGGCCGACTACGAACGAATTTGGTTTGAACTCGAATGTAACATCATGTTGGCCGGCAGGTACAACGATAGAACGTAAGACATAGTTTGTTTTATGTATCTCCGCAGGTTCACCGTCTAAAATGGCTTCCCAACCGGCTGGATAATAAATTTCACTTAAAACCAAAAGGCCTGCTGACGGCGTATTGACCATGATATTAATGCGATGTGGTGTATAGTTGGTGATCTGAACACTCGAGGTATCATCTATCGGCCCAAGCGGAACATTGATATTTTTCTCGAGAATAGCATATTTTTCAGGGTCAAAAAGAGGGCTTTTCAACTCATCAAAAATGGCTTGTTTATCAACAATGACTTTAAGGCTATCGACAAGAAAAGCCCTGGGCAAGGCAGTTGCATTTTGATATAGATAACCATTATCCGATTCGACGATTGGTTTGAGCATCCCACCTGCGAGAGGCTGGTTGGAAATCAGGTACTTAGTATTCAGCATATTAAGAATCGCAAAGGAGTTAAACCCTACCAGATCCATGAGTTCTTGATAGATACCGATCTTGGCAGCGTGATACCCACCGATGGATGATACACCGAAATAGCCGTATTCATTCGAAGAAAGTTCGGAAATAGGCAATACACGATACAGACTTTCATCCTGTTCCAGCGCTTTGATAATATCGTTTTCACCTCGGCTGTCATAATAGGTGCTGACGCGGCCAGGCGCATATTGAGGATTTACAACGCGACC
>Ga0209403_10003392_pt1 | contig 18058 bp, 18 predicted proteins | sample ArcticOcean_MG_C_8_FD_187440 | JGI IMG/M metagenome (GOLD analysis project Ga0209403, IMG submission 187440) | Marine microbial communities from western Arctic Ocean - ArcticOcean_MG_CB11_86 (SPAdes) (version 2) | ecosystem: Environmental > Aquatic > Marine > Oceanic | place: Arctic Ocean... | reverse complement strand
CTAGACGGAAGCCGCTGGCACTGGAGACTCGGATTTGATAAAAATGTCTCCATCGTCGTTCAGATCGACGACCGCGGTATCACCAGGGTTGAGTGAGCCGTTCAGGATAGCGTCAGACAACTTATCCTCTACCTGATCCTGGATCAGCCTTCGGACCGGTCGGGCCCCGAAGCTTGCGTCGTATCCGTTTTCACCCAGCCAGTCCTTGGCTCGTTCGGTCACTTCGAGGTTGATGCCCTTCTCGATCAGACCTGCCGAGACATCCTCGAGATTCAGGTCGACAATGTGGGCCATGTGCTCGCGGCTCAACGGGTGGAACACGACGGTGCCGTCGATGCGATTTAGGAATTCCGGCCGGAAGAAACGCTTGATTTCATCCAGCACATTGGTCTTCATCCGGTCGTAGCTCGACGCCTTTGAATCGTCGCCCTTTTTCGGGAATCCAAGCGTGCGATCCTGCCGGATTAGATCGGAGCCAATGTTGCTCGTCATGATTATGATGGCATTGCGGAAGTCGACTTTTCGGCCCTTGGCATCGGTCAGGTGGCCGTCGTCGAAAATTTGCAAGAGCATGTTGAAGACTTCAGGATGTGCCTTCTCAATTTCGTCTAGCAGTATCACACAGTACGATTTGCGGCGTACGGCCTCGGTTAGCTGGCCGCCTTCGTCGTAGCCCACGTAGCCGGGAGGGGCGCCAACTAGGCGAGCAACCGAGTGCCTCTCCATGAATTCCGACATGTCGATTCGGACCATGGCATCTTCACTGCCGAACATGAACTCTGCCAGCTTCTTTGGCAAGAACGTCTTGCCTACGCCGGTTGGACCGGCAAATATGAAGGTGCCAACGGGCCTGGTTCGGTCCTTGAGTCCCGCACGTGCCCTGCGAACGGCCTTCGAAACCATCGTCACAGCTTCTTCCTGGCTGACGACGGCCTCGTGAAGCTCGCCTTCCATTTTGACCAGGCGCTCCATCTCGTCGGAGGTTAGTCGGGTGACCGGAATGCCGGTCCACATGCTCACGATCTCCGCTATATCCTCTTCGGACACGACGGGCTTTTCCTCAGACTTCTCGTCCTGCCACTCTTTCTGCAGTTCAATGAGCTTCTCCGATAGGCTGGTCTCGCGTTCACGAAGCTCGGCTGCATACTCGTACTGGCGACCGGAGATGGCCTCGTCCTTTTCGGTCCGGACGCTGTCTAGGGCCTTTGAAGTGTCACTCACTGATAGGGGTGCGGTGTTGAAGTTGATCCGAACCCGTGAAGATGCCTCGTCTATCAGGTCAATAGCCTTATCAGGCAGGAACCTGTCGGGGATGAACCTGGTGGCGAGATGCGCAGCTGCGCGGATCGCTTCATCGGTGATTTCGAGCTGGTGGTGTTCCTCGTAGCGGCCCTTGACGCCTCGAAGAATGTCGACCGTCTCTTCGGAGGACGGTTCATTGACCGTGACCGGCTGGAAGCGACGCTCCAACGCGGGGTCTCGCTCGACATATTTGCGATAGTCGTCCAGGGTGGTTGCGCCGATGCACTGCAGCTCACCGCGAGCAAGAGAAGGCTTGAGGATGTTCGCTGCGTCCACGGCACCTTCGGCGGCTCCGGCCCCGACCATGGTGTGGATCTCATCGATGAACAGCACGCAGTTGGAGCTGCCTCGAATCTCCTCGATGACCTTCTTGAGCCTCTCCTCGAATTCGCCGCGATACTTGGTCCCAGCTACCAGGGCGCCCATGTCCAGGGTCACCAACCGCTTCCCTTGTAGGGTGGCGGGTACATCGTTGCTGGCTATACGCTGTGCTAGAGCCTCGACGATAGCTGTTTTTCCGACACCGGGCTCTCCAACGAGCACCGGGTTGTTCTTCGTCCGCCGGCTAAGTATCTGAGTGACCCGTTGAATCTCCTGCTCTCGGCCCACGGTGGGATCGAGTTTGCCGGCGCGGGCTGCAACGGTGAGGTCAATGCCGAGTTGATCGAGGGTCGGAGTACGGGACTGGCCTCTGGCGCCACTCCCGCTCTGAGACTGGCTGGGGCTCTGAGTCAGGATGCGGCTGGTCTCGGCCCTGACCTTGTCCAAGTTGACCTGAAGGCTCTCCAGGACACCAGCGGCGACGCCTTCGCCCTCTCGCAGGAGGCCTATGAGCAGGTGTTCAGTTCCAATGAAGTTGTGGTTGAGCCTGCGGGCTTCGTCGACCGCCAACTCGACGACCTTCTTGGTTCGTGGGGTCAGCCCCTTCTCGCCAGAAGTCGCCTTTTCTCCGCGGCCGATGATGAATTCGACCGCAGACCTGACCTTATCAAGTTCCACACCGAGATTTGAGAGTACTTTGGCGGCGACGCCATCAGTCTCACGCACCAAGCCTAGCAGGATGTGCTCAGTCCCAATGTAATTGTGGTTGAAGCGCTGGGCTTCTTCATTTGCCAGCGACAGTACCCTGCGGGCTCTCTCGGAAAACTTCTCAAACCTACTTGGCATAGGGGCGTCTCCAGGTATTTGTTGTATACGGGTTGTTAGTCGCCTTCGCCCTCCGACTGCAGGAGACTGAGACCGAGTCGTCGTAGCTCGGGCTCAATTCTCAAGATCTTCAGTCGTACGTCGTCACCTTCTTGTACGACCTCACGAGGATGTTGGATCATCCGAGAGGTCAGTTCTGAGATGTGAATTAGCCCCTCAACCGAATCCTCGACCCGGGCAAAAGCGCCAAATCCTGTGAGCTTGGTAATCGTGGCATCCACCATGTCCCCAACTTGGAACTTTTCGTTGATGGTCTCCCAAGGCTCCGGCTGGAGCCGCTTTAGGCTGAGGGCGATCTTCATATTGACGGCGTCGACCCTCAAAACAAAGACATCAACTTCTTGACCGACCTTCACGATCTCATCCGGGGACCGAACGGGAGACCATGACAGCTCAGAGATGTGTACAAGGCCGTCGGCTCCGCCGAGGTCTACGAAGGCTCCAAAACTGGAGATGCCAGTAACGGACCCTCGGCGTACCTCGCCTTCACGCAGCTCTTCGATGAGCTTGCCCTTGCGCTCCTCGCGCTGTTCTTGGACCGCCTGGCGTTCGGACAGGATGGCCCTGTTCCGCCCGCGATTTACCTCAAGCACCTTGAGTTTGAGCTCTCTGCCTAGGTGCTGGTTCTCTGGTGGCTCTTTGGGTGGCTCTGGAGGTTTCTCCTCGACCTGGCCCGCGGCCTCTCCGCCATTCTCACCCTCTGCGTCCGAGGCGTCATCAGTGACTGCCACAGTGTTGCCTTCAGGTGCTTCGGCGGGCTCGGAAGCCGGTGGCTGTTGGAACTGCCGGAACGTGTCGCGGGAGATACTCATGAGCTGGGACATCGGAACGAAGCCCTGCACACCCTCAACCTCGACAACCGTGCCGCCACGATTGAAGCCCAGGATGATCCCTGTGAGTACTTGGCCAGACTCGGCGGCCTTCTCGAGCACTTTCCAACCCTTTTCGCCAAGGGCCTGATCAATCGAGAGCACTGCCCCGTTCTCACCCGTTTCACCCTTAATGACGAACACAACGATCTCGTCGCCCAATTTGGGAGGCTCAACGCCTTCGCGGGTGGTGGATCTCATCTCTCCGGGGGGGATGAGGCCTTCAGCTTTGTGGCCAATGTTGACCAAAACGCCATCGGCGTCGGAGCGCATGACAATGCCCTCAACGATATCGCCACGGGATAGAGGCTTTAGGGGCTGCATGGAGTCTAGCAGCTTACCCATGTCCTCCATCTCATCCATCTCATCCATCTCATCCATCTCATCTATCTCGGGAGGATCTTGCGGTTCACCAATCAACGTATGCTACCGCCTTCCTGGAAAGTGATGGCTCCGGTCATAGTGGTCAGCAGGCGATCATGGGGAGGAAAGCCAGGTGTCTGGTTTTCGGGAGGGGCTGTGTCGGAATACATTTTAGGGGGAGACCCCGCGATAGGTGGTGCCCTATCCACATAGGGCTGATTAGAGGCTAATTGTAGCATAGGCATTCTGCCAGTGGTAGGCGGCTACGCCAACCGAAGGGCGATATTTCGTCTCGGGCGGCCCACCAGACTCCGTGCGGACCAGTTCGCGAAAGGACGAGTTGGTCTGGGTAAAAGAAAAGCCCCCTGGCAGTGACCTATTTTCCCACACCTTTGCAAGTGCAGTATCGTCAGCGCTGAGGCGTTTCACTTCCGTGTTCGGGATGGGAACGGGTGGGGCCGCCTCGCTAGAACCACCAGGGAGCTTTATTATCAACTTTGTTATGGCCGAGTAGACGCGAATCTGTCGCATCATTTCTGTACCCGGTCTAGGAATGCCCTTGCAGTATACCGCCGACCGACTCCACCGTCAATACAATTCTTCCACGAATATGGCAGTAATTCTATGGTGACCGCACGCAGACGAGGTACGGCGGTCACTCCTTCCAGAGTCCACTCGCCTGTCCCAACCACCGTAGGTGCTCAACTCGCATCAGACCGTAGTTGTAGAAAGCGAACCCGCCAGCGCCGCCGCGTTTGCACGCCGTCAGCATATCGGACAGCGCATCGGAGCTGTCGAAGGCGCTCGGCGACGCCTGCACGATCATCTTGGCGCCGGTTGTCAGTCTGCGTTTCATCGGCTTGATCGCGTCCGGGATTGGCCCGGTCACGGACTGGTCTATTAGTGGCGCCACTCGCCCGACGGACAGTCCTAGCGCAATTTCGTCATCCTGATCCAGATGATTTGCCTGCACCGCGATGTCGCCGCGGGACCTGATCGTGCGTACGACATCCTCGAACAGCGATGATCCTATGCCGGAGCGGACCTCCAAGAATGCTCGCAACTGGCCTCCGAACGCCGCGGCGAGTCGTGTGGGGGTGACCGGCTGCACAGATTCGGACTGGCTCGGTAGGTTTGGAAGCTCTGCATTGAGGTACCGTGCCACGTCGCTCCGCAACGCCTCGCCGTCCACCCCGTCCGCCGATGCCGCTTCAATACAGTGATCGCACATGCACAGTCCCATCAGGAAGCTGCACCACGGCGTGATCGGGGTAAGTACCTTGGGATTTGAGAAGCCGTGACCAAAGGGCAGAAAGTTGAGAGACTCTAGATGGACGGCATCCGGGTTCAGCCTTTCCAAGATGTCCTCAGTAAGCGTCAGGAAGTACTGGCGCACATCGGGAGCGCCGATGCAGAGATGCGACATGTGCCGGTTGCCGAGGGCGTCCTGTTGGGCCAGGTCTGGGTACTTCCTGGCAAGATAGTGGTCGTATGCGTACACGATCCACGCAGTCAGGGACATGCCTCGCTCTTTGATGCGTTCGGCCTGCCTTTCCAGGTAGTCGGGCCTGTCCACAACCTCGCTGACTCGAGGTTTTATCGCCGTGGACTCGTATCTCGCGGGGTCGGCTTGGAAAAGGGTCATCCCGTCCTCGCCGTAGTAGAGCTTGCGAACGGGGTTGTGGGGCAGAAAATAGGTCGCCGTGTGGTAGCTAGTAGCCAGAGCGACATCGTTGAGCCCGGCAACATGCTGGATGTTGTCCAGTGCTGCGTCTAGCCCTTCGTCCGCCAGGTCCCACGGGTAGGTATATATGGATGCTTTCATGTGTGTCCCTTGCCATCGAACATCGCTGGGTGCAGATCGACATATTTTACACCGAGGGCGGGTCTGCCGCGTTGACCCATTGGAAAGGTTGCTTCACCGGTCTACCGATCTTTGGTACTTGAGCGCATCCTCTAGATTCCCGCCCCCCGGTGCTACAATGGGCGCTCCCGAAGTCCATGACTACCTAGGAGAGAGCCCATGACGAAGCCGCTTCCCACTGTAATCCTCGGAAGGACTGGATTGCGGGTAACCCGCCTCGGCTATGGCGCAGCCCACCGCAAGCCCCAATCCGACGAGAACGCGAAGGCCGTCCATGAGGCGGTCCTGGACTCCGGCATCAACTTCATCGACACCGCCGACGACTATGGCAATAGCGAGGAGTTGATAGGTCGCTACATGTCGGGTCGCAGTGGGGAATATCACATCGCCACGAAGTGCGGCGGTTCCGAGTCAGGCCATGTGTGGACACGCGAGAACTGCCTCCGGACGATGGAGGAGAGCCTGGAGCGGCTCCAAACCGACAGCATCGACATCATGCAGCTCCACAATCCGTCAGTGGCCGAGAGCGAAACGGGAGGACTGGTGGACGCGCTGAAGGAGATGCGTGACTCCGGCAAGGTGCGCTGGATAGGTGCATCAACCACACTGCCTCACCTGCCAACCTATCTAAGCTGGGACGTGTTCGACGTGTTCCAGATACCTTACTCCGCCCTCGAACGCGAGCACGAGGACTGGATCACCAAAGCGGCCGAGGCTGGCGTTGGTATCGTAATCCGTGGTGGAGTAGCGATGGGCGAACCTGGCGTTGGCAAGGGCTCAGTAGATCAATGGCGAAGGTTTGAAGAAGCTGGGCTGGACGGATTGCTCGAAGACGACGAAGATCGCACCACATTTTTACTCAGGTACACGCTGACCCACCCCCACGCGGATACGATCATCGTGGGCACAGTGAATCTCGAACATCTACGCCAGAATGTTGAGGCAATCCACAGAGGGCCGCTCTCAGACGACGTATACGCCGAGACCAAGCGACTTCTGGACGCCATTGGCATCAGTCCGGCCCCAGTGAGCTAGGAATCCACATGTGAATGGAGTGCAAGGGGTTGCGACCCTTTACATCCTTGGAGGTGAGAATGTACCTAGGTGTGCAAGGGCTCATGCCCGAGGACCTCGGTGAAGTGACCGAGGCTACGATGGCTAGAATCCGCCAACATGGGTTTACGGGCGTGGCGGCCAGGTACTTCGAGCCGTTGTCTGCGACTAGGGAGTCAGTGACGCGGCTACGCGACATCATGGAAGCTGGTGGGGTCGACCCTTGCCAGGCGGTTGCGGCGCACCCGGACTTGCTGGCGTCGTCGCCGGAGGTGCGTAGTGAAGGCATACGGGCTATGCAACACATGTGCCGTGTGACGCGGTGGCTGGGAGCGAGCAACCTCTATGTGCGACCTGGCAGCCGCAATCCGGCGGGCTCATGGTACCCACACCCCGACAACTTTACCGAGGAGGCGTTCTCAACCCTCGTAGACTCTTTACGACAGGTGTGCGCTGCGGCCGAGGAGCACGGCGTCATGCTGGCCGTGGAGGGGCATACGCTGTCGATACTGGACACGCCGGAGCGAATACGCGATCTGATCGTGGCGGTCGGCTCCCCCACTCTGCGCTTCAACGCCGACCCCGTAAATTTCGTGTCCAGCCTTCGCGAGGCCTACTCGACAACGGAGATGATCGACCGTCTATTCGATGTCCTGGGTGAGTACACGATTTGCGGCCACGCCAAGGACTTTTTCGTAGAGGACCGGCTTGTGCTTCACCTTGAAGAGGCCGCGGTTGGCGAGGGTCTATTGGACCAAGCCACCTTCCTTCGGCGTTTCGAAGAGTGCTGCCCGGACGGGTACGTCCAGATCGAGCACTTACCAGACGACAAAATTCCCGCTGCCCGCGAGTCACTGTTCAACACCGGCGTCGCTGCCGGCATCGCGTGGAAGGGACTGTAGCGGCAACGTCGGTGTTGATGAGGAGGCCGGATATGGTCAGACGCGTACCGATGCTCGTGTACCACCACGTGTACGAGGACGACGACCCAGGGCTTGCGAGCACGACGGGTGTAAAGGCCACCGGCACGATAGACGTCTCGGAGTTTCGGAGGCATTTGTCGTATCTGGCAGGGGGGGGATGGAACGCCGTCTCCACCACAGCGGTTGTGGACTGGCTTGCGGGTCGTGGCGAGCTTCCTGATCGCGCCGTTGCACTTCACTTCGATAACGGCTGGCTAGACACAAGGACCATCACCTTGCCGATCATGGAGGAGTACGGTCTCAAGGGCACCTGCTATGTGATCAGCGAGGGGACGGAAGCCGCATCGAATGGCACAATTGCTGCGATACACACGTCAACTGAGGGTGCCGTTAGCAAGCCCTGTATAACCTGGAAGCAGGCAGAGGAGCTACTTGCAGCAGGATGGGAGATCGGCGCACACACGGCCACCCATCCGAGACTGGCCGAGTTGCTTGCGAAGCAGGGCGTGAAAGCCGTTGCAGATGAGATCGAGGACTCGAATCGGGCATACGCGAATGCCCTGGGGTTTATTCCAAGCCACTTCGCATATCCGAGCGGGTCGCGGGACGAAAAAACCGACGCCATACTAGGGCCGCACTACCAGTCGTTGAGATTATGGCACTTTAGTCGTCCACAGGTTTGGTCCTTCACCGATGAAACAACATCGCCGATGGCGCTGGACTGCCAGAACGTGGACAACACGGTCGCGTTCGAGGATTTCAAACGTATCTTTGACGAGGCGTTAGCAGACTAGCGGCTAGTCAGAGTCGACATCGAGGGGGCGCATGGCGCGCCAGTCTCGTAGGATCTGATCGTCATGAGGGAATGGTAGCGAGGGCAGATCCGAGATCGGGAAGGTGGCGGCCTCGTCTGCGTCATGACCGGGAGAGAGGTTTCCTCCGATCACCTCTGCCGAGTAGACGGCCAGGATAACCGGAGAGCCGGTTTCGGAGTATACGCCCACGAGCCCGGTGATACTGATAGCAAGCCCCGTCTCTTCCTGCATCTCCCTGGCTGCCGCGTCCTCGACGAACTCTCCCCTGTCGACGAAACCGGATGGGAACGCCCACCGGCCGCGTTCCGGTTCGACCCCCCTCTTCACGAGCACCAGGCCGCCGTCGAGCACGACGAGTACGGCTGCGGCGACCTTTGGATCCTGAAACGCGATGAAACCGCATGCCGGGCAGGCGCGTCGTACCTTGCGCTCGATGGTCCTGTCTACCATCTCGCCCCCGCAACGCTGGCAATAGTTGATATCGTCTCGCACTCAGTCACCTGCTGTAGTTAGGAAAGGGTACAGGGTTACGAGTTTGAGGTACAGGGTTGGCGTCTGCTACCGGTGATATACTCGCCGCTATCGGCCCAATCGATCGACAAGCGGTAGGAGTGAAGCATGTCCAACGATCCGAGCGGTCAACGCCACCGAGACATGGGCAGATTGCAGAGCGGGGCAGCCGCCGAGAATGCCGTAATAGGGGCTTTGTTGCTGCGCGTTATCTTCTTCCCGTTTTGGCTCCCCATCTATGTGTGGAAGAGATCAAGACAAAATCGTGAGATGTCTCGACTCGCCATCGAGCTTATTCACCAAAATCCACTTACCACACCGAAAGAGATCGCCCTGAAGTGGGCCATCAGCCACCGGAAACAGTATCGTTTCGGCGAACTTGATCCCAAGCTCCCGAAGCTAGAGCAGCGATTCGGCAAGACTGTGGCTCGTCTCAAACGAGACGCATCCTAGTCGTGAAAATGTTCAGGCGTCGACGAAATCATGTGATGGAGACCCCGATGGATGCCAAGTGGGTAAGCATGGGACGGAATTTCGCAAGACTGCCGATTCTCGTTCTCGTGGCTCTGACCGCGACCGTCGGAGTGGCTTGCGGGCAGTCTGATCCCGAGCCGACATCCACTCCGTTCGCCACGGCCACCACCATTCCCGCTCCCGAGCCGTCTCCGGAGCCCGCCCAGACCACAATAGCCGCTATCCCAGCCTAGCCCATCTACGTGGTTGCACAAGACGATCTGCCCCGAATGATCCTGACTCCACCTGACGTCTCCCTGGCTATCCCTGAGATCCGCAAGCAGATCGAAGACATGGAAAAACTATCTGGTGGCGGTCTTTCGACGGGGCGAGCCTTTATAGACAACGACGATGCGGCTCAGAACAGCGCAGATCTCCTGGACACCACGGACAGCCTGGCTGAGCGGGGCCTCATCATCGCGTACAGGGACAATTTTTTCGATGCCTCAGCACTATATGTAATAGATGAAGAGCCAGTAGGTCCATTCCAGGTTTTCACAAGGGGACAGCTATTTGATACCGCCGAATCGGCCTCTGAATGGCTCGAGAGCTCATTCCAAGCCACTCGTGATTCCGTCGGTCAGACCCGAGACCGCGTCACGCTGATAGATGTCATAGAGACACCTGCTCTGGATCTGGGCGACAAGGCCCTGATTTTGCGGATTATTGCCTCGTTTTCGGGACCTCCCAGCATCGACGTAGTAACACTTTCCCTTCGGTGGCGTCGTGGACCAATTGTCGCGGTAGTTCAGGTGGATACGGTCAACAGCAAAGCCTACACCAGCGCCGTTCTGCAACTCGCACTGACCATGGACGCCCGGATCAACGGCGTGCTAACGGGCGCGCAATAACCGCCTTGGCTCTGAATTCGCCGCCCCGCCTGCATTGACCGGTATCTGACGCCGTCTCTATAATCGCATCATACATAGTGGGAAAATGCTGCCGGTAGGGAGACTTATGTTGGGAAAATTGAGGCCGAACAGAGTAAAGCACAAGCTTGAGCGCGGCGAAGTCGCTACCGTCCTAATGGGCGAGATGACGCCGGACCTTGTTGAGTCGTTCGGCCCCCTGGGGTTTGACGGCATTTGGATCGAGGGGGAGCATGGACCAACAGACTTCGCAGATATCCGCGACCTGACACGCGCAGCCGACCTGTGGGGTATGACCTCTGTCGCACGCGTGAACTTGAATGAGCCCGGAGTTATATACAGAACCCTCGATCAAGGAGCCCAGGCAATCTGCGTGCCTCACGTTAATACCGCGGAGGAGGCTCAGGCGGTTGTGGACGCCTCGAAGTTCGGCCCCATCGGCAACCGAGGGTCCTATACCAGCCGCCAGGGTATAGGCGTCGACGATTATTTCGCCACTGCCAATGATGAAACCATGGCGATCATCTTGATCGAGGACATCATAGCCGTCAATAACCTGGAAGAGATACTGAAGGTGGACCATATCGACGTTTTCTTTGTGGCTCCGTCAGACTTGGCTCAAAGCATGGGTTTCGTGGGTCAGCCGTTTCACCCCGAGGTTCAGGAGACTGTGGATCGGGCAATCGCGCAAATAGTAGCTGCAGGACGAGTCGCGGGTGCTCTTGCTTCGGACTCCTCTGTGGCTAGTTACGTCGAGAAGGGCGCGAGGTTCATCAGCAACTCCTACGCTCCATGGGTGACTTCTGGAGCCGAAGGCTACCTGAAGACCCTGAACTCGGCGATCGGGTAGGTCCAGTGCGATTCATCGTGATGATTCCACTCGGAAGGGATGCATCTCGCTGAAGGTTGACCTGTCGACTCGGCACGCTGCACTGTGGGAGGCTATGGTGACCCACCCCTTCGTCACAGATATGGGTGATGGTGCGATGCCGGTGGCCAAGTTCCGGGATTACTTCATCCAGGATTTCGTATTCGTGAAAGACCTGGTCAAGATGGTCGCTGAGAATTTCGAAGTCGCCCGGATTTGCCTAGGCGACCGTTCTGAATCGCTTTCGGGAAAGCATGCTGGACCCGGAGGGAGACCTGTTCGAGATGGCGTTCACATCAATGGACGTCTCAGAAGAGCAGTACACCTCCGCTTCGGCGTTACCGACGACCCTGGCCTTCGGTGACTTCCTGGTACGAACCGGCTATGAAGGCGATTTCTTCGATATCTCCACGGTGATGTTCGTCACGGAGATACCTACCTAGACTGGGGTACACGCCTCATCAGCGCCGGTAAGAAGCCGGACAACACCATTTACGACGAGTGGTTTACCATTAAAGGCCCAGACGTGCTCGGTGAGCTAGTGGAATGGCTGCGGTCCTACCTAGACTCGGCCGATCTCTCGCCTGCCAGGGTGCGGCGCGCAGACGATCTGTTCTTGACGGCCCTCAGGTACGAGTGCCTGTTCTGGGAAGCTGGAGAGCGGTACTGGGGGCTAGAGGCTGGGGATTAGTGAAGAGTTTTTTGTTGTGGGGTAAGGCGGATCTGAACCCAGAACCCGTTTTCAGGATGAGTAGAGGCGTATAGCTACTCGCCGGATTGCCCCTCCGTTACTCCCGTTATCTCCCCACCCTCGAGGAGGGTACGATGGTGAAATTGCTAGAATCGGAACATGTGTTTCGGGTGTGCAGAGGGTGAGCCTTTGCCGGGAGTGTGAGGGTGTCGCTCAGATAATCTATCCTCCATTCTGGGTTAGGGGAACGACACCACGGTTGAACGAAGGTGTAGCTGATGGAAGACTAGGGTATGAAGGGCGAGCGGCGTGACGACAAGCGTCGCAAGATGAAGATAATGGGACGCAGAGATAGAATTAGCATACTTAAAAAGTGAGATTGAAAAATACTATTTTGATTAAATTAATTGATAAATTTGACTTAACAAAGAATCCGAAAGTAGACATTTTATCCGGTTTCACAGTTTCATTAGCATTGGTCCCTGAAGCAATAGCTTTTGCTTTTGTTGCCGGAGTTGAGCCTTTGGTCGGTTTGTATGCAGCATTTTTTGTAGGGATTATAACTGCTGTATTTGGCGGAAGAAGTGGGATGATTTCCGGAGCTACAGGAGCAATGGCAGTTGTCATGGTGGCACTGGTAGCCTTGCATGGGGTTCAATATCTTTTTGCTGCTGTTGTATTAACTGGAATTATACAAATTCTGGCGGGGTCTTTGAAGTTAGGAAAATTTATTAATTTGGTGCCGTCTGCTGTTATGTTAGGGTTTGTGAATGGGTTGGCTATTGTTATTTTTCTATCTCAGCTGGGTCAGTTTAAAACAAATAATAACTCTTCGCCAGCTCTCTCAGAGACTAGTCATAGCGCTATAGATGTTATATTTAATGGTGGCTGGGTTGAAGGTAGTCAGTTAGTGGCTTTGGTGCTACTAACTGTTTTAACAATGGGGATAGTAATTATTTTCCCTCAGATACCAAAAATTGGGAAAATAAAACTAGGAAGACTTATTCCGTCCCCTTTACTGTCTATCATAATTCTTTCAGGGATAGTAATAGGATTTAATATTGATACTACGACGGTCGGAGATTTAGCATCAGTTTCTGGAGGACTACCGAAATTCTCTATTCCCAATGTGCCTTGGAATATGGGAACTCTTATTGTCATACTCCCTTTTTCGCTTACATTAGCAGGGATAGGCTTAATTGAAAGTTTATTGACTTTGACATTGATCGATGAAATGACCGGCACTGAAGGTAATGCAAACAAAGAATGCGTTGGACAGGGATTAGGTAATTTAGTCTGCGGATTTTTTAGTGCAATGGGTGGATGCGCGATGATTGGGCAGTCAATGATAAACATTGGCACTGGAGGAAGAGGCAGGCTCTCTGGAATCACAGCAGCGGTGGCATTGCTATCTTTTATTTTATTTTTGTCTGAGTGGATTGAAATGATTCCGATTGCGGCATTAACAGGAATCATGATGATAGTCGTAGTGAAAACTTTTGCCTGGACCTCTTTTCGAATTATAGGGAAAATTCCTAAATCAGACGCATTGATAATTGTTTTAGTCACCGTTGTTACTGTTGCTCAAGATTTAGCTATTGCAGTGATTGTAGGTGTAATTACTGCCGCTTTAGTTTATTCATGGAAATCTTCCAAGAATATTAGAGTTTCTATTGAAAATGAAGTGGTGAGCCTTTGGACAGTCCCTCCAACCTGCTCAGATGACGAAAACGTAAAAATATATAAATTGCATGGAGCTTTGTTTTTTGGGTCGGTTAGTAATTTCAAGAAATTATTAAACCCATCTAATGACAAAGAAAATATCATTTATCTTGATTGTACTGATGCCTGGCTGTGGGACCAATCTGCGGTCGAAGCTATTAGTGCACAAACAGAAAAATATAAAAAAGCTGGTAAAACATTAATTACTAAAAACTTGCGACCCTATAGTTTAAGAATTATTACTAAGGCTAACAAAATCATAAACGTGAACCTAGAGCATTAGGCTGCTGTTACAGTTATTATTTCCGCCTGCGTCTCCTGCAGCAGATCATTGGGGACAAATCGGATTACGCGCGTAAAAAGGATCAGAAATGACACAGCGCGACGAAAGCACAGGACTCTCCGAACCCGCCGAGCTTGCCCGTGCCATGACGATCGCAGGCTCCGACTCTGGCGGAGGCGCCGGCGTGCAGGCGGACCTTAAGTCCTTCGCCGCGATGGGCGTTTATGGCACCTCTGTCTTGACGGCTATTACTGCCCAGAATACGGTTGCCGTCACCGATGTCATGGAGTTGCCGGTGTCGATTATAGAATCCCAGATAGACGCCGTCATATCGGACATCGGCACAAACGCGGTCAAGACGGGTATGCTTTCGAGCGCCGTCATAATCGAGGCGGTGGCAAGAAAGGTCAAGGAGCACGGCCTGGGGAATGTCGTAGTGGATCCCGTCATGGTGGCCAAATCTGGTGACAAGCTGCTCCAGGACGAGGCAGTAGAGGTGTTGCGTGAGCTACTCGTACCTCTGGCAACCCTGGTTACGCCAAATATCCCCGAGGCGGAGGCCCTGACAGGCCGCAAGATAGCAGACATGGATGATGCGCGGGAGGCGGCTATCGCAATTGTGGGTATGGGAGCAAAGGCGGTCGTTGTTAAGGGCGGGCACATGGCGGGTCCAGCCTCGGACATTTTTTACGACGGCGATGAGTTCCGCGTCTTCACCGCACAGCGGATATCGACGACTAGCACTCATGGCACAGGCTGCACCTTCGCCTCCGCGACTGCCGCTGGCCTTGCCCGGGGGATGTCGCTTCGAGACTCGGTGTCTCAGGCCAAAAAATATGTAACCGATGCAATACGTAGAGCGTTTCCAATGGGACGGGGCTATGGGCCGTTGAACCACTTCCACGAATTTTGGGACTGAGTGCTCACAACATAATCAACTCAAGGGTGGAAGGGTAGAAGCACCCTCTCCTGTTTGAAATAAGTAATTAGAACCTCTGGAGGTCGTCGATTGGCGCTGCTATTGACCGAAAGGGATGTTGCTGAACTGCTGACGATGGATATCGCGATTGAGGCTGTCGAGGAGGGATTCCGTCAACAGGCCGAGGCCCAGGCCTCGAATAGCCCTCGACTAAGGCTGCCCCTGGGTAAAGGTGCATTCAACTTCATGGCAGCCGCCGCGCCTGGCCTCGGTGTTATGGGCATGAAGACGTACGGGGTGTTCGGGGCCGGAGGGGCCAAGTTCTATGTGCAGCTCTACAGCACAGAGAACGGCGAGTTGATGGCGGTCATAGAGGCGAACACCATGGGCCAGATCCGCACCGGTGCAGCCTCCGGCCTGGCTACCAAATTGATGGCACGAGAGGACTCCTCTGACGTGGGAATCATAGGCTCTGGATTCCAGGCTCGGACGCAGCTTGAGGCTGTGTGTAGGGTCCGAGACGTGAAAACCGTACGCGTATTCAGCAGGACAGTGGATCGCCGAGACGAATTTGCGCGGTGGGCTTCCGAGGTGCTTGAAGTCTCGACAACTGCGGTCGACTCTGCCGAAGAGTGCATCAGGGGCTCCGACGTCGCCATTGCGATCACCAGCGCGGCCAGCCCCGTGATAAAAGGTGCGTGGCTGAAGGACGGGGCACACGTCAATGCCGCTGGCTCAAACCACTGGATGCGCCGGGAAATAGACAGCGATACGGTGATGCGTTCGCGGGTCATCGTCACAGACGACGTGGAGCAGGCGAAAATCGAGTGCGGCGACCTGATCCTTCCCGTCGACAAGGGGGGGCTGCGCTGGAGGCAGGTCCACGAGCTATCCGAGTTGGTTTCGGGCGCAGTACAGGGACGGCACGATGACAACGACATCACGCTGTTTGAGTCCCAGGGTGTGGCTCTTGAGGACATTGCTACCGGAATACGTATCCTTCAGATGGCTCGGGAGAAGGGCATTGGCCGGGAAGTGTCGCTTTGATGGAGAGTGCGATGGCGAAGAACGTACAGACGGTACTTGGTCTCATCACCCCGGATCAGCTAGGAGTCACGCTGACCCACGAGCACCTGCTAATCGATTTAGCCTTCGCTAGACCGGCCCCTGAGGAGGCGATTGCCCGTGAGGTCTACTACTCGCCCTTGTCGATGGCGACGCTATCGCAGGTCAGGGGCCAGGGCATGGCTAACCAGGACGACCTGAAGTTGCTGGATGTCGAGACGGCGATCTCAGAGGCGATGCTCTATAAGCAACATGGTGGAACATCTCTCGTTGATGCCACATCCATTGGCATCGCCCGAGACCCGAAGGCTCTGGTGCGAATATCGCGTGAAACCGGAGTCAATATCGTAATGGGCTCGTCCTACTATGTCGCGCCGAGCCACCCTGCCGATATGGACAGCTGTTCCGAGGATGCGATTGTGGAGCAGATCGTATCGGATATCACCGTGGGGGTCGACGACACAGGCGTGCGTTCCGGAATCATTGGCGAGGTTGGATGCTCGTGGCCGCTGACGGACAACGAGCGCAAGGTGCTGCGAGCGTCGGCCAGGGCACAGCGACTTACAGGAGCGCCGCTGCTGATACACCCGGGCCGGGACGAGAGTTCGCCGATGGAGATTGTGCGGATACTGCAGGAGAGCGGCGCTGACCTGAGACGCACGATCATCGGGCATCTGGACCGGACGGTGTTTGAACGCGACACCATTCGAGAGATCGCCGAGGCGGGCTGCTATCTGGAGTGGGACTTGTTCGGCAGCGAAGCGTCGTACTACCCATTCAACCCAGTTGTGGACATGCCGAGCGACGCCATGCGGATAGATACGATTGCCTGGGTCGCGTCAGAAGGCTGGGGAGGCCGGGTGGTGATAGCGCATGACATCTGCAAGAAGCACCAACTTGCGAGCTATGGTGGCCACGGATACTCTTATATCTTGGCTCACATTGTGCCTAGGATGCGGGCTCGGGGTTTTTCGAGCGACCTGATCGACGCGATACTGGTCGACAACCCGGCGGCCGCGCTTACCTTCGTCGAGGCACAAGAGGGCTAAGAGGCCCATATTCAGAAAGTAAATTCAGGACACGGGTAGGTAAATATATGCGACTTAACATGACACTTGTACATAAATATATGCGACTTAATTGGACGTCAGTTATCACGACAGCGTCCTTTATCATAATGACACTGGCAGTCTTGGCAGTCTTGGCAGTCTGTAGCGGACCCATAGGGCCTGATGGTTCACAGGGAGAGACCGGTTTACAGGGATCCACCGGTGATCATGGACCCGTTGGTGACCAGGGACCCGTTGGTGACTCAGGTCCCGCCGGGGCAGAAGGACAGCAAGGACCAAAAGGTGACCAGGGACCAGTTGCTCCGCAAGGTATAGCAGGAGATCAGGGCGACCAGGGACCTCAAGGTGAACAGGGTGAAACAGGAACTCAGGGTGATCAAGGCGAGGCAGGAACTCAGGGTGATCAAGGCGAAACAGGACCTCAGGGTGACCCTGGTCCGCGGGGAATACAGGGAGCCAAAGGCGACAAGGGTTCTACAGGTGAAGTAGGACCACAGGGCGAAGTAGGATCTCAGGGTATAGCAGGAGATCAGGGCGACCAGGGACCTCAGGGAGATCAAGGCGAAACAGGACCTCAGGGTGAACAGGGGCTCCCCGGTCCTACAGGTATAGGCGCCACCGGTGCCACAGGACCACAGGGTTCAATGGGATATATGGGATCACCGGGAGCCACAGGAGCCACGGGGGCAAAGGGAGATCCAGGATTTGCAGCTCTGCGTGCTGTGCCGTCAGAAACCATTAATTCAAAATTCGATTCAACACAATTTTCGGGACAATTCACATCGGGTACTATTGGTACTGACGGCCTTGGTCTCATAAGCTACACCAGCGGGAAAAAAACAGACGGACTGTACGGGGCATATGGTGTGACTGTCAGTCCCGACGGTAGCCATGTATATGTTGCAGGACTCGACGACGACGCGGTGGCCGTGTTTAGCAGAGCCACCTCTACAGGCGCTCTCACATTCGTTGAGGTTCACAAAGACGGTGCCGGCGGTGTGGACGGACTGTACGGGGCATATGGTGTGACTGTCAGTCCCGACGGTAGCCATGTATATGCTACAGGAAGTGCCGACGACGCGGTGGCCGTGTTTAGCAGGAATTCCTCCACAGGCGCTCTCACATTCGTTGAGGTTCACAAAGACAGTGTCAG
>Ga0209403_10003391_pt1 | contig 18059 bp, 17 predicted proteins | sample ArcticOcean_MG_C_8_FD_187440 | JGI IMG/M metagenome (GOLD analysis project Ga0209403, IMG submission 187440) | Marine microbial communities from western Arctic Ocean - ArcticOcean_MG_CB11_86 (SPAdes) (version 2) | ecosystem: Environmental > Aquatic > Marine > Oceanic | place: Arctic Ocean... | reverse complement strand
AGTCCGCTGATTAACATGGATAACGTGGTGCTGACTCCTCATTTGGCGGGATCTTCTCAGGAGAGGGTGGATCGAGCGCTGGAGTTTTCATTTGAGAACGCCCGTCGCGCCTTGAACGGCCAAGAGCTTCAAAATCCGGTACAAGTGCTTGATTAGTAGCCAGCTGGCAAACGGCTTAGCTGCATTCGAGAGACCATCTGGATTGTTGATCGATCTCGACGGTACGGTGCTGCCCAAGAACAATCGACCAACTAAGCGAGTGATCGACGCTATTACCGAGGCAGCGCGTTTAATTCCTGTTGCCGTTGCGTCGGGTCGAGTTCAGGACGATGTTTGTCACTTCGCAAGATTGTTCGGACTAACTGGCCCACAGATATCGGATAACGGAGCGACATTGATCGACCCTGTCACTGGGCGAGCATTGAAACGTCATATTCTTGATCGTGAAACGGCAGAACTGGTTGTATCTGACTTAAAAAAATCATCGGATCGTGTTTTGGCGTGTGATGCAGGGCGTTTCATAGATGATCCTGACCTCATTAGTGATTGGAAGATCACTATCGTGATGGCGAAGTTTGACTCTGAATCCGAAGCACGAAAGTGGATCGAACGATTCCCGCCCGACAAAGTAAGTTCCTACGCAACCGTCGATAATATGGGCCACTGGTACGTCGATTGCACGCCGTTGGGAGTGGACAAGGCTACTGGTGCTCGGAATTTCGCCAAAAAAGTTGGTGTCGATGCATCCAAACTGATGGTAATCGGAGATGGTTGGAACGATTTACCGATGTTCGATGTTGCAGGCACTCGAATAGCGATGAAAGGCGCGCCGCAAGAAATGATCAAAAGGGCTACCGAAGTTGTTGCTAGTATCGACCAAGACGGTGCGGCGTTAGCTATCGAAAAGTACGTGCTGAACCGAAGCTAGTAGTTCCCGTACTGGCTACGTAAGTTCAAGCTCCTCGTCGGATTGAATTGCTATTTCGTCGAGCTCATCGATCTCGTCAAGAATGTCGTCATCATCCACGAACTCAGGGCTCTTGTCAGTATCTCCAGATTGGCGGAAGGCTCTAACACCAGCTGCAAGTCCGACCTGCCATGCCTTCGTTTCGCGTCGGAGTGCAGTTCGGTATTGATTGCCATACTCGCCAACTTTTCGGAACTTTTTCTGGCGACGTCGTACGAGGGTTTTAGTGTTCTTGCCGGTTAGGGCCGACATCTCACGCATTAGCGCTCTCTTCAGCAGGCGAGCGGCTTCATCTGGCGAACCATGGGCGCCGAGCTCCGGCTCAGGGACGATCTCGTCGACGATCTCCATTTCGACACAGTCGACTGATGTCAGTTTCAAAGCCCGAGCGATATCCGACGCTTTGGTCGGATCGCTCATTTCCGATTGTGCTCCACGTTCAGGATCTATCTGTGTGTAGATGGCGTTTTCTAGCATCAACACACGGTCTGCTAGACCGAATGCGAGGGCAGCTTCTGATCCACCTTCGCCTATGAGAATCGAAAGAGTTGGCGTTTTTACCCGACCCATCTGGTCGATCATTCTGGCGATAGCGCTGGCGAGGCCGCGCTGTTCCATGTCGATACCGAGCTTGGGTCCCGGTGAGTCGACGATCGTAACAACGGGAATCTTGAACGTTTCGGCAAGAATCACTCCACGCCGTGCTTTTCGGAAACCACCAGGAGTGATATCTCCGGATCGAGTTGCAGCTTTTTCGTCGTCGCCAACTGTCGTGATCGTCGATTTTTGCTGAGCGATTATCATCACGCTTTGTCCGCCCAATCGGGCAAGACCAATAATTACCGAATTATCGTCGGTGTATACGCGGTCACCGTGAAGTTCGAAGAAATTGGCAAATACGTTGTCGATGTAGAACCTTGCTCGCGGTCTATCGGGACGGCGCGCTAGTTTGACCATCTCCCACGCTTCACGAGGGCGGAGTGCGACTTTTTCGGCAACCAAGCGACGTGATGATGTGAGTTTGAATTCCGGCGAAATGAGGTCGAGAACAGAGGCGAGTTCGTGTTTCAGGCGGTCGCGCTCGATGATTGCATCGACATGCCCGCGCTCTAAGTACGCTTCAGCAGTGTGTTCGGTGTCGGCTAGATTTCCTTCGATTTCACGAAGATCGCCAAGCGGTGAAAACCCGATGTGAGATCCAGGCTCTGCAAAAATAATGTCGGCCATCGACGCAAAACTGCCCAGAACTTGGCCTGTAGACGGGTTGCTAAGCGAAACGATGAACGCCTGCCCCTTGTCTCTCAGTGCTCTCGTGGCAAGGGTCGTTTTTGCCATCTGCATGAGCGAAAGCACACCCTCTTGAATTCGGGCTCCGCCGGAAGTGACCATTGCTACACACGGCAATTTTCTTCGTGCAGCAAGTTCAAGTGCGAGTGTGACCTTTTCGCCAACAACTACGCCCATTGATCCGCCTAAAAAGCTGGAGTCAAGCACGATGATGACGACCGGAGTGCCGCCTATCGAGCATGTGCCAGTCACGGCAGCTTCAGATAGTCCGGTGCGGGACTGATCTTGGAGCAACCGGACACGGTATGAAATTCGTGGTGAGAATTCGAGCGGGTCGAGCGACTGAATCCACTTACTCGTCTCTTTGAAACTGCCTTCATCGGCTATGGCGGCGATTCGGCGTCGAGCTGAGATTGTGTAGTGATAGCCGCAAGTAGGGCAAACTCTTAACCGACGGTACTTGGTCGATTCAGAGATATTGGCTCCGCACGACAGGCAAGCCTTACGAGGTTGATCGAGATCGAGAGTGTCGAGTTCTTCCGACAGCTTCGCAATGGCATCTTTGTCCAGCGGCTGATTATCTTCTGGCGGAAATAGTGGAGTTACGTTATCTGGCACTTTGGTGCAGGTTGCTCCTGTGTCGAAATGAATCTCTGTGTTGCGAGTCGCCCGTACTCATTCTATGCGAACGAACGTTACGGGTACTGTGGTTCGCAACCTGCTAGCGGTTGTGGATGGGTGTGACCCATAGCGGTCTTTGCTCAGTAAAACGTTCTATAGGACCGGGCGTGGTTTGCCAGGTTCGCCAGCGCCTACTACGCCTTCGTCTTCTAGCTCGTCCATCAGGCGTGCTGCTCGTGGGTAGCCGATACGGAGTCGGCGTTGTAGCAGTGAGACTGATAGCGTCTGCTGCGACTGTGCGAGGCTTGCTGCCTGATCGAACAACGAGTCGCCATCGGTCGCACTTGATGCTGTGCCGCCGTTGTCTGCTCCCGCATCGTCAAAGCTTACGGTGAGCTCGGGCAAAGGCGGTCCGCCCATACTCTCCCACGACGATACGACGCCCTCGATCTCGTGGTCGTTCAATAACGCGCCCTGAACACGAGATGGCTTCGGCTTGTCGATTGGCATGTACAGCATATCGCCGCGACCGAGTAGTTTTTCAGCACCAGTTGAATCAAGAATCGTTCGTGAGTCGATTTGCGACATCACAGCAAATGAAATCCGGCTAGGGAAGTTGGCTTTGATTAATCCGGTTACAACATCGACAGAAGGACGCTGTGTTGCGACGACCAGATGCACGCCCGTTGCTCGCCCAAGTTGTGCCAGTCTCACAAGCAGGCGTTCTACATCGCCAGCAGCTGTCAGCATGAGGTCGGCAAGCTCGTCGACGAGAATGACCAAGTAGGGCATCTTCTCGTCCATTTTCTCGTTGTACGAGGCGATGTTTTTCACTGCCGCCTGTTCTAGCTGACGGAATCGACCCATCATTTCGTCGACTAGCGACCGGAGAACGATTACGGCTCGATCGGATTCGACAATCACAGGGTGATAAAGATGCGGGATGCCTTGATATGGCGTTAGTTCGACTCGCTTGGGGTCGATCATGACTAGCCGAAGTTCGAGCGGCGTCTTGGTCAAGATTAGCCCGGTGATGATTGCGTTCATGCACACGCTTTTACCGGATCCGGTTGATCCTGCAACTAGGGTGTGTGGCATTCGAGAAAGATCAGCCATTACTGGCTCGCCGCCGCTGCCGAGACCGAGCGGTACTGGCAGTGCAGCAGATTTGGAGAATACATCCCATTCAGGCGTGTCCATCACTGAACGCAATGTCACCTGAGTTGGGTTTGAGTTGGGCACTTCGATACCAACCACCGATTCGCCCGGAACTGGAGCTTCAAATCGAAGACTCGGAGATGCGAGTGCGAGTGCGATATCTTTTTCACGGTTGAGGATGGTGTCGACTCGGACGCGCTGACCGCCGGTATTTTCTTCCGAACGACCCTTCCAGCCGGGGCTGAGTCCGTACATCGTTACGGTCGGCCCTTGGCGAACTTGGTCGACACTAACGTCGATACCGAACTGGCCGAGCGATTCCTCGACAGCGCGACTTGTAGTGTCGATTTCTTCTTGGGTGATACCGCCGGGCTTTGCGATCGCCAGCATGTCTCGGTTAGGCAGGTGCCATGGATATCGCTGAGCTGCAGAGTAGTCGGGCGGTGGAGGGGCAACTTCCTCGGCGGCTTCAACTTCGGTGGGGGTTGGGTAAGCGACGGTTACGTGAGTTGCCGGATCCTGCGGGAGTCGGTCGACGAACTTGGCCAACTCGGATTCCGTAGCCGTTTCGTTCGAAGCTGCAGGAGTGGTTTCAGTGCTCGTCGTCGATGAGGCATCAACGGTAGTGCCAATGGAAGATGTACTGCCTGCGTTTTGAACGACAGCAAGAGCAATTGCCTCGTTCTCGGCGTCGATCTTGCCCTGAGCCGCTTGATCGGCTTCGTACTCGGCCAGATCGACTTTTTGTAGCTTTTTAGCCTTTGCACGTTCAGATCGCCATTTTTCGAGTTTGAGATATAGGGTCTGCAAGCCACCAACAATCACTGCGTAGACGGTAACAACCGTTCCGCCCAACGTTGAGCCTGTTAGTTTTGCCGAACTTGGTGAGCCGACCGCGAAAGCGATCAAAAGCAGAGCAACTACTCTGGCCCAAGCTATGGCGTATTCGGAAAGACCAACATCGAAGCGATCCCACTCCTGTGGCAATCTGGATATCGCCGTTCCAACATCGCCACCAAAAGTCTCGCCACTGAATGCTGCGAGCGGAGCGTAGAAAATACCAAGCCCACCCGATATCGCCGTCGATAGCGAAAGTGACGAAATCACCCAGCGCCATCTAGCGAATAACGCAGTTCGTTTGAACACGATGAGGAACAGGGTGGCTACTAACCAAAGACCCAACGGAATCGCCGACCACCCGACCAATTTGCCGGTGTCGTCTTGAAAGAAGAAGTATGCGATTGCCGCCACCGCTGCTATTGCGACGGCGAACCATAACTGCGCAGGTGCAGCAACCAAAAGCCGGCCAACCAGCCTCATCATCGAGCCGATGAGTCGACCGATTTTGACGAAGGCGTTTGAGCCGGGCTTTTTAGTTGTGGATTTAGACGTCAATTGAGGATGTGATGATCAGCGGGCGGCGTTTTGTGCGCCGACCCAAGAAGCTTCCAACAGTGGTACGTACTACATCTTCTAGCTCGCCCCACTCTATCGGCTTTTTCAACTGTTTTTCAAGCACAAGAGTCAGAGCATCTTCAGTTTCGCGTAATAGTCCATCTGAGTCCTCAGTATGAACAAAACCGGCTGAGACGATTTTTGGCTTGCCGACCAGTGAGCCGTCGACAGTGTCACGTGAGAACGCAACACTGACAACACCGTTGTGTTGAAGCGATCGGCGTTCGACAACGACGTTACCTGATTCGTCCCACATGCCGAGTCCGTGCACGAAGATGTGCCCGGCGTCGATTCGGTCGACCACTTCACCCGCGTTTGCATCGATCTCGAGGATGTCTCCATCGGTTAGCAAAAATGCATTTTCAGGAGCGACACCAGTTGAGATTGCGAGGTCGACGTGCGCCTTCAGCATTCGATATTCACCGTGAACAGGAACGAAGTACTTAGGGCGTGTTGCGTTGAGCAGCATCCGTAGTTCTTCTTTGCGGGCGTGACCAGGCACGTGTGTACGTGTCTCGTGATTCGTAATAACCCTAGCGCCAAGTCGAACGAGTTCGTTAATGGACTCGTTCACCGGAACTTCGTTACCCGGGATCGTGCTTGCCGACATGATGATCGTGTCGCCGTCTTGAATACGGATATCTCGGTGATCGTTACGCGACATGCGAACGAGTCCGGATTGTGGCTCACCCTGGCTACCCGTGGTGAGAATCAATACTTTGTTGCCGGGAAGGCTGTTCGCCTCAGCGGCTGTGATCATGAGATCGCCGGGGATGTCCAAGTGACCAAGATCGCGACCTGTCTTGGTGTTGTTAATCATGCTGCGTCCGAGAACACAGAGTTTTCGACCGTGTTTGACGCAAGCGTCGGCGACGATCTGAATTCGTGCGATCTGAGAAGCGAAACTCGAAATGATGATCCGATTTTCAGCGTCACCGATCAGACCCGGTAGGTTCTCAACTACTTCACGGTCAGAAGGCGAGTAGCCCTCTTCTTCTGCATACGTAGAATCGGCCATGAGCAGCAATGCGCCGTCTTGGCAAATGTCGGCGAGCACACCAAGGTCGGATGGAGGTCCGATTACTGGCGCGTTGTCGAGCTTGAAGTCGCCGGTGTGAATTACTACTCCAGCAGGCGTAGTTATTGCGATGCCGGTCGAGTCAGGGACAGAGTGGCACACAGCGAACCATTCGACTTCAAATTCACCGATTTGGTGCTGCTCTCCGGGGCGAATTACTTTTAGTTCGGCTTCGTCACGCATGCGTGCTTGCCGAAGCTTGTCCTGGAGCAATGCTTCTGCCATTGCCGGTGCGTAGACAGGCACGTTCACACGCTTTAGAAAGTGTGGAACGGCTCCGATGTGGTCTTCATGACCGTGTGTGATTAGTAGTGCTCGGACGCGGTCGGCGTTGTCTTCCAGATAGTTCATATCGGGAATCACTACGTCGATGCCGGGCATGTTCCACTCAGGGAACAGCACGCCTGCGTCGATTACGACGATATCGTCTACGGTCTCTAGAACCATCATGTTTTTGCCGATTTCGCCTAGTCCACCAAGTGGTAATACGCGAATCCAAGGCGAGTCTTTAGTTTTTTTAGCCATATGATTGAAATGATGCCGGTTGGGATTTCAAAGCACACTGCGCGAGTGTCCTGGCTGGATTGCAGCCAGATTTTTCTCGAACGCTATTGTGTGGTGCCTAGAACATTCCCAGTTGGCGATCTCCTTTTTCTTTTGTTGTTGTTTCGTTCTTCAATAGAGGTTCAGATAGTTGAGCGTCGGCAATTGGTGCGTCGGCTGTTTGGCTTGAAGGCCGGTTATTGTTTTCTTGTTCGAGTTCTTCTTTGTCTTCGTTTAATTTTCGATCTTGTTGCGTTACCAGTGAGTTGGGAGTCGAAGTATCGACTTAACCGTTGATTTCGTCGTCGTTATTTACAGACAATACCCTGTTGGCTTTTCGTAGTGCCTCGGGAAGTTTTAGCACGTCTTGCTGAAGTTCTCGCTTGATTGCCGGGTTTCTTAATCCGGCGGCGGGATGGTACAGCGGAAATAGAATACGGCCTTCCCATTCGAGTATCTTGCCGTGGTCTTCAGAAATTTTACCCTTTGGATGGAACCTAAGCATTGAAACACGACCCAGTGTGACCACGACTTTCGGGTCGATAAGTTCCATCTGGCGCTCCAAATACGGGCGACAAGCGGCAACTTCATCGGGTAGTGGGTCTCGATTGTCTGGTGGTCGACACTTCAAGACGTTGGTGATGAATACGTCTTCACGGGTAAGCGGGATCGCTGCGAGTAGTTCGTCAAGAAGCTTTCCTGAGCGTCCAACAAACGGAAGACCCTGCTGGTCTTCGTTAAAACCGGGACCCTCGCCAATAATTAGAATCTCGGCTTTGGACGAGCCGCTACCGGGAACCGCATTAGTTCGAGTGGAGTGAAGACCGCAGGTAGTGCATGAACGAACGTCGGTTGAGAGTTCGTCGATTGAATTCCAGGGTTTGCTGCTGGTTTCGGCTGTTGTCAAAGCGTGAAGTTCTTAGGGAGAGATTGTCCGGATGCGGACACGAGTCAGTGATTTCACGTTATCACACGAAGATTATCGTGATCCGCTGTTACCCAGTTTTCCTCATCAAGATCGTCATGTACTCAGCATCATCAATCATTCAGAGGAGGTTGAGTGCTTGTGACATTCTACGGGCGCGAAAAAACCGCATCGCTCTCAACTAAAAAAATAATGAGAACGAATGCGGTTTTTTTACTCAGATGTCAAGGCGTCCACAAAAGTGTTCACCGGAGCAACTAAACGAAGCGAAACCGAATTATTCGGTGATTCCGCGATCGGCCAGGTACTTCACAGCATCCTGAACGGTTTTGATACCTTCGGCATCTTCGTCGGAAATCTCGAGGGGCTGGTCGTCTGAACCAAATTCCTCTTCGATTGCCATAATCAACTCGACCACGTCAAGGGAATCGGCATTTAGGTCTTCGGTAAACGAAGATTTTGCCGAAACATCTGAGGCATCAACACTGAGCTTGTCGGCCGCTATATCGCGGACTCGATCCAACACACTGGCCATTTACTTCAACCCCCGGGAGGTCATGCGGAACGGCCGTCCCGCTCGATCTTGGAATTTAAAATTTCGTCGACTACAAACATAGTCGAACGGCAACCTATGCTAGCAGAGCGCCGAGCACTCCGTTAATGAATTTTGGCGACGAATCTGACCCGAATAATCGAGCTAACTCAACCGCTTCGTTCGCAACTACGTTCTGAGGGGCCGCATCTTCCATCGCCAACTCGGCCATTGCCACCCGTAAAACGTTACGTTCCACGAGGGGCATTTGGTCAGAAGGGTACTGAGATGCGATCTTCGCTATTCGTGAATCCAGCTCAGTTCGCTGTTCTTCACACACGCTTACCAGACGGATTGCAAAATCGATGTCATCGTCTGTTAGTTCTCGCTCAATGGCGAGTCGCCTTACGGCTGATGTGGCGGGATGGCCAGAGGAATCGGATTCGTACAGCGCCTGGACAACTGCGGCTCGTGAGCCGGTGCGGCCTTTTCGAATCGGGGGATCGCTTTCGCCAACGATATCGCCATCGACTAGTTCGTCTAGGCGGTCTGGCTCTTGCGGTATGTACTTTGATTTATCTGCAGACACGTTTAGATAGCCCTAACGGCTAATACTTACTTTAAGGAAGGGATACCAATAACTATTGGGAGTCTAAAGCTAGAACGCCTACGAAGCGCTCGAGTAGTTGAGTACCGAAGCGAAGTCGCCAATGCTAGTGATGCTGGCAGAACGGTCGATTCTCTTCACCATTCCGGAAAGAATCTTGCCGTGGCCAATTTCGTAGAAAGTGTCGATACCGTCTTTCAGCATGAACTTGACGGTGTTGTTCCACTGCACACAGGAAGTCAGCTGCAGGCGAAGCTCTTCTTTGACTTCGTCGGCAGTACCAAGCGACTTAGCTGTCACGTTACCTACAAGAGGAACGAGAGGGTCGTGGAACGTAAGTGAATCGATCATTGCGTTCAAGCCGTTCTGAGCTGGGCTCATCAGACCTGAATGGAAAGCACCGCCAACCTGTAGCGTAATTGCCTTCTTAGCACCACGAGCGCTTGCCATATCAATTGCCATTGCGAGGCTGTGGTGGTCACCGGCGAGAATAATCTGCTGCTCGGTGTTGATAGTCGACATCTGTGCGCCAGACTCACGACATATCTCTTCAGCTGTCACTTCATCTAAACCGATGAGAGCAGCCATTCCACCCGGTCGCTCATTACAGGCACCCTGCATAAGCCGACCCCGCTCCAAAACCAGCTTCACAGCATCGGAAATGCTAAGGACACCCGCAACTGCAAGGGCTGAATACTCACCAAGTGAATGTCCAGCAGTGGCATTTGGAACCTGAAGAACGCCAGTGGCTTCTTCCATTGCTCGCCACGTTGCAACCGAAGTTGCCATGATGGCGGGCTGGGTGTTCTCAGTCTGTCGAAGTTCGTCGTCCGGACCCTCAAACATCAATGTAGAAAGCTTACGACCTAGTGTGTCGTCAATCTCGTCGAATACCTCGCGTGCTGCGATGGAATTCAAGTAGATGTCTTTTCCCATACCAACGGCTTGTGAGCCTTGGCCAGGGAATAAAAATGCGATCTTCGAAGCTGTGTGGGTAGTCATAGCGAACGACTCTCCTGCGTTAGCAGTGATTACTTACGAATCAGACTCGTTAGATGCAGCTGCAATTGGCTGTACCTGTTCGAGAAGGTTCACCTGAGGCCAGTTACCTGGCATCGTGCGACCCTTGTGGTTTCCACACTCCGGGCAAGCAATGTGCGGCTGGATTCGTTCCTGCCGGGAACATGGGCAAAGCGAAGAGGCTGGCAACTTAATTGCATTGTGAGCGTTTCGGTTTCCCTTGCGGGCACGGGTATGTTTTTTCTTGGGAAGTGGAGGCATATCTATATATCAAGGGCGTTAGCCCGCTCAATCTGAGGATTCTGCGCCTTGTCCAATTAGTCCTGCAAGCCCCGCCCAGCGCGGATCTACAGAACTTTCGACGCACGAACACTGAATTATATTGCGATTAACTGTGCAAATGGGGCAAATTCCTAAGCAATCTTCCTTGCAAAGTATCGCAATTGGAAGTGCGCTAAGGAACGCCTGACCGAGTCCTTCGGTTAAATCTAAGAAATTTTGTTCATCAATAACCAACACCGGATCATATGAATAATCCTCTTCATCAGGCCGAGAACCCTTTTCGCCCATCAAATTAGTGTTCGTCGGAGAGAACTCCTCTTCCATCGTAACGTTCACATTTACAGTAGCGGGATCAAGGCACCTACCGCACGAATTGTGCGTTACCGACTCAAAATCACCGCTTACAAGTACAGTAGCGTCAGTCCTCATCAAGCGAACCGAACCATTGATCTCTTTTAAAGAATAACCATCGATGACGATGTGTTCGTTCTCAATCTCATACTGTTCGCTGTCACCGAGACTCCCGGTAAGCAAACTAGCAACGTTGTAGATCATCTAGCTCAAATCCCTCTAAAAGGACTCAAATGTATTGCACACGCTATTAAAGGGTGCGCATACAGAGCGATCTACTCTAAACACGAGTATCTACGTGAGCAAGTGTTTACGTTGTTAGCGGCAGGGGTGAGATTGGTGTGGGGTGCTGGGGCACACCGGCAGAAAGCGATGTGAGTGGGAATTCGAAGCAAAACTCACCAATCACCAACTGTCACCCCGATGAAAATCAAAGTCAAACGAGCAGCCGCCTCCACCACTATCATTCTGAACTAGATTAAGAATCTCCATAAATGATCAGAACTAAAGAGCCACATGGACGCGTTTGAAGAGGCATCACGAGCAAAGTAGCCGTGAGTGATTGCCTGGAAACACGTGGTAAATTTCTTCAATGCCCTGTCATGCGAACAATGCTGAACGGGCGCAAAGTAACCCCCCACCCCCCACATGCCCTACCAAGGCCTAGTCGTATTCCGCGTCGAGAGAATGGCTGCCGATCTCGGGATCAATGAGTCTCTAGGAACCGGTCTCGACTGGGACACTAAACAAATCGATCACGTATACGCAGGTGACAAAGTCGATTTTCTCCAGCGAATGGTCGCCAAATACGAAATTCCGACTGATCGAACGTACGCAGTAGGCGATTCAGGCGGAGATGTACCCATGCTCAAAGCCGCTGCACACGGCTTCTATCTAGGCGATTCCGATCCGCATATCCTAGGAACCATCCACCTTAGAGAAGCCAGCATTGACACAATCGCTCGCCACATAATTAACCCCGAAGATTAGCTTCACCGCTACAAAGCGAAAGACTCTCTAGCAACAGGAGTGTTTCCACCTAAAACTAGTCACTATTTATCGAAAATAGTGCTGGCTGTTAAAAACGCTGGGTAAGTGTTAAGTTTTTCATGTGGATAAATTAGCTCTGTCATCCTACTGGATTCGTAACCATTTGAAGCAGCCTGAAAATCGTCGACCTACGAAGAGTGATTCTCCTGAATGAAACCAAACTCAATAAACCTTAGCGACAATCTAGACTTCCTTCGCAACGTCGAAGACGGTTCAGTGAATTTGATCTACATCGACCCTCCGTTCAACACGGGTGTCACGCAGTCGATGACGAGCCTTAAGACGGTTCGCGATGACGAAGGCGACCGCACTGGATTCGGTGGTAATAGGTACCGAACCGAACGTGGCGAAAGTAAGTCGTATTTAGATTCCTTCGACGACTACATGGGCTTCTTGGCACCTCGAATAGAAGAAGCTAAAAGAGTGCTATCGCCAAACGGATCGCTGTTTTTGCACGTCGATCAACGGGAATCACACTACTGCAAGGTGCTGCTCGACCAGATTTTCGGCCGGGGTTCGTTCATGAACGAGATCATCTGGTCGTACGACTACGGTGGTCGTTCAAAACGAAAATGGCCTGCAAAGCACGACACGATCTTTTGGTACGCAGTCGATCCTAAGAATTACACGTTCAACGCCGACGCTATCGACCGAATTCCATACATGGCGCCGTCACTGGTTGGTAAAGAAAAAGCGGCTAGAGGCAAAATCCCGACTGACGTTTGGTGGCAGACGATCGTACCGACCAACGGCAAGGAGCGCACTGGGTATCCGACCCAGAAGCCGATTGCTATTCTTGATCGGATCGTAAAAGTTCACTCCAACACCGATGATCTCGTGATGGACTTTTTCGCTGGCTCGGGAACAACTGGTGTCGCTGCGGCAAAGAACGATCGTCGGTATGTGTTGGTCGACACTAATAACGAAGCAGTGAAGATAGCGGCCAAGCGGCTAACCGAGTACGAACCGGAGTGTGTGGGGTTTACGCCTGAACCACAGACTGTGTGACCATGAAAGTTCTGGGCGTCGGAAATGCCAGTAACGCCGGAAACGAAAAAGGGACAGCGATATTCGCTGTCCCTTTCCTATGTTATTATCTGGCTGTGGTGAGGGTTAGATTGATCTTGCGATCAGCCCATAGCCAACATGCCTAGTTCCAAGTTCGATCGTGTGAGTCGACCTCTGTCCACTCAGAAGTGCTGCCCCAGACTTCCTGCGGCTTTGCAGCATAACGAGGTGATGTTCGATTCTGGTGTTCGAGAATCGCTTCTTCGTTTAGTTCAATGCCGAGTCCGGGAGCGTCGGGAACATTCACGTAACCGTTCTGGATCATTGGGCCATCTTGACCTGCGATCGTTACAAGATCGTTCCACCAAGGGCTGTCGACCGAGTGCATTTCGAGAGCGATGAAGTTGTCTATCGCCATAGCGCACTGAGCGTTTGGCATCGCCATCACAGGTGTACCTGCTTGGTGCAGTGCGATTCCGATACCAGCGTCGCGTGCCATATCGGCTATTCGCTTTGTTTCGAGGATTCCGCCACCGAGATGGCGCGTGCTTCGATAAGCGGTGCGAATCCTTCTTTAGCGTAGATGTCTTCACCGCTACATACGGGGTGTCGACAGCAGCCTTGAGTCGGGACCATTGGTCGACAAACTGCCAAGGAATCATGTCTTCGTACCAAGCGAGGGTGTATTTATCGAGAGCCTTACCGATTCGTATCGCACTTTCGACGTTCATGTGGCCGAAGTGGTCGGAGGCCAACGGAATTTCGTATCCGATGGTGCCTCGAACGGTCGCCACGAATTCGCCCATCTTTTCGATTCCGTAAACTTCGCCACCGAGACGGTCGTGACCGCCGAACTGTTTGATCTTGGCGAAGAGTCGATCGATGTCACAAGGATTTTCGCCGATGAGGCGGCTTTTGAGCATCAGTGCGTAGTTGGTGGATGCGCCATCTCGAACTTCGCCGGCGCCGACGATGCCTTGGTTGGTTTCAATTTTGATGAGTGGCCAGCCTTATCCAAAACCGTCGCTGCCTACTACGGCAACTTTGAGATCAGTGATTCGGAGGCCTGATGGACTACTACTAGTGCTTACTTTGTCTAGAAATTACTCGGTCGTCATTAATTAGTAATTCTTTCTAGAGATAGAAATTATCTGGGTATCAAGAGGGCAGTGGTTTAGTAGTCATACGGGGCGACTTGCACCGCCAATGTTGCGGTAAATTGAACCCGAAGAAGAGTTAAGACTAACGCCAGATTAGGGTGCAGGAAACGGAGAATCAGAAATTGGTCACAGGTCGCCGATTATTGCTCTGGATATGACCAGTCTCTGTATTTCTGAAGTGCCTTCGTAGATTTCGGTCACGCGCTGATCGCGGTAAATTCGTTCTACTACCGACGGCTTGAAGTAGCCGACTCCACCATGGATTTGAAGGGCTTTGCTTGCGATGCGTCCAGCGGCTTCAGATGCGTATAGCTTTGCCATAGCGGATTCTTTGCCGTGCGGAAGTCCTTCATCGTAAAGAGCGGCTGCTCGGTAGGTGAGTAGCCGTGCGGCATCGAGTTCGACCGCCATATCGGCCATCATGAACTGAATCGCCTGTCGGGTAGCGATCGGCTTGCTGAACGTGTTTCGTTGTTTTGAGTAAGAGAGGGCGGCGTCGAGAGCACCTTTAGCGAGTCCCAAGCACTGAGCGGCGATCATGATTCGGCTTGAATCGAGGATTTTTAGAGCGAGCTTGTATCCTGCACCCTCCTCACCGAGACGGTTTTCGATTGGGACGCGGCAATTGTCGAAAACTAGCTCAGCAGTCGCACATCCCTTCATGCCCATCTTGCCGTGCTGCGGGTTGATTGTGAATCCGGGGGTTCCCTTTTCGACGACGACAGCGGTTACGCCCTTGTGTCCTGCATCTTTATCGTGATTGGTGAAGACCGAGAAGACATCGGCGACAGCGCCGTTAGTACAGAACAACTTCGAGCCGTTCAGGACGTATTCGTCTTTGCCTTCGGCATTTTTGACTCGGGTCAGCGATGTTTCGAGTGCGAGCGCGTCTGAACCTGTTCCAGCTTCGGTTAGTGCGAATGCTGCGATCTTTTCGCCGGTCGCAAGTGATGGAAGCCAGTGTTGACGCTGCTCGTCAGATCCACCGTGGTAGATCGTCTGTGATCCAAGTGAAACGTGAGTGATCAGAACTGTGCTGGTAGAACCACACGCGGCTCCTACTTCTTCGAGCACCACCATGAAATCTGTGTACTCACCACCTGAACCACCAAATTCTTCGGGAATCGTCATACCAGTGAGACCGAGCTCAGCTAATCCTCGGAACTGGTCGATAGGAAACTCTTCCTTTTCATCGACTTCATCGGCTCTCGGTGCGAGATTTTCGTCAGCGAACTGTCGAACCGTGGTAGCGAGCATTGTCTGCTGTTCGTTGTAGAACGGCTGCATGTTTGAGTATTCCTGAGGGTTGCTTCGGACCGCGGCTGCTAAGGCTATAAATATCTTGTGATTCTAAATCTCCGAGGTAACGATACACGTATGAGATAGATTTCGAGCGTTTGTGATGCGCCATCTCCGCTTATAGATGAGAAGGGGATAAGGGTAAACTTTGGATCTGAATTTGCACTCGATTTGTACCGTGCTCTGAGTGGGACGGCAGCGCGAACCGAACGGAATATTCTTTGCGAATACTTGGCATTGATCCTGGTCTAATTAACACCGGATACGGCTTGATCGACACAGATGGAAGTAACTTCAAGGCTGTTGAAGGCGGAGTTGTTCGGACGAAGTCGAGTGAACCGATGGAAAAGCGATTGTTTTCTATCTACAAGGTCATCCGTGAGGTGATTCAAGAGTTCAAACCTGAAGTCGTTGCGATTGAAGACCTACACGCTCGGTTTGCCAAGACCGCGTTATTGCTGGGTCAGGCTCGAGGAGTTGCGGTGATGGCAGCTGGTGAAGCTGGCTTGACTGTGTTCAACTATCAGCCGACCCGTGCCAAGAATCTTGTGACTGGTTCTGGTCGAGCCGATAAAGACCAGATGAAGTTAGCGATTGCTGCTCATCTTGGCGATCCTGACGCTGCCAAAAACGAACACGTCGCCGACGCATTTTCAATCGCTATTGCTCATGCGATCATGAGCGGGAGTTCGGCAGTCGCCGCAATCGAAGCAGCCAAGTAAACTCGACAGACAATGATTAGTTACATCACCGGAAAAATTCGAAGCCTGACGCGTGAACCCGGTCGAGCCGTGGTTATCGCTGGCGGAGTTGGCTATGAAGTTAGCCTGCCGACGTATGTTTATCAGTCGCTTGCGAACGAAGGAATTAACGTAGGATCCGACGTTGAGTTGGAGATCTACTATCACGTTACCGACCGACAGCCGAAGCCGATGCTTGTCGGTTTCAGGCATCCTAGTGAGAAGCAGTTCTTTGAACAGCTAATTCAGGTCGAAGGTATCGGGCCTGCGAAAGCTGCGGCAGCGTTGGTGTTCCCCGTTTCGACTATCGCTTCGGCTATTGAAACCGAAGATTTGGCATCGCTACAGCGATTGCCTGGCATCGGTACTCGGGCAGCACAAAAGATTGTGGCTACTCTTCGAGGAAAGGTTGCCGCAACTGCGTTGTTGCAGGACGCTGGTATATCGGAACAGGGTCAACAAACGGCGGTTCCTCAAGTGACGGACGCACGGTCGGAAGCTATAGAGGCGTTGGTAACTCTAGGCTATCGTCCAACCGAGGCGCAGGATAAGGTCGATGACGTGATTCGTCGGTCGCCGGAAACTGCCGACGACTTGCAGGATTTGATGCGCGAAATTTTCAAGGCACAGGTTTCGACTCAAGATTAGGTTCTTGTGTAAGGAAACGCTTTGAATGGATTTTAAACGGAGTAGATGATTGGCTTCTGGGCCAGAAGAAAGCGGTCGAGAGCGGATTGTTCAGGCGAGCAGTCCGTCGAACGATGCCGAGAAGCTCGCCGGAGAGCATGCGTTAGAAGAGCGCGCCCAAGATATGGTGACGGATGTGGAAAACGTTGAGCAGACCGCTCGAAAAGATCTACGCCCACGTCGATTTCAGGAATACGTAGGTCAGCGGGCCGTTGTCGACAGTATTTCTATTGCAGTGATGGCGGCTAAGAAGCGTGGCGATACGCTGGATCACGCTCTTTTTCACGGTCCTCCAGGTCTTGGTAAAACCACGATTTCACAAATCATTGCTCGCGAGCTTGATTCGCAACTGATTCATACGTCGGGTCCGGCACTCGAACGACCTGCCGACGTGGTTGGTTTGCTTTCAAATCTGAAAACTGGCGACGTTTTATTCATCGACGAAATCCATCGACTGTCGCACGCGGTCGAAGAGTACCTATATTCCGCAATGGAGGATTTCCGAGTCGACTTCATGACTGGAGCAGGTGCTTTCGCGAAGAGCATTAATTTGCCGTTGTATCCCTTCACGTTGATCGGCTCGACTACTCGTGCCGGAATGATTAGCGCACCTTTACGAGAGCGTTTCGGTCTTGCCTATCACCTAGATTTTTATTCGACCGCAGAGCTTGCTCAGGTTGTTACTCGCTCCGCAGGGATTCTCGAAGTAGACGTTAGTGAAAGTGGAGCGCACGAGATCGCTCGACGGTCACGCGGCACACCGAGGATTTCGAACAGATTGCTTCGCAGGGTTCGCGACTTTGCTGAAGTGCGTAATTCTGGAACGATTACCGATGCCGTGGCCGCGGAAGCGATGGAGATCGAGGGCGTCGACGCACTTGGTTTGGATCGCCTCGACCGTCTGTATTTGATGACATTGTCGAAGAACTATCAGGGTGGGCCAGCAGGAATTCAGGCGCTTGCTGCGACGATCAACGAAGATCAGCAAACCCTTGAAGATGTTGTCGAGCCATTCTTGTTGAAGATAGGGTTCATCATCCGGACCCCACAAGGGCGTCGAACGACAGCCGACGGATACGAACACATTGGGCTGCCGCTAAGGCTGGACGGCCCGACTGGGCAGGGCACGCTGCTTTAATTGCCAACTGTGATCGGGTCAACATGTAACCCGATCACAGATCGAAACGACTGACTACTAAGTCGATGTGCCTTGTGCAGCCTTGGTTGCCTGGGCGATTAGCTCATCTGGAATATCGTCGAACGATGCGTAGTTCATCGAGTACAGCCGT
>Ga0209403_10003389_pt1 | contig 18060 bp, 14 predicted proteins | sample ArcticOcean_MG_C_8_FD_187440 | JGI IMG/M metagenome (GOLD analysis project Ga0209403, IMG submission 187440) | Marine microbial communities from western Arctic Ocean - ArcticOcean_MG_CB11_86 (SPAdes) (version 2) | ecosystem: Environmental > Aquatic > Marine > Oceanic | place: Arctic Ocean... | reverse complement strand
CTAGAATCAATGATGGGTGCGTCTCGCATAGTGTTATGAGAGTGTGTCTTGACGGACGTCGTCGGCTTGCTGCCGGTGGAACTTGTGCAGCTGCTCCCGCAGCTCGGGCCGTTGATTGGCAAGAATGCGCACGGCCAACAAGCCCGCGTTCTTAGCACCGGCCGCGCCAATCGCAAGTGTACCGACCGGCACGCCGCCAGGCATTTGCACGATCGACAGGAGTGAATCCATTCCCTTAAGCGCGCGGCTCTCGACCGGGACGCCAAGCACCGGGAGCGTCGTCATCGAGGCTACCATCCCGGGCAAATGGGCCGCTCCGCCGGCTCCGGCAATGATTACCTCCAGCCCGCGCTCCTCGGCCGACTCGGCATATTCGCTCATCCACTTTGGCGTGCGATGGGCTGAGACGATTTGGCACTGGTGGGCAACGCCAAACTGCTCCAATACTTCTGAGGCGGCGCGCATCGTCTCCCAGTCGCTCCTGCTACCCATAATCACACCGACGAGCGGCGCCGAGTTGTCGGCCATCGAAATCACCTTTTTTGAAATATCCGGGCTAGCGCCTACGGTCCATCTTCGACCGATCTCAGCCAATTGTCAACGTGCCGTGACACGTATGCCGTCGACCACTTCGTCCCCCGGGTGCACAACCACCTGCTCGTGCGCTTCGAGCCCCGAGAGTATCTCGGCCTCCAAGCCATTTTGCATGCCAAGTTGCACTCGCGTTTCTCGCGCCACGCCACCTTCCACACAAAAGACGGCCCAGTCATCACCGAGACGAAACAAAGCACTCGTCGGCACCGTTAAAACATCGTTGGCTTCGTCCACGACAATGCGGGCCTCCACCCGAAAACCGTCGCCCAGCGCTTGGCGCTCCTGAGGCGGATCGACCAAATCGACAATCACGTTGACGCGTTGCTCCTCCACACCTAAGGCCGAGATCTTTGTAAAGGCCGAAGGTTCGATCAAACGCACCCTGCCCTCTAAGTTTTTTTGCCGCCCCAGTTTTCGAGCAATACCTTGGCACCTGCATTGATGCTGACCGCGTCACGTGACAGAACGTCGATCTCAACTTCCAAGTCGGTCGGGTCGCCCAACTCCAAGAGGGCCGTCCCGCCCGCTACTACGGCGCTACTTTCTTGGCACACTCGCAAGATCCGACCGTCGATCGGCGAGCGAATTAGAAAATTCCAACCGCCGTTCGCACCCATATCATTTCCCCCTGTTTCGTTGACCTTCGTCTCGTTTAATAGCATGCCATTTTCCGTCGCAGTGTTTTCCTTCGGGGGTCGCGAACGAATGAGCGCTGCCCGTGCTTGGTCGAGTTCAAACCGAGCAATTTCTTCGTTGTGAGTCGATGAACGCACGAGGGCGGTACGTACCCGGTAGTTGAGAAGTTTGCTTTCGACTTCGCTTACCGAGATGGCCTGCGGACTTGCACGACGTGCTTCTCGGACACGCTTGAGTTCAGCTTCGGCAAACTCCTGTGCGGCGCGCGCCTCTTCGAGCGTCGGCTCCATCTTCTGCAAGGCGGCATCAGCCGCTTTCACCCTCGCCTCGGCCTGGGCAACGGCGCGGGCGTCAAGCAGCTCGGGATCGCGTGGCACCACCGTTGCTAACAGCGTTTTGCCGGCCTCAACCGTATCGCCAGGTTCCATCTCAATCCGCAATAACCTACCGGCGAGTGGGGTAGAAACTACGTAACGCTCGCGAATTCGTGTCTTCCCGTCTTGATCAACGGTCACTCGAATCGAGCCCGCTTCTGCACGGGCCATATCGACTTCGACGGGTGCCGGTAGTAAGCCATAGCCGATAGCGCCGGCCACGGCAGCGGCCGCCAGAATAGCAAATAGTCGACGTGCGAAGTTTTTCATATTCCATCTTTCGGGTAGTCTACTCGCGCGCCTTTAGCACCGCGACTAAGTCCAATTGATCGAGTCGCCGGCGAACAATCAATCCCGACACCAGCGAAGCCACAATCACGACCAACGCAGCAATGGCATAGGTATAACGGCTAATCACCAGCGGAAAACGAAATACCTCCAGGTTAAAAGCGGCTGTCATCCACCAGGCAAAAAAGGTCCCGCAAGCCAGACCTATCGGAATCGCCGCTAAGGTGACCACGGCGAGTTCCCCTAACAAAACAGCGGATATTTCTTGTCGAGTGAAACCCACAACCCGCATCGTCGCCAATTCGCGACTCCGCTCGGAGAGCGAAATACGGGCACAGTTATAGACGACACCGACCGCAATCACGCAGGCGAATAACAAGTTGATGGTCTTCATCGTACCTAGGTTCTTAGCGACGGTCGCATTGAAACTGTCGATCGCGTGCTGCTTGATCGTCACCGCGGCAAGCTGGGGGGTCGACTTCAACTCGCGATACAAATCGGCCTCGTATTTCTGATCAATCAACAAGTGCGCGCCTGTCACGACCGGACCCTCACGCATGAGTTGCCGGAGAGCATCGAGGTTCATGTAGGCCGAGAGGCCAACAAAATCTTGCAGTGTTCCAGCAATCATGGCCTGGCGGATCGGTTTTTTGCCCTCCAACACTTCGAGCTGAACCCGATCGCCCACGTCGACATCCAGGATCTCAGCCAGTTGTTTTGAGATCAGCAGCCCACCCGGGGGCAAGGGTACCGTGCGACCGTCCATGTTCACCAAGCCAAAAAGTTCGCTATCGGGCCGGATCCCCATGATGCCCACGCGCCGATTTCGCGGCCCAGCGCGCATGCGTACCGGCACACTGCGGTTGGGTTCGCATTGAAGCACCCCCGGTAAGCGGACTAGTTCGTAAATCGCTCGGTCGGAAACGGCTTCGGTCGTCGCGACGGACATGTCGTACCGCTGTACCCAGTGGAACTGGGCCGCCATCATGTAATTCACGGAGTCCTGAAAGAAGTTGCCCAGCACCAACACCGAAACCGCCAACGCGATGGCAATGACCGACAGCGAGGTCTTCACGGGATGCCGTTCTAACTGTCGTAGGACCATGAGTGCCACCGGAGGCACGAGTCGCCCCAAACCTAATCGCTCGAGAAGCGTCGGTCCGTAACCGGTAGGCGGCTCGGGACGCATCGCCTGGGCCGGCGGTAGTCGCACCGCGCGACGCACAGCGCCCACAGTCCCCAAGACTGCCGCCGCGACAGCCACGCCGCCGGCCGCGAGTAACACCGAAGCGTAAATGCGAAACGTGAACTCCGGAAAATGAAAAACTTGGCGTACATCTCAGTAACCGCTCGGCCAAACCAAATCCCCAGCGGCACACCCGCAGCCAGAGCACCGCTGACGATCAACAGGACGCTCTTCAGGTAATGCCAACCCACCTCAAGGTTGGAGTAACCGAATGCCTTGAGCGCCGCAATCTCCTCCCGCTGAGTATTAATCGTGCGTGTCATTACCACGTTGAGCAGAAACGCTGCCACCGCTAGAAAGATTGTGGGGGCGAACATGCCCATGTTGCGATTTTGCTCAATTTCGTTTTCCAGAAACTGATGCGAAAGCTGATCCTTGCGGCCGTAGGAACCCAAGCCCCCGTAGGGCTCAATGAGATCGTCGATCCGCTTGAGCACTTCTGGCACCGATGCCCCGCGCATCAACGAAAGCGATAAATCGTTGAATGCCCCTTCCAAATCGTAGGCCATCGAAAGTGCTTCATGATTCATCCACAGCACGCCGAAGTGGCGATTATCAGGCACCATGTCGCCCGGCTTAATTTCGTAAATATACTCTGGCGAAAGGGCAATGCCGACGATGCGCAATTCTTTTTGCCGACCGTTGATCACGGCATAGATATTGTCTCCCACTTGCAAATTGTTGGCCAACGTAAACGCCTCGCTGGCGATGACCTCGTCGTCCCGTCCCGGTGCAAGCTCACGCCCACGACGGAAATAAAGCTGATTCAGCAGAGGTGGGCCGCTTTCTGGCAGAGAAATTAGCTTTCCCGAAGCAGGCTCCTCAAAACCTGGAACCGACAGATTGACGTTATGCACGATGCGCGTCTGCACACGGCCGACACCTGGAATCTCAGCCAGACGGTCTCGCAAAGATTCAGGAGCACGCTTGAGCGACGCAAAAACCTCGGCAAAGTTGTAATGTGAATAGTACGAGTCTTGAGTGAGCTCTAAGGAGTGCACAAGACTTCGAGAGAGCACAAACGTCGCGATGCCGCAGGCCATCACCAGCGCAATCGCCACCGCCTGACCCTTGAGGTGCCATAAATCTCGCAGCAATTTTCGGTTGAGTGCGCTCATGATCGTAGCTATCGACTACCATTTTAGCTCGGAAGCTTCTCGTTTCTGCGTATTGCGCTTCACGCCCGTAATCGTCCCCCCTGAAAGGTGAATGACTCGGTCGGCCATCTCGGCGATCACCGCGTTGTGGGTAATCACCGCTGTGGTAGTGCCCAAGGTACGGTTGATCTTTTGGATCACCTCCAGTACCAGTATGCCCGTTTGAACGTCGAGTGCACCGGTCGGTTCGTCGCACAGTAGCACATCGGGCTGCTTGGCGACGGCACGGGCTATCGCCACACGCTGCTGCTCTCCACCTGAGAGTTGAGCGGGGAAATGGTTGGCCCGATCTGCCAAGGCGACTAATTCCAGCGCTTCATGTGGCGCCATTGGGTTTTGGGCGATTTCCGTGATCAGTCCCACGTTCTCTCGGGCAGTGAGACTAGGGATCAGATTGTAAAACTGGAAAACGAAGCCCACGTGATCGCGGCGATATCGCGTAAGACCTGCGTCATCCAAATCGGTCAATTCCTGATCGAGATAATGAACCGTTCCCGATGTCGGAGTATCAAGTCCGCCAAGAATGTTGAGCAGTGTACTCTTGCCACTGCCAGACGGTCCGAGTAGCACGGCAAACTCTCCGGGATAGAGATCGAGATCAACGCCTCGCAGCGCGTGAACTTCGATCTCTCCCATCGGGTAGACTTTGGTCACAGCTCGTGCCGCGAAAACCGACCCGTCACTGATCGCCGAAGGTTTACTCATGGCTCGCTTCCATTTCTGCCCTGCTTTTCCTGGCAATAGACTATACGAGCCGTTGATTTTACACGCCTCCCGCATTACGTGAAAATTTGCCCTGACCCCCCCCCGCAAATACTGTACGTTTGTATCGGATCTCGATGCTAACAGCTTGGGCTTCCGAAATCAGGACCCCCAATCGACAAATGGCCCCAAGATTGGCTAATCCGCACGCGACTAATTCGGTGCACTTTCCGCTCATCGAAAGCTCTTTGCGAACAGAATCATGGCGACTTTGAGGATTGTGAGAACCCCAAGACAGGCATCGTTGACACGGTGATTCTCGGGGATACGATGAAGTTGGAAGTGTCGTCTGCAGGTTTTTTCCAGGCACGATAAATTGTAAACCTACTGGGTCCCAATCATGCAACGGTATCGAATCAACAACCGACTCATCATAGGTTTGTTCGTCGGCTTTATTGTCGTCGGAGTGTCAGCTCATTTTTTTCACGCCTGGAGAATCAGCCGCCGAGCCGACGATTATCAAAAAGAGGCAGCACAAAAGTTTGAGGAAAAGGAATATCTGGAGGCTCTCAAGCTCCAGCGCAATTTCGTGATGTTTCGTCCCGACGATGACGCGGCGCGTATCGAGCTCGCAAAAATTGCTCTTGATGTCTGTAGGCTACCCAAGGTTCCTAGAAAAGAAGCGCAGTTTGCCTGGGGTACGATCCTCGATGTGGTTCGCCGCACGAGTGACAAAAGTCTGCGCCGAGAGTTGGCCAAAATGATTTTGACGCACCAAGCGCCCAAGCGAGCTGGTGATGCGCTGGGTCACCTTGAAGAATTACTTCAAAATGACCCGAGCGACCCTGAACTCAATCGGCTAAAAGTCGAGGCATTATTCCGTATCAAGGATTACCGTCGTACCAATGAGTTTGCTTCGAAATTAGTCGGCTTTGACGTGAAGAGTGAGACATTTTCCGACGAAAAAACGATTGGTGGGGATCAGCCGGAAATCTTTTACATGCTGGCTCAGTCTTTGATGCGGGCTAAGGGGGAAAAAGAAACGAGCCTGCTCGTAATCGATCGTATGATCGAAATGAATCCTGATTCTCACCTCGCACATCTGAACCTATCCACATTCCTTTCTGCCCTCGGCGAAAAAGAGAAAGCGGCTGCTTCTCTGGACAGGGCCTACGAATTAGACCCTACCGACGTGACAATACTGGTACAGAAAGGAAGGATGGCCCTTGGAGACGAGAATTTTGAAGAAGCTGCAAAGATTTTCCGCGATGCTGTAGAGTTGCACCCAGATAATCTGAGCCTCTATCGATCTCTGGCACGTGTAGAAAGGGCTCGAAAGAACTATGACGAGGCGCTAGCCGTTGTTGAAGAGGGCCTCTTGAAATTCCGAGATCAGCAAGGCGTCTATTTGAAATTAGAAAAAATTGAAATCCAACTTAACATTGACGACTTTGCAGGTGTTGAACAAACGCTTAAAGAATTAACAGACCAAAACATCCCAGCGCTTATCCCACTCGTTGATTTCAGCCGCGCGCGTATACTACTGAAACAAGGTCATTTTGCGCGAGCTGCAAAAGCCCTAGAACGCGTACGCCCCAAGTTAATCAACGAACGCAACCTGCAAGTCCAGGCTGGCTCCATGCTGGCTGCCTGTTACGAGCAACTTGGCAAGCCAGATCTAGCTCTTCAAACTTACGAGCTGATTCTCAATGAGTACCCAAAGTACAAGCACGCCGTCCAGGGCCGTAATCGCGTAAGAAAAAAGTTAGGCTTAGGCAACCCACAACAGGACTCTGAAATTAACGGCTTGGTCAGAGCAACTCTCGCTCTCCCTGAAGATGAGCAAGATTGGGAGCCGGTGAACCGCCTGATTGATGAAAACATTGAGAAGCGCGAACTGTCAGAAATAGACGCGACGCTGCTGCGTCTCCAATTGTTACTTCAGAGAAAAAAAATTCCCGAGGCGGAGGAACTACTTCGTGTTGCGACGTCTATTGAGCCAGAAAATGTTGCCGTTCGCTACGCGGCATCTGCTTTGGCAGCGATTGACCCGGAGAAAGGCCCCGCGGTGGCCCTGGACATATTGGATACAATTGTTGCCGAGCAGGGCTCCTCATTCCTTACTCGAGTCCGTCGGGCAGCGCTGCTGCTTTCGTTGGACCTGGATGATGACAGTTTAGTAGAGCAACTATCAGCAATGGGAGATGGGATCGACGACTGGAGCCTTAGCGAAAAATTGAGGATGAACGAAGTTCTCGCGATTCAATTTCAACAATTAGGCAAGCTCAAAGAATCTCGTCAGTTTTGGAATAAAGTATCTGAGCTGAGTCCAAACAATCTTCCGGTGCTGATGAAGCTATTTACGATTGCACTCCGGGAACAAGATGACCTTGCAATGAGCCAATCGCAAGCAGCTATTCTTGATATAGTTAAGGACAAAAACGATGCGAACTATATCCTAACTCAGGCGAAGAGACAGTTAGCCGGCTTTGCTCAAAAAAGCGTATCGCGTGAAGAGCTTTCAAAGACGAGGAAATTACTAGACACGGCTCTCATGAATCGTCCGCAGTGGCACGAACTGCACATTGTTTACGGACAACTTCTGCTAACTCTCCAAGAAGATCTGGGCATAGCGCTGGAGCATTTTGAGAACGCTCTCGAATATGGACCCCCTAGTCCCGGCGCTTTGGTTTGGCATGTCAAACTATTAGCTCAATTTGGAGAAACTGCCTCTGCATTAGAAAAAATGGAATTGTTGCCGAAGGCCATAAGGGAACGCGTTCTAGGTGATTTGGAGGCTGAGCTACTGTCGAGCGCTGGCGAAAAAGAACGAGCCTATGTAGCTGCCAAAAAAGTGGCTTCCATGCAACCAGGTAATCCCGCGATTCAAGTTTGGTTCGCGAATTTTGCCAAAGAAGCCGACGAATCGGAAGCGGCAATTGAAGCCCTACACCGTGCCATCAAAATCGATCCTTCCAGCGCAGCCTATTGGACTCAGCTCGCAGACGTCTACTTAAAAGCCAAGGATATGGAATCCTTGCAAGAAACTCTGCGCGATGCGCAGCTAGCCGTCGATGCTGAATTTTTACCCCTTTTGACGGCTAAACTATATGAATACAGGGGCCAGTTTCAAAACGCAGAGGACGTCTATCTGTCGCTTTATGCGGACCGATCGGGGGAAGTAGGCGTAGATCGTAGATTGGCTGAATTTTATCTGCTCTGGGGCCGTCTTGATGCCACCAAGACGGCAAACGCTTTCTCTTATATCAATCGCATCTTACGCGAAGCCTATGAGGGAAGGGCGGCGATGAGCGACCCTCAAGTTGTCTGGGCACGCGATCGCGCAGCGCGCCATCTGGGAAGCACACGGGATTACCGGCAATCCGTCAAAGCTCAACTCTTGCTGCTCTCTGGCGAGGAAGATGGCAAGCTCACGGTCGCGCACCGAGTTCTTTTGGGAGAAATTCTCACCTCGATGCGCGACCCCAAGTCGCAGCTTAAGGCGATTCGTATTTTTGAGGACCTTAACCAGCAGGGCCAACTTCAAAAGAAACATATTCTCTTGCTCGCACAACTTTTGAATCGCACAGGTGATTCGAAAGGATGCGAATCACTACTCACCGATGCTTTGCCAACATATCGGAATGACCCGGAACTATGGTCGGCCTACATCAACTTTCTAATTGACCGTGGAGAATACGGAAAAGCCTCATCTCGACTCAACCGATACGAAGAACTGAAGCCGGACAAAATGGCTTATATCAATCTGCGCGCGCGACTGGCTTCAGAAAAAGGCGATAAAGATCAATTGCGGTCATTACTCAAATCGTTAACGCCTCCTAGTCAGGGTGGTCTCGACGCCAAACAACTCCAGCAAGTGTATGGAATCGCCCAGTTGGCTGCCAGATATAAAGACTTTGAACTTGCCGAACAGTTGCTCCGCTTTTACGCTAAACGTATTCCAGCATCGATCGGCGCTCTCGCCAATTTTCTAGCGTTACACGGTGACAGCGACGAGGCAGTCGAACTGATGAAGCAACTGTTTGATCGCGACAAAGATGCTGTGCTGCAGTTATCGACACGGATGCTGCGTTCGCGACGATCCGAGATTGGAGATCGCTTCGACGAGACTTTCGAAAAGATGTTTTCTTCTGCCATTCGTGAAGATCCAGATTCGGTCGCGCGGTTAACCATGCATGCAGAGTTTCTCGAACTTCAGCTAGACTTTGAGGGGAGCATTCAAGCCTATGACAAACTCTTAAAACGGGGCGACCTGAGTTCGAAAGCAAGAGCGACCGCGTCGAATAATCTAGGCTTTCTGCTAGCCCTCAAAGGCGAACAACTTGAGCATGCGGATGAACTCGTGAACGAAGCAATGGAGATACTTGGCCCTATTGACGATATGCTGGATACAAGAGCAGTCGTCAGAATTGCTCGCCAAGAGTACGACTTGGCTGTTGAGGACCTGACGCTGGCTACTTCCATCAGTCAAGACCCGATCAAATACTACCATTTGGCAAAAGCGCACCTGCTAGCTGGCAATGATAAAGCCGCCCAGAAAGCTTGGTCGGTAGCCCTGAATCGCGAATTCAAGAAGGACTTGCTATCCCTACTTGAGCAAAAAAGTTTCGAAGACATCGAGCAGCGGCTAGAAAGCCTGCGACCCTAAATGCCGCCCAGCGCACTTTTCTTGCTCGATTGATGGTTGAGATCGCAAGTCAGGCGATTTTCAGGAATTGCTTGTTCGAGAATGGCCGGCCAGCTATCATGACTGGTTCGTCGATAGATGCAGTGGCGGCCTGACATTACTACAAATTGCAGAGTGTCCGCTACGAAAATAGGGGCCGGGAAAATAGGGGCCGGGAAAATAGGGGCTGGTACAGCAAGTGCCAGGCATGGTCTTTCGAGTCAAAATGGCTTAGGGCATTTCCTTCATTTTAGGGAGTCTTCTTCCAATGCGTTCTTCTCAGCACGACAATTCGATTTTCGCTGGATCTTGGCAATCTGGCTTATGCCTGCCAGATGGTTTGTTCTGGCAACGCGGTTTTACATGGTCGCGTAGCAGTGCACTTTCCCTAGCGCTAGCTGGAGCTTTTTGCTGCTCCTTTTCAGCTGCCGTCGCCCAGGATTCGCATGCGTTAAGAGCGACATTCGGCAGAGGCATGCACACATTTTTCTCCGGGCAATTGATTCAAGCTGAGCAACATTTCTCACATGTAATCGCTTCTGGGTCGATGGATCCTCGTGCTTACTACTTTCGAGCCATGACTCTATTAAGGCTCGGGCGTCAGTTCGAAGCCGAAAACGACATGCGCGTCGGTGCTTCGTTCGAAGCTCGAAATCCCAGTGGTCGATACGCGATCAGCAAATCTCTGCAAAGAATACAAGGCAACGGTCGAAGAACATTGGAAAAATTTCGCCGACAAGCCAGGCTGGAACGCGCTGGGCTGATCCGCGATCAGACAAGTCACCGCTACGAAACGATAGAGCGACGAGGCGATACGGTGTTGCACATAGATAGACCTTTTAAAATTGAAACGTTAGTAGCCCCCAACGGAAAACCAGCCACGTCCGGCGCCCCTTCTGGTAAGACACTGATTCCTGTTGCGAAGGGCGATGCCAACGGGCTCGACGATGATTTGTTTGGCGACTCGTCCTCCGCTCAAAAAGATGATGGCCCCTTGGGCGAAGATCGTGATACGATGACGAAAGAAGATCCTTTTGGTTTCGAAGAATCGAACGAGAGCAATCAGGGGGGAGAAGCCACGGAGAAAGAACCTGAAGAAGCTGCCGAGCAAGAACTGGACGGGGACCTTTTCGGAGGACCTGTCACGACATACCCCGATGCAACTGGCCCCGATGCAACTGGCTCCGAGACAGCTGGCCCCGTGCAAGACGATCAATTTGGTCGAGATGGCTCGTCTCCAGGCGTTTCCCACGCTAATTCCTTGACCATGACTACCCCTGCAGAAGGCCTCGTGACAAAAGGTGTTTTTTTTGAAATCGGTCGCTGGATCGGCCAAGCAGGGACTCGGGGTTCCGGACAAAAAGAAACGAGTAGTTGGCCTGCTGCCCATGAACAATCCGATGGAGTCACCCAGGCCGAATTTGGCCTAGGCCCGTCAGAGAATACTAAAAGTACTTTAGCAGCCGCAATCGAAACCGGCGAAGAAGCCAGCATCTTAGAGGACAATTCTCCAGAGGAAGCTCAGGAGGCGGAAGTAAGAAACTCGAAGGCGCCGGAAAATGAAGAGTCCTTAGAAGACGATCCGTTCGCTGATTTCGAATAGTCGATTTCTGCATTCGAAATAGCAGCGTCTCAAACAAGAAAATCCAGGATAGGGTTGATTCGAATGGCTCATAACCCAACACGTTTGGAACCTAACGTACGTAAACACCGCCAATGCCAGATAGCCGAACTGTCTTGGGTCTTTGCACTCTTCCTAGGGATGTGTCATCTTGCCGGATGCGAGCAGCAGGGGGTCGAAGGCAAGTTGGCGCCCTCTCATTCTGTCTCGCATCCCGAAGCCGACCTCGATTGGGCCATGCAACGCTTAGAGCGAGCTCTCAACTTACATCAGGCTTCTGCTGAAGTTGGATTGAGAATCAAACGTGACATGAGCTTCGAATACCAGGCTCCTGACTCGTCTGGCCCTGTCCCGAGGGCGGTCGTCCATGTTAATACTCATACGATGCTTCTGCACGACAGCCTTGCCGCACCAAAAACGACAGCTCGTTCAAAAGCCGATGACGATCCAGTTGTCAAGAAACTTCTGCTTCATGAACCTACGGCCGACGCCCATGTACCTCCACGGCGCTTGCAAGAGCTGAGAACGTTTGACCTCGTTTACAAACAGGGTAAATGGCAATTGGACAAGGAGCCCGAGTCTGAACTTGAACGTTCGTGGTTCAAATACGCCTTGGAGAATTAAGGTCGCTTAAATGCCAGCTAGGCATGCCAGTATTGTATCCTCGGACTGGAAATGTCTCGCTAGATATTTTGTCAGCGAATCGAACGCTATCAACGGAACACCCACTTATCGGGTCCCGTTTTGGCCAGAAGCTTCCAGATTTCCATCACGAAAAGCCTGAGCCATCGCTTTGGGGACCTCTGCTTGAGCTAACAATACCCCGGCGCGGTTTTCGGCCACATTCGCCTTCATCTCTTGCTCGTGGGCAATGGCGTTGGCTCGACGTTGTTCGGCTAGTGCCTGGGCTTTGCGGGTGTCGGCTTCGGCTTGATCGGCCTGCAGGCGAGCGCCGATGTTTTCGCCGATGTCGATATCGGCGATGTCAATTGATACGATTTCGAAGGCCGTGTGTGCGTCGAGGCCACGCGCCAATACCGCTTTGGATATGCGTTCGGGGTTCTCCATGACTTCTAAGTGACCGGCTGTCGAGCCAATGGAAGTAATGATTCCTTCGCCCACACGGGCGATAATAGTCTCTTCGGTGGCACCGCCGATGAGCTGGCTGAGATTTGTGCGAACCGTTACGCGCGCCCGAACCCTAAGTTCGACACCATTTTTTGCAACGGCACTTAGTACAGTTTTTCCGGTCTTTTCAGGATCAGGGCAGTCGATTACTTTGGGATAGACGCTCGTGCGAACGGCATCGAGCACATCGCGCCCCGCCAAATCGATGGCTGCGGCACGGTCAAAGTCCAAATCAATGTCTGCCCGTTGAGCCGCAACAATGGCGTTGATGACTCGAGGAACATCACCTCCCGCGAGATAGTGCGCTTCTAGGCGTTTGGTCGTAATGCCCGTATGTGGATCCGTCCCAACGCCGGCTTGCATGGCCATGATTTTGCCATCCACAATGGTCCGTGCGTGGACCTGCCGTAAGCCCATGCCGATGAGACTGACCATACTAACCCGAGCATTTGACATATACGCTTGTAGCCAAAGCGAAAAATACTTGGCAATGACGACTAAAATTACAAGAACCAGGAGAGCGGCGATGCCGATAGCGGCAAGTTTCAATAGGGCAGCATCCTCGAGGGCCAACATGGGGACGAACGGACCGCAAGCGGTCAGGGTCTGGAGACTTGCATTGATCATCATCGTTTCTATTCCCAGTTGGGTACCAGCGGTGAAGTTCGAGTAACGTGTTATGACGAGCAGTGGCTGATAGTGCTTAACCCGGATATTTCATCCGTTCGGGCACCGAACGGATGAAATATCCGGGTTAAGGCCTTCGCTTCAACTTCTTCAACCAGATATCATAGACCATTTCCAGGCCACAGAGAAGCAAATCCTGGCAGTTCCGATTTCCTGGAATTCTGCTGTTTTTCAGACTCTCTTTGGGCTCTCGACGGTGAGTCTCGACACTGAGTCTCGACACTGAGTCTCGATTCTCAACCAGTCTCTTTCGCCTTATTCGATCCAGCCGCCACCAAGTGTGCGCTGGCCATCATAACAAACCACAGCCTGACCGGGCGCGACGCCGTGCTGCGGCTCCCGAAAATGAACCTGCAAACGTTTGTTCGCCAATAGCCGTACGGTGGCCAACACGGGGGCCGTATTGTAGCGAATCTGAACTTCACATTCCTCAGAAATGTCTGCGAAGTCCACGAGCCAATTTGTCTCGGAGGCAGTCAATTCTGATCTGCCCAGCTCTTTTCGATCGCCCAATACAACGCGCCGCGTTTCCGGTTCGATACGTATAACAAACTTTGGCTCGCCCAACGCCACCCCCAGCCCTTTGCGCTGGCCCACGGTAAACCCTTCGATCCCCGTGTGCTCTCCCACGATCGTGCCGTCGGCCATGACCAAATCGCCCGAGGTATCGACCGGTTCTCGCTGATTGCGGACAAACTCGTCGTACCGGCCTTGCGTCACAAAACAGATTTCCTGGCTGTCTTTCTTTTCCGCAACGTTCATTCCCAACTGAGCCGCGATCCTGCGGATCGCCGGTTTTTCATACTCGCCTACAGGAAGCAACATGCGCGACAAATACCCGCGCTGGATGCCAAAGAGGACATATGACTGATCTTTTCGGTCATCGCAACCTCGCAGTAATTCCGGCGATCTGCCAGGTCGCGGCTGAAGGCGTGCGTAGTGGCCCGTGGCTACGAACTCGGCATCGACGCTGTCGGCGTAGTCGAATAGCTTGCCAAACTTAATCCAGTTATTGCACTGCACACACGGATTGGGGGTTCGGCCGGCGGTGTACTCCGCGACGAAATAGTCAATGATTTGGCTGAATTCTTGATCGAGATTCAGAGCGTAGAAGGGAATCGACAGCTTATCGGCAATACGGCGGGCATCCTCGGCATCGGCCGCAGTGCAACAACCTTGCTGATGATCGAGTCGGTCGGTCGCAGGGTTGCTAACTACGGGGAGCTGAATTGCTTCCAGAGCATCGCGACCTGGGCTTGATTCCGTGGTGCAAGCAACCGGCGATTGGTGGCCGTGGCGCATGAAGACGCCAATGACGTCGTGCCCTTGCTCGAGGAGCAGATGGGCCGCGACGCTCGAATCGACTCCGCCAGACATTGCCAAAACTACGCGTGCCATAGTGGGAGTTTAGAACTACTGCTTGGGCTGGGCAAGCAGCCCGTTAACGGAGAATGACCAATGACCAATAGGAGTGATTTCATGCAGTTATTGGTCATTTGAGCCTTGGTCATTGGGATTTGGTCATTGGTCATTAAATCTATCCTCGCTGATTCTTGAGAGTTTGGTATAATCCTGGTTTCTCTCGCTTGCACACAGGAGTCCCCATATCATGGCACTGGACAAAGAATGGACCGATCGTGCCGCCGCGATCCACTCCGCCATCCTCCAGCTCCGGGACTCTCTTTGACTGTGCTGCCAAGTCCGAGCAGCTCACAGCAATCGCCGCAAAAATGGCCCAACCTGACTTCTGGAACGACCAGGAGTCGGCCCAAGCCACCGTGGCAGACCGCAAAAACTTGCTCGCAATCGTTAAGCCACTCGACGAAGCGCTGGCTGCCAACGACGATTTAGCCGCCTTGATCGAAATGGCTGGTGAAGATGCTGCCTTCGCTGATGAGGTACCTACAGAGGTCGTGCGGCTTGAATCGGTCGTGGAGCAACTGAAATTGCAAGCCCTCTTGAGCGGCACCCACGACGCGGCCGGGGCCATCGTCACTATCCACGCTCGCGACGGTGGCACCGACGCCAACGACTGGGCCGACATGCTGCTGCGAATGTACATGCAGTGGGCCCAGAAGTACGATTACGCCGTCTCACTCATCGACCGCCAGGACAACGAAGAAGCGGGCATTAACAACGCCACCATCGTCATTCGCGGCCCGATGGCCTACGGCTATTTGCGTGGTGAAACGGGCATCCATCGGCTCGTACGCATCAGCCCGTTCAACTCCGAAGGTAAGCGGCAAACGAGCTTTGCCGCGGTCGATGTTTCGCCGGAGCTTGCCGACTCGGTCGAGATCGAGATTGACGAGTCGGATGTCCGAGTCGATACCTATCGAGCGAGCGGGGCAGGGGGCCAACATGTCAACAAAACCGATAGCGCCGTCCGCTTGACCCATGTGCCGACAGGCATTGTCGCGCAGTGTCAAAACGAACGCAGCCAGCACAAAAACCGGGCCACCGCTTGGAAAATGTTACGAGCGCGCATGGCGCGGCTCGAAGAAGAACAGCGTGAAGCCGAGGATGCAGCCCGCTATCAGCAGCAAGCCAAAACCGGTTTTGGATCGCAGATTCGCAATTATTTCTTGCACCCCGACCAGCGCGTCAAAGACGCCCGCACGAAATTCCAGATGGGGAATTTCCAAGCCGTGCTCAATGGCGACATCCAAGGCTTTTTGGATGCCGTATTGAGGTGGCGGGCGGGGCAGCCGATTGAAGAAGAGGCCAGTCGACTTTCAACTTTAAAAAATCGTGACTAATTCTAAACACAGATACGCCGGCAAAGTTGAGGCGATTAATTCGGCAGGCAAGGGTCTCCGCGCCGAATTCGTTTGGTTTGGCGATCGCTTTGGACACCGTATATTCGGTGTCTATGGTACAACAACAGTCCACCTTCTTAGCTCGGCAGAGAGCGATCAGGGCGAGTTGTGGCCCGTTAGCCCGCCAGTTCAGGAATTCAACGATCCTTATATTTCCAGCGATATTAATTCTGGAGCGGTCGGCTTAGCCGTCGGTGCCGCTGGCAGCAGTTATTGGTCAATGGGTATCGACGTGGCCAACGAAGAGGAACCCGCTCTAACTTTTGATGTTGCTTGTCGTGCTAAGCAAAAACCAGAGTGGCTGGGCAGCACTTATGACCTGGCAGAGGCCACGGGAGTGTCTTGTGGAATGCTGAAAGTCGATATCGAGTCTGCAGTAGGCAACTACCGAGTACAGGCGATGGCACCGCAAGGTTCTTTGGAGCTGATCGACTGTTTGCTTCATGCCACGGACGATCGAATTACGTTATCTTGTACGACTCCGGACGATCTGACGCCACCGATAACAATGCGCTGGCAATATCGCATCGGAATGCGGGAGTGATTCGCCGCAATCTACTCATTGGATGTTTGCGCTGTACTCGCCGGCCAGGTCTTTCCCGTCTCGTGATCTTTGAAGCTCGGTTCTTGTGCTTGTTTCCCCACGATCGGTTTTATTTCTCGCACCCAAATATTGCGGTAGCGGACCGGGTTGCCGTGGTCCTGTAGCGAAATTGGCATCTTGTCAGCATGTTTGCTGTATTGCGGTGGGCGGTCGTAGGGCGTGTCGCCCGATAGTTTAAAGTGATTGAGGATCACGATCCCGTTGTGCAGCGCCGTGATGTAAGCCGGTGACTTGAGAGAACCATCGTCGTCAAATCTCGGTCGGGTCCAGACGATGTCGTAGGCATTCCACTCGCCAGCAGGGCGCATGGCGTTCACCATCGGCGGCGTTTGCTTATAGATGGCGCCTGCCTGACCGTCGAAGTAGGTTTTGGTACTATACGAATCGAGTACTTGGATTTCGTACGTGCCCATCAAAAACACACCACTGTTACCTCGGGCTTGACCTTGCTCGTCGTCGGTTGAAGGAGGAGAAGACCACTCGATGTGAACCTGGCAATCTCCAAATTTATCTTTGCTAGTGACGTTGCCCTTGCCCACGTAGACGGCACCCTCTTCCACCCGCCAGTTCTCGCCATTCTCCCAGCGAGAGAAATCAGACCCGTCGAACAGTACCATGGCGTCTGACGGCGGCTGCGAGTTTTCTGCGCTGGGTGTTACGACCACAGGTTCTGGCCACTTGATCCCGGGCAGGTATTCTTTGCCAAGGGCAGGCAAGGCAGGGAGCGAGCAAAAGCATATTGCGGCTAAACCGCAAGCGAGAGGCCTGAAGAAGTGTGTGATGCTTTCCAACTTAATTCTCCACGGGTGATCTGGCGTGAGTGCCTGCAGGCAGGCGCGATACGATTATCGACTGTCGCCCGGAAAATCGCAAACGAAACGAATACTTTCAGGCCTCATCGGTCATTGCCAGACAAGGCACTTTGAGCCACAATTACGTTTCGGTCGCCGGTCAGCCGACCTGGCATGACGCTTTCTAAGATAGCAATTCACGGAGTTCGCCGCAGCGATGTTTACCGAGCAGATCGAAAAGATCAAACAGGAATACACCGACAAGTACGTTGTCGTCGACGGCAGTCGTCCCGAGCTGGCCCGCTTCAGCAATTTGGTCGGTCAAGTGAAAACCGTCAACATGAGCGGTCGAGCTTTAGTGGAATTTCTCGATTATTATCTGAACATTGGTTGGTACGACATTGATCTGGATTTTTTGAAGGTTGTCGATAAGCCGGCGCCGAAAGAAGAGGAACCAGCGGCCAAAAAACCTGCGGCCAAACCGGCCACTAAAAAAGTAACCGAGAAGCCAGCTGCAAGTGAGAAGAAACTTTCGCCGCTCGAGATGGCCCGCCAGGCTGACAGCGGTGGAACGAAAAAAGCTTCGACAGCCGATGTCTTGGCAGCCGCACGTGGCGGGGCCAAATCGGCCGCTCCGACCACCAAACCGAAAACTGATCTCGAGCCGGCAGGGGAGGGAAAGGCGGACCGTTCGAAAATGTCTGTCGCTGACATGTTGGCAGCCGC
>Ga0209403_10003388_pt1 | contig 18064 bp, 19 predicted proteins | sample ArcticOcean_MG_C_8_FD_187440 | JGI IMG/M metagenome (GOLD analysis project Ga0209403, IMG submission 187440) | Marine microbial communities from western Arctic Ocean - ArcticOcean_MG_CB11_86 (SPAdes) (version 2) | ecosystem: Environmental > Aquatic > Marine > Oceanic | place: Arctic Ocean... | reverse complement strand
CCACCGGCAAGGTGGACTTCAACTGAAACAGGGGGTGCGTCGAGGCCGTTGCCAGCCCGGCTTTGCAATCTCGCGAGGGACATGTTGACAGCTCCTTGTCATAAATTTCCGATCCTTGGAATTGGCCTGCCGATCAGGGGTCGGCAGTATCCTGTAGCGCTTTTTCCAGCTCATTGACCCGCTGTTGCAGCGACTCCACCTGCTCACGCGTTCGGGCCAGCACTTTCTCTTGAACATTGAGCTCTTCACGGGTAACAAGATCCATCTTGTCAAGCGATCCCTGTACCACACCCCGCACGTTTTTCTTCATATCCTGGAGCAGTTCGCCAGGCAGCACTTCGCCCAGTGATTCGGCAATTTTTTTCAGGGACATTTTTTTCTCACCGTTTTACTGTACTCGCCGTAGGCTACAAGAAATCTAATGTTACCAGAGAGGGGGCGAAATTTTTTGTGAAAAACGCACCGATTCGGGGCAGCCCCAGTTTGGGTGCGACCTGGCGGTGCAGGTTCAAACCTCATCGCTTCATTTCGAGTTGATTTATTGACCCGGACATCAGCTTTTCAACCTGGCACGCAAATTGCTTATTTGAGTTAAGGCGCTCGAATTGCCGTTGGGCAACAAAGTGTAAAGCTAAACCAATACTACAGGAGAACACTGATGAAGCTGGTAACCGCAGTGATAAAGCCATTCCGGCTGGACGATGTGCGCGATGCCCTGGCCCAGATCGGGGTCAAGGGAATGACAGTCACCGAGGTCAAAGGTTTTGGCCGACAAAAAGGCCACACCGAACTATACCGGGGTGCTGAATATGTCGTGGATTTTTTGCCTAAGATCAAGCTCGAAGTTGCCCTTTCAGACGATCTGGTAGATCAGGCTATCGAGGCAATCACCAGTGCCACCCAGACCGGAAAGATAGGCGATGGCAAGATATTTGTTTACAGCCTCGACCAGGTTATCCGGCTTCGCACCGGTGAGACTGGTAACGACGCCCTCTAACCCGACACGAGCGCCAGGAGAACATCATATGAAACATTTTCTTGTACCCAACATGGCCCGACTGATGGTTGCCGTAGGCCTGTTCCTGAATGTCAGTCAAGCATTTGCCGATGAGGCCCAACTCAGCGCAGGTGATACCGCGTGGATGCTCACTGCAACTGCTCTGGTGCTGTTTATGACCATCCCCGGTCTGTCACTGTTTTACGCAGGAATGGTACGAGCCAAGAACGTCCTATCTGTACTGATGCAGTGTTTCACCATTACCGCCCTCATGACTATTCTCTGGGCACTATATGGATATTCCATCGCTTTTGGTGGTGAGGGTATGTACTGGGGCGGACTAGACAAACTGTTTTTGCGCGGCGTCACAGTGGATTCCCTTAGTGGGTCTATCCCGGAGACCGTCTTCATGACCTTCCAGATGACGTTTGCCATCATCACCCCGGCATTGATCGTCGGTGCATTTGCCGAGCGGATGAAGTTCTCCGCCATGCTCTGGTTCATGGGACTCTGGCTGACCCTCGTTTATGCACCTATTACGCACTGGGTCTGGGGTGATGGCGGGTGGCTGGGTAACATGGGGATACTGGACTTTGCCGGCGGTACCGTAGTCCACATCAATGCGGGAATCGCGGGGTTGATCGCAGCCCTGGTGCTTGGCAAGCGTAAAGGGTATCCGACTTCCCCGATGCCGCCGCATAATCTAGGCTACACCATGATCGGCGCCGCTATGCTGTGGGTTGGCTGGTTTGGGTTTAATGCAGGCAGCGAATTGGCGGCAAACGGCACTGCCGGGATGGCGATGGCAGTCACCCAGATCGCAACCGCAGCCGCTGCACTGGGCTGGATGTTCTGTGAGTGGCTTTCGCACGGTAAACCCAGCGTACTTGGAATCGCTTCCGGTGCTGTTGGTGGACTGGTCGCGATCACACCAGCTTCAGGCTCCGTTGGCCCAATGGGAGCACTGGCCATCGGTATTGCGGCCGGTGTCGGGTGCTTTCTCGCAGCAACGACCCTTAAGCGAAAAATCGGATATGACGACTCGCTCGATGTGTTCGGAGTGCATGCGGTTGGCGGCATTATCGGTGCGCTGCTCACTGGGGTATTTGCAGCAGAAGCTCTCGGGGGCACAGGCTTTGGCAGTGGCATCAGCAGTATTGCCGGGCAGGTTCAAACACAGGCCATCGGCATCATCGCTACCATTGTCTATACCGGCATAGTAAGTTTCATACTCCTCAAGGTTATCGACGGCGTGATGGGGCTTCGAGTCAATGAAGAGCAAGAAGCGGAAGGCCTCGATGTTGCCCTGCACGACGAGCGTGGTTACAACCTGAGCGCCTAGGCTCAAACCGACTCTTAACTAGAAAGGCGCCCTTACGGGCGCCTTTCTTATTTATTCACCCGGCCTTACTCGATACCGTACAAATGATTCATCACGCAATGACCGGGTCCATTGATCAAATGATTCCTCGGTCTTACGGCCGCGGATTGCCTGTTCAACCTGTCCGCGCCGGACTTCATCACCAAGATCCACCTCCCGTTTGGCAATGACCTGGGCGATATGCCAACCGGCCTCGGTCTGAAAAACCGGGCTGACTTCGTCAATCACCAGGCGCTGCACCATTTGCCCCCACGCACCTGGCAGCTCCCTCGGGTTAACCCAGCCGAGGCTCCCCCCCAGCGCCCGGGTATTGACATCCTCTGACTGTAAACGCGCTACCGCGTCAAAATCCTCTCCCCCGAGTATCCGCTCGCGTATATGCTCAAGTCGACTGCGTAGCTGGTCTGCGGCTAGAAGGTTATTGAAACGAAGAAAGATATGACGCACCTGGTACTGGGCGACAATGGTCTCAGACCCACCACGCCGAGCCAGCAGCTTCAGCAGGTGCAAGCCATTGGGGCTACGAAAGACCTCAGATATGCCACCGACTAAAACTCCGTCAAGCGCACTCAGGAAAACATCGGGCAGTTTGCTCTCCTTGCGCCATCCCAGCAATCCGTCTTCAGCCGCCTCAGGGCTATCCGAATACCGTTGTGCTGCCTGCCCGAACGGCAGACCATCGAGAATACGCTGACGTATGTCCTGGGCCAGCTCCTGCCGGCCAACAACCTCGACCTCGGAACTGTCTGTCGGCACCTTCAAAAAGATATGTGCCAACTCGATTTCAACTGGGGTCAGTACTGACAACTCGGGATGTTGCTCCAGGTATTCATCAATTTCTATCTCAGTGACATTGACGTTACCGCTGATCTGCCGATTGATCAGTTGACGGATCGTCAACTGCTTGCGCAGATCATCCAGATAGTCAGCAAACCGGACCCTGTGTTGTTCTATCGTCTGGCGTAGCTGAACCAGGGTCAGGCGGTTCTGTTCGCCAATACTTGAAAGCGCGTACTGTAATTCTTGGTTACTCACGGTGATGTTGAGTCGCCCAGCAACCTCAAGAAGAATATGATCGACGATCAAGTTCTCAAGCAGTTGGCGTGCGAGGCTTTCACGAGGAGGTATCGTTTGGCCGGCAGAACGCAATTCCATCTCAACCAGACCCATCTCCCGGTCAAGATCAGACTGGGTAATCACTCCCTCGTTGACGATAACCATAACCCGGTCGAGGCCCTGGCCAGCCAAAGCGGTTGGGGCCGACTCCAGCAATAACATCGCAATACAACAAGCTGCAATCGACCTGAACAGCAATCTGCTATCGAGAATACGACAACAATATTTCAACATAAGCTCGTGTCAATCGAAGTTCGGGGCCGTAACCGAAAAGCCCTCTTCGAATTGGTTGCTGGAAATGCGCCCCAGACCCTTGAGGCTGAAAGTCGCCATGAACTGCAGGCCGCCCTCATCTTCCTCCTCACTTGGGCGGTCCTCCAGCGCTAGTTGAATCGCCCAGCAACAGGCGTCGTATCCCAGACTCACCCGCGTATAGGAGCCATCCTCGTCATCGTCGGATTGGCCGAGCAATGCCGTGGCACCGATTTGCCATTGCGGCGTCAGTGGCCAAGTTAAATCCAACTCAAGGTTGTTGGTGGTTTCCTCCCAGGAATAAGACACCCCAAACTCACGCCGGAAATCCGGACTATAGCGGGCACCCGCGCGCCAACTACCGATACTTCTTTCATCCCAATTCCAGTTAGCAAAGCCGTCCGTGCTGAGATGTTCATTGATGTGAAACTCAACCTCGCCCAGAAATGGTGAAAACTCACTGGAATCTGCCTCATCATCACCCAGGGTTACGTCACGGTCGGCCAGATAAATCTGCTGGGCAAGTTCCCAGCGCAGGAGTTGATCGCCTGTTTCCAACTTGTAGGTCTCGCTGGAAAGCCCTAGGGTAAATCCCTGGAAGTTTTGAATGCGATCTGAGCCCCAGAAGCCATCTCCCAGAAAGGCATCAGCGATATTGTCAAAACCCACTGATCCTGAATCGAACACCGGCAAGTCATCCTGGTCCTCGTACGGCACATAGTGATAGGACAGGCTCGGCACTAGTGTCTGCGTGTGATCTTGCGCTTGCCAGCTGACTTCACGCTCAAGAAAAATATTTGAGTCAATCTCAAACAGATATATGCCGCGGGTGGGGCTTGAGGGATTGTTGTCTGGCTGATCATGTACGTTGTAGGCAGTGTAAGCATAGGTTAGCTTGGGTGTGACACTCCCATAAGTACGCTCCATTGGCAGCGCTATTGCCGGCTGCAGATCCAGACGCAGGCCCTTGGTCTTATTCGTCACGCTGTGATCAAAATTAACCATTTCTGAATCAACCTCGGGGCGTAGTGAAAACCGCGTACTGTCATCACGCAGATACCCTCCGGAATCTTCAAGATTCAGCTCATAAGTCTTGTCCCAGGTTGCCTTGACTCCTGGAAGCCTGGTGTAGGGCTCGTCATCGCTGCTCACGCTGCTGTCAAGCGTCTGATAGGCCGATATATCAGTATTAATCTGCAGATTCTCGTCCTCAACAAATATGTCAAAAGGATCGATAGAAAGGTTTACTATCTGGGGAATATGCGAGGCACTGCTAACCTGAAGGTTATCGGAAAGATCATCAAGGTAGGCTGTATCGGAAACGTAACCGATGTCAGTATTGAGAAACAAATCCGTATCCCAGTAGTAAATATTCTGGTTATGTTCATAACTCCAGCCATAACGACTGGAACCAAATTTACTGTCGTCAGGTATGAACTCGCCACGCGCGATACCGCTATACCCCCCGTTTGTAGTTTCGCCCAAAAAGCGATATTCCCCTGAACCCAGCAGGCCACGATTGGCCATATAGCGTCCGGAGAAGGTCGCATCATGCTGTGGGGCAATATTCCAGTAATACGGCACTTCGAGATTAAAACCCCAATTTTCTCCGAAACCAACCGTCGGAAAAAGTAAACCACTTTTTCGTTCATCATTGATCGGGAAACTGAGGCGGGGCGCATAAGCAATCGGTACACCGTAAAAGCGTACTTTCAGATGCTCTCCAGTAGCCACACCACTGGCATGATCCAGCGTGAGTTCGCTTGCCTCGATCAATACAGAATCATCGCCTGCCACACACCGCGAATAAATCACATTTTGCAAACGCTCACGATCGTGCCCTTCCAGAAAAAGCACATCGGCTGTAGCTCGGGCCTTGGCCTTGACTTCAACCGGTTCAGACTCAGCGGATGCCGTATCGTCCGGGTTCCCAATTTGAGCAGGAGTTTGGCCCAGGTTGATAAATTCACCAGTCGACAGGCGAATAACATCGGCTGGCTTCACCGGCGGTCCCTTCACGCTCCCGGGCGCCCCAGCAATGGCAACGCTGAAGCCCGCCTGGCCAAATGTCGGTGAAGTGAAGTCCACCACTGTGCGCTTAGGCAGGGGCTCTCGTCGAGCCAACTGCAAAGTGACATTACGCGCAGAACCGATCCGGGTTTCAATCTCCAGTTGCAGCGAGTCAGCGGTAATTCGGTCGCCAGACTCGCTGTGCAGCACAACGTTCTTCGCCTTGACCGAGAGCGTGTTTTTATCAAAAATTATCTCGTCCGCATATATGCCACGCGCGCCCTGGGTGACAAAGGCATTACCTTTAAGCATGAGAGTATCTGCAACAGGCACATCAATCTGATCAGCCTCGAGATTTATTGGCCGCCCTGAAACTTCCTGTGCCACGTAGGGTAGGAGATCCGCCGGTATACTGATCAGGTCGGCCTTACAGGTTGTTTCATCAGCAAAGGTAACCGGTGCATCAGCCCACGACTTTGCTGGGAGCAATGCAAAGGCGATAATGAACCCGGCAGTTAGCCTAGCCACAACAGGGGGATCAATCATTTTTTACAGGCTGCTCCATGGATCGGTCGTAGCGGATGAGACCGTGACGTCATAAATATCACACTGGCCAGCGCAGCGCGACCTGTTGGCAAGCACGGCTGCACATAGCCAATGTATAAGAGTCAATATTATAGGCAACCCAGCCGGCTGCCGGGAATTTACAAGGATTTATACTATCTCCCTCCCAGGGAAGTTCTATGACAATCAGATCGGCAATGATACTCGCAGCCGGAAGAGGCGAGCGCCTCGCGCCGCTGACCGATGCCATTCCCAAGCCTTTGCTCAAAGTCGGGCCGCGGTGTCTGATCGAATACCATCGGGATGCCCTGATCGAGGCAGGTGTCGACCAGATTGTAATCAACGTAGCGCACTTGGCTGATATGATTATTGAACGACTCGGCCATTCAGCCCAAAATGATACCCAGATCTGCTACTCCCGCGAGCCTTCTGAAGCGCTCGAAACTGGTGGCGGCATTCATAACGCCCTACCCCTTATCAAGTCAGATCCATTCATTGTCGTCAATGGTGATATCTGGACGGACTACAATTTTGCCAATTTGCGCAAGCCTTTGACAAAACTGGCTCACCTGGTGCTGGTGCAAAACCCGGACCACAATCCCAAAGGCGATTTTTCCCTTCGTGGTAGCGACGTCATAGCTAACGATACAGATCACCCGTTATCCCTAACCTTTTCAGGTATCGGGGTTTACCGTGCCGAGTTGTTTGAAAAGTGCGTCCCAGGGCGCTTTGCGCTTGCGCCGCTACTGCATCAAGCCATCGCTGCCGGCACCGTCAGTGGCGAAATGTATAGCGGGCGCTGGATGGACGTCGGCAGTCCGGTAAATCTTCGTCTAGCACAAACTAAGGCAGAAGAGCTGTTCAAGTCAGGCTCCTGATCTGTAACCACTGCCGATCTTCGCTTAAAGGTCCGCTCGCTCCCAGTCATTGATCTCTTCGGTTTCGATATACAGATCACCCAAGTCATCGAGCTGATCTACCTCAAGGTCTTCGCCAACTTTTACTTCATCGCTGATTTTTTCGTGCGGTTGCAAAAGATTGATTGCTGCCCCGACGAAATCACTGCCACTAATGATTCCAACCAGTTGCCCCTCATCGATCACCGGCAGACAACCCTGCTAATGGCCTTGCAGCACCTGTGCTGCCTGTCTGAGGCTCGAGCCTGGGGGGGTGGTGCACGCCTCGGTGAGCATGATCTGCTCGAGAGCCACCTGCGCCGCTTCAGACTTCAGGGATTGGTCAAGGCTGACATCAACAAATGAATGCATTGCGCAGATCAGATCATGTTGGGACACCAGGCCAAGCAGTTCCTGGTCTGCAGCGGCGATGGGTACATGACGAATATTTTCCACTGCCATCTGCCGTTGGGCATCACTGATGCGTATCCCGCTCGCTCAGCGTGAGCAGCTTTTCTATCATGATTTGGTCAACAGTAATGAGGGGTGAGTTACAAAGCGGCTATGGTGTCAGCCATGTTAAGCAAAGAAGATGTCGTTTGATTAAGTATCACCAAGAAATCATTGGGTTCTACAGGCGCTGATCACGGCCCGGGTGTTTGCCTGAGAGCCTGTGACAGAATCGCCTGCACCCTGTCAGCGGCTTGGGCTACTGTGAGCGAAACTCCCTGTTTTTCCAGGCTCGTTACTGCAAGATCGACGAAACCGCACGGGTTGATTCGGCTGAAGGGCTTAAGATCCAGATCGACGTTAAGGCTGAATCCATGATAGCAACATCCTGAACGTACTCGAAGTCCGAGCGCCGCGATTTTCTCCCCGGCGATGTAGACACCGGGAGCACCAGGCTGTGTTGCCGCATTGAGCCCCAGATCCGCCAGTAACGTAACCAGCGACTGCTCGATGACATTGATCAGTTGGCGCACCCCGAGCCCTCGGCGACGAATATCGAGCAACAGATAGGCGACCAACTGCCCTGGACCATGATAGGTGATCTGACCGCCTCGGTCCGAATGAACCAGTGGGATATCGCTGGAATCACCGGTCGGCCGATCCTTGCAGCTTACCCCTTGGGTATAGATCGAATAATGTTCCAGCAGCCAGATCTGATCCGATGAATTTTCAGTACGGGAATCGGTTAGTGAACGCATCGCCCGCAGCGTGTTGCTGTAGTCGCGCAATCCCAGGCGATGAAATTCCAGGCAATTCACGATCCAACGACCACGTCCGTCAATCTTGGAATGTCACAGCGTGACCAGTACGTCACTCTCGCTGTTGAGGTCAAGGTAAATCGCGTCCAATTGCCGACGACTCGTCGCCTCGATAGTGCAATTGACCGATACATAACTTGCGCCGCTACTTTCGCGTGTACTGACATCCAGTATAGCCGCGCCATCGAGGTGACGGCTCACCACCTTAGAGACCAGCGTGTCAAATTCTTCGCTCTGCCGCCCCATCACCTTGATCTGGAAACGACAGGGGAAGCTGAACAGTTCCACCTCTTCTGCAGGGTTTTGATCTGAATGACCCGACATCAGTGAAACCATAAGCGAACCACATCAGCCATGCGGTTGAACCATGTCCCCTCGGGTACAGCGTGCAAAGCCACCAGCGGTCGCGACAACAAGTCAGCCCCGTCCATTTGGACTGTGAGTGTTCCCAGTAACTGACCCGCTTCCAGCGGTGCCACCACGGGGTCTATCAATTGGACAGTTGCCTGCAAACTCCTGCCAACCCCTTTGGGCAGCACCAGATCGATTGGATCAGCCAGCCCCGCCTCGACTGAGGTTACTGCGCCCTTAAATACTCTTGCATCCACAACCTTGTGCTTTGCCCGATAAAGGTCATGGCGCTCGTAGGCGGCAAAACCAAAGCGCAACAGCGAATAAACAGCATCGGCACGCTCCCTGTCGGCCCCGGCACCCATTACTGAACCAATCAGGCGCATCCCGTCACGGTGTGCTGAGCCAACCAGGCAATAACCAGCCGACTGGGTATACCCGGTCTTGATGCCGTCGATTGAGTCATCCCGGCCTAACAGGGGATTGCGGTTCTTTTGGGTAATATCGTTCCAGGTAAAGTCTCTGATGGCGTACTTCGCATAGTGCTCCGGCTGATCGCGGATAATCATCTGAGCCAGAAGAGTGATGTCATAGGCCGTACTGAAATGATCTGGGTGTGGCATGCCGGAACTGTTTGTAAAGTGGCTGTTAGTCATTCCCAGTTCGGCGGCGGCCTGATTCATAAGATCGGCAAACCCGGCCTCACTACCAGCGACGTACTCGGCCAACGCCACTGCGGCATCGTTACCTGACTGAACAATAAGGCCCATTAACAGATCGTCAATCCGGACCTTGTCTCCTGCCTCGATAAACATGCGTGAGCCTTTCGATCGCCAGGCTTTCTCACTCACCACCACTTCGTCTTCAGGGCTGACGCTACCACGTTGGATTTCGCGATAAACGATAAACGCGGTCAGCAACTTGGTCAGGCTGGCCGGCTCTACCGGTTTGTTCGGATTACTGCCTGCAAGCATCACGCCAGTTGCAGCATCCATCAGCACCCAGGAGGAAGCCTTTAATTTGGGTGGCAAAATGGTTGATCGCATCTTGCCTGCCAGATCCGATTTGATCTCGCTGTGAACCGTTGGTGACACGGTTACCAGGGCCAGACACAATACGCCCCACCCAATACCCCTTGTCCATCTTTGAACCATATTCAACAGCACTCCTTCACCACTTTAGGCTCGATACCTGTTACGTTTATGACAAGACCACGCTGAGTACTCACCGCCGCTGAGCCGTGTATGGGGCCTACCTGGACTCGATGATACAGGTTCTGTCCAATCTGGACGGTGACAACTCGAATGCCGGTTACCCCAGCCCCAGTCAAATCAGCCTTGAGTCGATGCGCGTTGGTAGCTAATCGAAAACTTCCGGCCTGAAGGAAAAATACAGCTTCAGGACGATCAAGGGTTATCGACTGGACCGGCGTCTTAGCTGGCACCGGGCCATCGATAACTTCAATCCTGACTTTGGCAGTGCCGGTCGCTACAACACCAAGTTTTTGCGCTGCCATGTATGACAAATCGAGAATGCGCCCACCCAGGAAGGGGCCGCGATCGTTCACTCGGACCACGACCTCACGACCATTAGCAAGATTACGCACCTGTAAGTAAGTGGGGAGTGGCAGAGTCTTATGTGCTGCTGTCATGCCATACATATCATAGATATCTCCATTGGAAGTGTTCCGGCCATCAAACTTTCGACCGTACCAGGACGCTTCCCCAGTCTCTACGTGGCCCACCGATACCTTTCGCATCGGCACATAGGTCACGCCATACACCTCGTAAGGTGCATTACCAATCCTGCTGAGCGGTTCGGGCCTAGGCACAGCATTGGCGACACTGGTGGGATTCGGACCGCCAGCAGGCGGCCCATCATCTTCAAAGTAGGCGCCGGACGATTTATCTTCGAAGAAACTGCAACCGGGCAACAGGCACACCAATAAGACGTACAGCGCGATCGAGCGCCCCGGCGATTTCATTCAATTCTCGGTCGCCACCGCGACCTGCTCTGCCAGTTCAAAAACCGACATCCCATAATTCTGGCTGTGGTTATAGCGGGTTATCACAAAAAAGTTGTGGTGTCCGAGGCGATAAGTGGCGCCCATCTTGCCATCAAACTGCATCACACCCAGTTTGTCGCCACTCCCTGTCGATACTGGCACGCCCAGAGCGCGAACTTTGGCAGCCGGCGTTTGTGCTTTTAGGCCACGGGTTGCCATTGCCTGCAATGCATCAGGGGGGTCAATGACTCGAGTGACAATAGGCTCGCCAGGACGCCAACGATGCTGTGCCAGGTAATTCGCCACACTACCTATCGCATCGGTAACACTGTGGATCAAATCGGCTCGTCCGTCACCATCAAAATCAACCGCATACTCACGATAACTGCTGGGCATAAACTGAGGGACCCCCATGGCGCCAGCGTAGGAGCCCTTGATCGATAGCGGGTCCAGCCCTTGCTCCGAGACTAAGTGCAGGAAATGTTCCAGTTCGGAGGAAAAGAACTTGCTACGCCGCGGGTATTCCATGGAGAGCGTCACCAGGCTATCCAGTACACGCAAATTGCCCAGTATCTTACCGTAGCGGGTTTCGATGCCAATGATCGCCACGATAATCTCAGTGGGCACTCCGTATTGCTGTTCGGCTCGAGCGAGGGCTGCCGCATGGTGTTTCATGAACTGAACCCCACCGCTAATGGAGGCAGAGTTAACAAACAGTGACTGGTAACGGTGCCAGGGTAATCGCTCTGCCGGCCGATTCATCGCGGTGATGATTTTCGACTTGATCGCAGCATCCCGAAACCAGCCTTTGATCTGCTCGCCATTGAGCCCGGGTGTCCCGGCCATGCGATTGGCTAATTCCACGAGGCGTGGATACTGATCAAGGGATACAGCCATCGCCGGCGCCACGACTGCTGCTAATACGACTAGCACGCAAACCTGCGCTAGTCGTTCTATATTCGCATAGCCCGAAATTATCTTCATGCCATTAACCGACGTCTGGCGTGAAGACCCATGATAATTCCAAATGCTGCCATCATTGTAAGCATCGATGTACCTCCGTAGCTGATCAGTGGAAGCGGCACCCCCACGATAGGAAGGATACCTGAGACCATACCGAGATTGACAAAAACATAAAAAAAGAAAGTCAGTGCCAGACCGCCAATCAATAATCGTGAGAAGGTCCCCCGCGTATGGTATGCCATCACCAGGCAACGACCCACGACAAAAAGATAAAGCAACAGCAGCATAAGCACTCCAATGAAACCAAACTCCTCCGCAAAAACAGCGAAGATGAAATCGGTGCTACGCTCGGGGATAAATTCAAGGTGCGACTGACTGCCTGCTAACCAACCTTTGCCGGATATGCCCGCCGAGCCAATGGCAATCTGCGACTGGATAGCCTGGTAACCACTACCCATGGGGTCAGCCCAAGGATCAAACAGCGTCAGAATCCGCTGGCGCTGGTACTCCTGCAAGCGAAACCATAGGTAGGGGGCCACTGCAGTCACTGCGGCTAGCATCATGAGTACATGCTGCCAACGGATACCGGCCAAGAAAAGCACAAAAAGCCCGGACACCACAAGCATGATAGCCGTGCCCAGATCAGGCTGTACCACGACAAGACTCGCCGGAAACAGGGTCAGCGCCAACGCAAGCAGCACGATAGCAAACCTGGGTGGCACTTGGGAGCGGGTTAGCAACCAGGCCACGATCATCGGCACTCCCAGTTTCATCAGTTCCGAGGGTTGAAATCGGACCAAACCGAGGTCGAGCCAGCGTTGGGCGCCCTTACCTGCAGCGCCCATAACCAGCACAGCCACCAACAAGATCACACCCACAACAAAAAGGTGGGGGGAAAAACGGCGAAGATTCTCAGGAGATACCTGGGCCACTGCCACCATGGCTACCAACGAGATACCAAGCCGAAGCCCCTGGCGGGTCATAACACTCCAGTCCTCACCCGAAGCACTGAAAATTACAACCAATCCCAAAGCGCTCAAGACCAGTAGGCCAATCAGCAGTGGGCCATCCAGATGCAATCGCCTACCCGAAAACACCAGATATCCCAGTCAAAGCTGCCCGCCGTAAGCGGTTAAGAAAAAAGTAATCCATCACCTTGCGCGCGATCGGAGCGGCCACTGCCGCACCGCTACCTCCATTTTCTACCACGACGGCGATGGCGATCTTCGGATGATCGACAGGCGCAAAAGCGATGAACAACGCGTGATCACGCAGTGTTTCGCGCAAAGATTTTGCATCGTATTCTCCATCCTGAGCAATGCTGACTACCTGGGCAGTACCGGTCTTTCCGGCCATGCGATAAGCACTGCGTCGCCCACTGGCTCGTGCCGTACCGCGCCGGCCGTGCATAACCGCCGTCATTGACCGGATAACCCACTCGATATCCTCCTCGTCTATGGCCAATGCCGCTGTCTCTGGTAAAGCATCGACCGACACCTCTTGCGTTTCGCCCGTGAGTGGGTTCTCTTGACGAAGCAACAGGGTTGGCTTAACCAGTCGACCGCGGCTAGCCAACATCGCACTAGCGCGGGCCAGTTGTAAGGGGGTCGTCAGCAGGAATCCCTGGCCGATCGCGGTAATAACATCCTCACCAGGATACCAAGGCTCCAAACGGGTGGCCTGCTTCCAGTCGGAGGTGGGAACGAGACCTGAAGGTTCACTCGGTAAATCTACCCCGCTTTGCTTGCCAAGACCAAAACTGAAGAGAAACGGAGCCATCTTGTCTATGCCAAGACGGACTCCCGCCTGGTAGAAGTAGGTATCACAGGATTGCTCCATAGCATCGTGCAGATTGACGCTGCCGTGCCCGGTACGTTTCCAGCACCGGTATTTACGAGAACTATCCGGCAGCATGAACCAACCTGGGCAAAACACCCTTTCCTGCGGGCTCACCCCGTCGTCCATAGCGGCCAAAGCCATAATAGGTTTGATCGTCGATCCGGGAGAATAGCGTCCGTACAGGGCACGGTTCAGTAGCGGCTTGTCGGCCAACTGGATTAAGGCCTGGTAGCTCTCCCGACTGATGCCATCAACGAAAAGGTTGGGATCATAAGCCGGGGCACTGACCATCGCCAATATCTCGCCCGAGCCCGGATCCATCGCGACAACGGCGCCACGGCGATTGCCCAGCGCTTCCCGAGCAATTCGTTGCAGGCCAACATCGAGGCTAAGGTATAGATTCTGGCCTGGTATCGCACTCTCCCGGTTGATGGTTCGTAACGTGCGGCCATGGGCGTCAATCTCGACCTGCTCGAACCCAGAACGCCCGAGGAGTAAGCTCTCGTAATAACTCTCGATACCCAACTTTCCGGTATGAGATACCCCCTGATACGCAGCGGAGTCCAGGCGCGCCTCGTCCTGCTCACTGATGCGCCCCACATAACCAAGTACATGCCCGGTCAGATCAGCCAGCGGATAATCGCGGTGCAACATGGCCTCAAGCGTCACACCAGAAAAACGGTATTCGTTAACTGCAAAACGTGCAGCTTCAACGTCATCCAACTTCGACTTCAGCAAGTGTTTCTCAAAACTTGGCCGGCGCCTAAGGTTTTTCTTGAATACTGCAATGTCATCCTCTTCAAGATCGACCAGCTTGCCTACCTCGTGTAACACCAAATCCATATCGCTAACTTTTTCCGGTATTACTTGCAGGGTGTAGACTGCGGTGTTGCGAGCCAAGACAACGCCGTTACGATCCAGGATAAGCCCGCGCACAGGCGGCAGAGCCTGCAGGCGTATATGATTTTCCAGTGACAGAGTCTGGTAACGACTGTATTCGGCGACCTGTAATACGTAAAGCCGCGCCAAAAGCAATGCAGAAAGCGCCAGCGCCAACAACCCGGCCAGTCGTAGCCGACTCCTGACAACACTCGCCTCTATGGGTTGTCGGTTAAAAGATTGCGCCGCTGCCATGCCTGGCTCCTCAGTGGCCGAGCCGCGCAAGGTGACGGGCGCGACGCAAGATCCAATAAACCGCGGGCCACACCAAAGCGCCTACCACCACGGCGGTCCAGCGTTGCAACCCGGCCAGGTCGCCACTAACAATAAAATCGATGAGTGTCAGTATCAGCACCTCAATGCCGAGTAATCCCAATACGACAATGGTCTGCTGCCACAAAGGATAGGTCCGCACCCTGAGCGCCAGAACGCGGGCCAGATACACCAGCACAGCTTTGCTGAGAGCATAGACGCCCGGCAAGCCAAAACTCACAATGTCGACTACCAACCCAGCCGACCACGCCATTCCGACCATCATTCGTGCCGGCAAAGCAAAAGTCCAGTAAATCAGGACAAGGGATACCCAGTCTGGCAAAAACCCTCGCAGGGGCTCTTCGGTCGGCAGCGAGAAAAATACCAGGGCAACAATCCCCGTCGCAATCGGGACCCACGTGCGGCGTTGCATTGAATTGATGCTAATCAACCAACTCACCTTTTGAGTCGAGCAAATCACTCGCCACCGGCTCATCTAGCGCCGGCAGCCAGAGCAATAAGACTTCACGTTCGCTTCCAAGATGCGAGGTCGGTTCAGCGGCAACATTCATAAATGACTCGCTGAGATTCCGTTCCACTGCGGTGACCAGAGCAACCGGGTATCCAGCAGGATAGCGGCCAGCCAGCCCAGAGGTTACCAGCAGGTCCCCAGTGCGAATATCAGCATTACGATCCAGATACAGTACCCGCAAAGGTCGGTTACGCCCCCCGCCGTACATCACCGCCCGCAAACTGCTGCGAGCAGCTTGGACAGGTATTCCCTGATTCTCACGGGTCACCAGGCTAACCGTGCTTCGAAACATTCCCGGTCGTGTGACCTGGCCGACAATTCCACCGGCATCAACGACAGGCTGGCCCTGAAAAACGCCATCTGCAGTACCCTTATTGATTAGTACTGCTTGGCCTTTCGGGTCCGGATTGACTGCAACCAGTGCCGCAAGCGTCACTCTTTCTGCCGTTGCCGGCACCGCAGAAAGCAGCCGACGCAACCGGATGTTCTCGCTCTCCAGAAACTCGAAGCGATGCAGGCGGGCCTGTAAAATGAGGTTGTGTTCGCGAAGCGCTGCATAGTTGCGGCGCAACTGATCTGTAGGCTCTAATTTACCCTGCATTCTCTCGAGTACGGTACTGGGCAAGGAAGCCAGAAAATGCACTGGCACCCCAATAACAGCAGCAAACTGGAATATCTGGCGAACCACCGGACTATAGTAGTGGGCAGTAATCAGCCCAACCGACAGCAGCACATAAAGGCTTAGCCCTCGAATCGCACTACTCCTGGTTCGATTCACGGGGTAGGGCCCAGAAAAGACTCTGAACGTTCAGAGCCACGAGGACAGTGTATCCAGCACGACGGTGCAGACACGCTGTAACAGCCTATTCGTGAGTAAAGACGTCACCCAGCGCGCTCATCTCCTCCAGCGCCCTGCCGCAACCTCGGGCAACACAGGTCAGCGGATCATCGGCAACCACTACCGGTAATCCGGTCTCCTGCATAAGACGCCTGTCCATATCGCGGATCAATGCGCCGCCGCCAGCAATCACCATACCCCTGTCACCAATATCAGCCGCAAGTTCCGGTGGCGTATTTTCCAATGTCTCGCGAATCACGCGCACGATCTGACGTAGCGAGTCACTGATCGCATCGTAAACTTCATCGCTACCAATAATCAGGCTATGTGACATTCCTTCTGCAATGTCCCGACCTTTGACTTCCATCTCGCGGTGATCGGATTCTTCCCAGGCAGTGCCAATCGCTTTTTTGACACGCTCCGCAGTAGCCTCTCCTATAAGCAACCCATGGCGTCGACGGACGTAGTTGATAATCGCCTCATCAAAGGTATCCCCAGCGACTCGGATCGAGGTGGCATAGACAATACCACCCAGTGAAAGCACGGCAACCTCAGTGGTACCGCCCCCAATATCCACAACCAGGGAGCCGGTCGGCTCAGCTACGGGGAGCGATGCGCCGATTGCCATTGCCATTGGCTCCTCAATCAGAAACACCTCCCGTGCTCCGGATGTGATCGCCGACTCGCGGATCGCGCGTCGCTCGACCTGGTTCGAGCCACCGGGTACGCAGATCACGATCCTCGGAGAAGAGAAAAAGTGGTTCTGCTGGACCTTGCGGATGAAGTATTTGAGCATAACTTCGGCAACGGTAAAGTCGGCAATCACGCCCTCTTTCAGTGGCCGGATCGCCTGTATGTTGCCTGGCGTGCGTCCCAGCATCATCTTGGCTTCCTGCCCGACAGCCAGTACCGTCTTTTCCGGTGCCAGGGAACCAGTTCGGATTGCCACCACAGACGGCTCATTCAGAATCACGCCTCGATCAGGAACATAGACCAAGGTATTTGCAGTGCCAAGATCCACGGCCAAATCGTTTGAGAACAGGCCCAGAAAACGCTTGAGTATCATGAGTCGCCTTGGGAGAAAAAGAAGTTTTTGCGCGCGTAATTTAACACAGGGTGTCAGGATAAGCCCGGATCACTGGGATATAATCGGTCATCTATCATTCTTGTATATTAAATTCACGGTGTCCATCTCTCAAAAAGACGTCGAGCATGTCGCTCACCTCGCCCGGATCCGGGTCGCTCCGGATGAACTGGCCCGCTACCAGCAGGGACTGGCCAATATTCTTGAGCTGATGGCCCAAATGCAGGACTGTGATACCGATGGGGTTGAGCCGATGGCCCATCCCCAGGATATCGCCCTGCGGCTCCGGGAAGACCGCGTAACCGAGATAAACGAGCGATCTTCTTTTCAAAAAGGAGCGCCGTTGGTTGAAGGCGGCCTATATTTAGTACCACGGGTAATTGAGTAGCGCCTAGCTGTTAGCCGCTTGACTGCCAACCCTTCTAACGTTTAACAACCTGCTCTCGTCATGCCCCACCGGCACAGCCTGACCACCTTGCGCGATATGCTGCGCCAGCGCGAGATAAGCAGCTCTGAGCTGACGCGACATTTTCTCGACCGCATCGCCCGTTATGACGACCTCAATGCCTTCATAACGGTGGAAGAGGAAACTGCCATGGCCAGCGCACAGCAGGCAGACAAGCGCCTCTCTAACGGAGAGCATGGACCCCTCACTGGTGTGCCAATTGCACACAAGGATATTTTCTGTACCCGCGACATCTTGACCACCTGTGGCTCAAAAATGCTGCGCAACTTTATCGCCCCGTATGATGCGACGGTTGTTGAGCGTCTGGCTGA
>Ga0209403_10003386_pt1 | contig 18069 bp, 19 predicted proteins | sample ArcticOcean_MG_C_8_FD_187440 | JGI IMG/M metagenome (GOLD analysis project Ga0209403, IMG submission 187440) | Marine microbial communities from western Arctic Ocean - ArcticOcean_MG_CB11_86 (SPAdes) (version 2) | ecosystem: Environmental > Aquatic > Marine > Oceanic | place: Arctic Ocean... | reverse complement strand
ATATACAAATGTTTTAAAAATGGACCTTACGTTAGTTTACACAATCATTGGTTTTGCTTTAGCGGGCTGGTCTGTAATTGGTAACGATTCTATTCAAACACTAGGAACTTTCATAGCTTCCAAACAGAAGTGGTTTAAGTGGTACGCATTAGCTTCAGCTGCTTCGTTCGCGATGATTGTTACTATAACTTATGGTTGGTGGGCGCATGATGGAGATATTTCGTACGGTCGATTAACAAGAATTCCATATCAAGAAATTCAATGGTACCACGCAGTTGCACCTGGAATATTATTATTGCTTACAAGAATAGGAATTCCAGTTTCAACAACTTTCTTAGTCCTTTCTGCTTTTGCTTCAACAGTTGTTTTAGAAAAAATGCTAGTAAAGAGCATTGTGGGATATGGGTTGGCAGCTGGCATAGCTTATATTTGTTGGATTGTTATCTCTAAATTTATAAATGAGAAATTTGACGAAGTAACTGGAGAAAAAAGAATTGCATTTTGGCGTAACTCTGTTTGGGTTAGCTCGGGCTATCTATGGGCGGCTTGGCTTTCTCATGATGTTGCAAATATTGCAGTTTATTTACCAAGACAACTTAATGTTTCTTTATTATTAATTGTTCTTGCTTATTTTACAATTCTTCTTTTTTATATTTTTTATATACAGGGTGGACCAATTCAAAAAGTTGTTTTAGATAAAACTGGAACAAGATATGCACGATCAGCAACTATCATTAATACAATTTATGCCGTAGTGCTTTATTACTTTAAAGAACTAAATGATCTTCCTATGTCAACAACATGGGTTTTTGTTGGATTATTATGTGGAAGAGAGCTTGCAATATCTACAATGAATAAAGAATACAAATTTAAATATGTGTTTCCACTTATCGGCAAAGATTTTGTTAAAATGATATTTGGATTGAGTATTTCTGTAGGAATAGTTTTAGCTATTCACTATGTGATTATTCCTGGTGGATACGGTTTATAATTTTAACCAAATTGACCACCTGTTCTAAACCTGTAAATATACTTAGGCAAAATACTTTGGATGGGAGTTCCTATAATACCAAGATCATTTAGAGTTGGGTGTTCTCCAGAAACAATATTATTATGTTTTAATAATTCTACTTGATCAGGTGTTAAAAGTGGGTTCGGCATCATTTGTAAAAAATAAGATTGAAATTTTGCAAACCCATAAGGAATGGTAATTAAAAATCTTTTCTTCTTAATTTCAGTTAATAAAATTTCCATCAACTCTTTAAAGGAATAGTTTTCAGGTCCGCCTAGTTCATATATTTTAGGTTCTGAATTATTTAATTCTAATGCCTTAACAATAGTTTTTGCAACATCTCCAACATAAATAGGTGCAAATTTTGTTTTGCCTCCCCCAACCAATGGCAGCATTGGAGAAAATTGTGCTAACGATGCGAAAGTATTAAAAAACTTATCTTCTGGACCAAATACTATAGATGGTCTTAAAATAACAGAAGGCTTAAAAGTTTCTTGTATATTTTTTTCTCCATCAAGTTTAGACTTCATGTACGCTGATGGATGTTTCTCTTTCACTCCTAAAGCACTAACATGAACTAAATTTTTTATTCCAAACTCATTGCATAAATTACTTAATAAATATGGAAATGTTCCATGAATCTCTTTAAATTTTTGCTTTCTTGTTTCGTGCAAGATTCCAACAAGATTAATAGCAAAATCACAATTTTTTAAAACTTCTCTCACTTCGTCTTCTTTAAAAATATTAGTTTTAAAAAGCTCAATCTGTCCTGGACCACCTAAAGGCTTTAGATAGCCCTTCAAATATGGATTTCGAGTTGCCACTTTAACCCTATAGTCTAACTTAGTAAGTTGGCGCATTAAGTGTTTGCCTATAAAACCACCAGCTCCAAAAATTGCTACTATTTTCTGATTATTTTGCATTTTGACAACATTAACATTATATATGTTTTTAGGTATGACTAAAATTTATAAGTTTCAAGATGATATTTCGCCAGATGCACTAAAGGAGTTAGAAAAACACTCGAGTCTAGCAATAGACACAGAAGGAACCGGTTTGCAAATACCTCACAGGGACAAGTTAAGCTTAATACAAATAAGTACAGGAAATAATGATGCTTATATTTGCCAACCTGACAGAAAAAATTATAAAGCTCCTAATGTAGTAAAAATCTTACAAAATAATAAAATTACAAAAATTGGTCATTATTTAAGATATGATGTTTCAGGTTTAGAATATTTTCTTAAATGTAATATAGAGAATATTTTTGATACTAAGATAGCTAGCAAACTATGTAGAACCTATACGCAAAATCATGGTTTAAAAGATTTAGTTTTAGAATTTTGTGGAAAAAAATTAGATAAAAGATTGGGTTCAAGCGATTGGAACAAAGATTTAGAAAAACTATCAGATGGACAGCTTCAATACTGTAGCAATGATGTTATATATTTACACGAAATTAAACAAAATCTTAATAAAATGCTAATAAGAGAAAATAGACTTGAGCTATATGAAAATTGTATTAAATTTTTAAAAACAAGAATTAAATTAGATCAAAGTGGTTTTGTAGAAGATATATTTCAACACTAATGAACAAAGATATACAAATAGCGAAAAGAATAGTTCAAACTGAAATTCAAGCATTAAAAAAGTTAGAAGCAAGTTTTAATCGCACATCACAATTCTCCAGAGCAGTTAATTTAATTTCAAAAATAAAAGGGAAATGCTTGGTTGTTGGTGTGGGCAAAAGCTATCTTGTGGGTTTAAAAATTGCCGCAACTTTATCAAGCTTAGGAACTCCAAGCGTTGCTTTCTCAGCCAATGATTTGCAGCATGGTGGTCTTGGTGCTATTCAAAAAAATCATGACGCTTTGTTAGTTTTTAGTGTTTCGGGAGAATCTTCAGAGTTAAATAGTATTTTGAATTATGCAAATAGACATGGCGTTTATGTTGTTGGTGTGAGTTGTAAAGCTTCATCAATGTTACTTAAATATTCTACTGTAAAAATTTTATTGCCTAAAGTGGTTGAGGCGGGTCATAGTTTAGCGCCAACTTCTTCTTCTTTAAATTTTCTTTCTTGGGGAGATTCATTGGCAATTGCTTGTATGAAACGTAAAAAGTGGACAAATAAAAAATTTATTTCAACACACCCTTCTGGAAGCTTAGCTACTGCTTTAATTCAAATAAAAGAAATAATGGCAAAAAATAAAGATATCCCAATAATTAATTCTAACCAAAATATGAAAGGTGCTTTAGCAGAAATGTCTAAAAAAGGATTGGGAGTAGTCTGTATTAAAGAAAAAAGTGGTAAAATAAATCTAATTACAGATGGCGATATAAGAAGAAATAGCAATAATCTTTTTAAGAAAAAAATTTTAAAAGTTTGCAGTAAAAATCCAATTTGGGTTTCTGAAACTGACACTGCCCTATCTGCTATAGAAAAAATGAATAAGCTAAAAATAACATCTCTTCTAGTTTCAAGTAATAAAAATGTTGGAAAAAAAATTAAAAATATTGTTGGAGTGCTACATCTACATCATTGTCTTGCAAGAGGAATTAAATGAAAAAAAATATAAAAATTATTCAATTAAGCCTTATGAGTATTGGTTTTTTTTTAATTTTGGTCACTTACATTATCTATCCAAGCATAAAGAAAAGTAAAGTTGAGACCCAAATTATCATTAAACAGGACAATAACCTCAGCAATTCTTTTGAAAATGTTGAATACAAAGGTTTTTATAACATCACTAAACCATTTGTCGTCAGGTCAGAAAAAGCGCAAATTTTAAAGAACAATTCAGAAGTTATTTATATGACAAAAATGAATGTAATTTTAGATATGAAAGATGGCCGTTTCATTAAAATAACTAGCGATAAAGGAAGTTATAATAAAATAAATTATGATCTTTTTTTTGAAACTAACGTTAGGGTTATTGATGATAAAACACAAATGTTAGCAGGCAATTTAGAACTGCTAGCAAGCAAAGATACAGCTACTATTTATAATAATGTCTATTTATATAATAATAATAGCTCTTTAAGAGCAGATAAAATAAAATATGATTTTCAAAATAAACAATACAAAGTTTCAATGCTCGGTGATAAAAAAGTAAAAATAAAAGTAGTTGAATGAATAATATTAAAAAATTTAGAATTATAAAGTTTAAATCTAAGCCTATAATGATGGCAAAAAGTATATCTAAATCATTTGATGGTAGAGTGGTATTAAGAAAAATTGATATTCATTTAAATCAAGGGGAGATGCTTGGTTTATTAGGAAGTAATGGTGCTGGAAAAAGCACTTTTATGAATATTGTTTTAGGTTTATTAAAGTGCGATTTTGGTGATATATTTTTAGGCAACACAAAATTAACTAATTTGCCCATTCATGAAAGATCAAAGTTAGGTTTTGCTTATTTACCTCAACAAAGCGCAATCTTTAGAGGGCTAACAGTTTATGAAAACTTATTAGGTATTGCACAAATAGTTAAAAAAACAAGCCTAGAACAAAAAGATATTGTTGAAAAATTAATGGCAGAATTTTCAATAACACACTTGCGAGATGTTAAAGCTACTGCGCTGTCTGGAGGAGAAAGGCGTAGAACAGAAATAGCTAGATGCTTAATAAGTAATCCAAAAGTTCTTTTGCTAGACGAGCCTTTTGCTGGCGTAGATTTGCTTTCAATACAAGATATAAAATTATTGCTTTTAAAACTACAAGCTAGAGGTTGTGGGGTATTAGTTACTGACCACAACGCATCTCAACTTCTTAGCGTTGTCGATCGTGCTTACGTTATAGCAAATGGAACTATAGTTGCAAATGGAACGCCGAAAGAAATTGTAAATACAACCCAAGCAAAAAAACTTTATTTTGGTGAAGATTTCACTATTTAAAAATTAATGAACAAAAACTTTTCTGTTTCAATAAATAGCAAAATTGAAAAGTTCAATAAAACTATTTTCGTTGAGGGCGATAAAAGCATATCCCATAGAGCCCTATTAATAGCAAGTCAATGTATTGGGATTTCCATATTAAAAAATATTTTAGAAAGCGAGGATGTCCAAAACACAATTATTTGTTTGAAAAAACTTGGTGTAAAAATTTTAAAAAAAAAAAATAAATATATTGTCTACGGGAATGGATTGAGCTCTTTTACAAAACCTAAAAACAATGTTCTTTATGCAGGAAATTCTGGCACTCTAGCAAGAATGTTAATTGCTTTGTTATCAACAAATCCAAAACTAAAAGTAAAAATTATTGGAGACAAAAGTCTAAATAAAAGAGATATGCAAAGAATTATCGAGCCTCTATCCAAAATTGGTTGTACTTTTTACCCTAAAGGGAAAACGACTCTTCCTCTTACGATAGAAGGAACTAGCATGCCTCTAGCTCAAAATCATATTGAAAGCATAGGCTCAGCTCAAGTTAAATCAGCAATTTTGCTAGCTGGGTTAAATACTCTTGGAACTACTAAAATTGAAGAAAAAAAATTATCTAGAAATCATACTGAAAATTTATTAAAAACAATTAAAGCTGATATAAAAATAGAGAAATTAAAAAAAGGAAATTTAATTTCTTTAAACGGGAAAAAAAATTTATCAAATTTTAATTTAAGTATACCTGGTGATCCATCTTCCGCAGCTCCCTTTATAGCTTTAACTTTATTAACAGCCAAGTCCAAACTGCTAATAAAAAATATTAATTGTAACCCAACACGAATAGGATTTATAAAAATTTTAAAAAAAAATAAAGCTAATATTAAAATAAAAAATTTAAAAAAAAAATCAGGCGAATTAGTAGGTGATATATTAATTAAAAGCAGTTCTTTAAAATCAATTGTTTCTACTAAAAAATTAACAACATCAGCAATAGATGAATTTCCTTTATTGTTTGCAATGGCCTCAATTATAAAAGGCAAATCAGAATTTTATGGAATTAATGAATTGAGACATAAAGAATCTGATAGAATTAAAAGTATGCAAATAGGATTAAAAAAAATTGGAATAAAAACTAAATCAACAATCAACAGTTTAATAATATTTGGCAACCCAAATATAAAGTTTAACAATGTCTTAAAAATTTTTCCTCAGAACGATCATAGAATTGCTATGTCATTTTTTTGCTTGGGACAACTAATAAATGGAAAAGTTTTAATTAATAATTTTGAAACAGTAGATACATCTTTTTCTAAATTCTTGATAACAATGAAAAAAATCGGAGCTAAATTTGAAATTAAAGAAAAAAATTAAAATATTAATTGCAGCAGATGGTGGAGCGGCATCAGGAAAAACAACGGCGGCAAAATTAATAAGCAAAAAATATGGTTTGAAGTTTTTGTCTTCAGGCCTTCTCTATAGATATCTAAGTTATAAATTGCTTTCAAAAAAAAAATTGATGAATAAAACTCTTTATATTAAAAAGATATGTAAAAGTATTACTTTAAGTAAATTAAAAAATAAGAAATTATTTGATCAAAGCGTTACTTTTTATTCTTCTAAAATAGCAAAATCTAAAAAAATCAGGATTGAACTTAAAAAGTTTCAAGTAGCCTTTGCAAAACAAAATCATGTTTGTATTGAAGGTCGTGATATAGGTAGCGTTATCTGTCCTCAGGCTGACATTAAAATTTTTTTTAAATGCAGCCTAAAAATTAGAGCAAAAAGAAGATGGAATGAATATCGGAAAGCGAATCCTGGAATTACACTAACAAACGTCCAAAAAGCTTTAAAATTAAGAGATTATTCTGATATTAATCGTAAATACAGTCCTTTACGTGTCTTAAAAGATTCGATAGTAATTGACACCACGAAATTAAGTATAAAAGAGGTGCTGAACAAGATTTCAGAGGTTATAGAAAAAAAATTATTATTAAAATATGGAAGAAAATTTAAAACAAAATAAAAGTAAGTCACACGAGGAGTTTGAAAAACTTCTTTCTCAAGATCTAATAAATAGAAAATTTAAAGAAGGCGAAGTTACTACTGGCGTTGTTAGTAAAGTCGGTAAAAAATTTATATTTGTAGATTTGGGATTAAAAAGTGAAGGACTTATACCGGTAGAAGAATTTAAACTTACCAAAGAAATTGATACAATTAAAATTGGAAGCAAGATTGATGTTTTGTTAGAAAAAATTGAAAACAAAAGTGGTGATGTTGTTGTAAGCCGAGAAAAAGCTCGAAAAGCATACTCTTGGAAAAGAATGGAAAAAGCTTTTGAAAATAAAGATGAAGTTAAAGGAATGATAATTTCGAGATGTAAAGGTGGGTTTGTTGTTGATGTTGATTCTTGTTTATGTTTTTTACCTGGATCTCAAGTAGATCTTAAGCCTCTAAAAAGTTTCGATCACTTAATGAAAGTTCCTCAAGTTTTTGAATGCGTAAAATTAGATAAAAAAAGAGGAAATATCGTACTGTCAAGAAGAGCTATAATGGAAAGAATTAGAGATCATGATAGAGATAAAATTATTTCTAAAATTAAAGAAGGAGATATAGTTCAAGGTGTTGTTAAAAACCTTACTGAATGGGGAGCCTTTATCGATTTAGATGGAGTTGATGCTCTTCTTCACATTACAGATATATCTTGGGATAGAATTAGTAAGCCTGCTGAATTACTTTCTATTTCACAGTCAATAAAAGTAAAAATAATAAAAATAGAGGAAGGCTCAAAAAAAATAAGTGTAGGCGTAAAACAACTTACAGAAGACCCATACATGAAAGCAATTAATAATTACGAAGTGGGAAAAACTTATTCAGCTGTTGTAACAAAAGTGCAAGATTATGGTTGTTTTGCTAAAATGGACCAAGGGTTGGAGGGGCTGATACACCAATCAGAATTATCTTGGACAAAAAAAAATGTACATCCAGGAAAAGTTTTAACAACATCTCAGAAAATAGAAGTACAAGTTTTAGATAAAGACCTAGAAAAAAGAAGACTTTCACTAAGTTATAAAAACACGTTAGTTAACCCATGGGTTAAATTTAAATCAGATTATAAAGTTGGTGACAGTGTTGAAGGAATAGTAAAAAATATAACTGATTATGCTTTGTTCGTATCAATTAAAAATTCTGAACTTGATGGCATGATTCACTATAAAGATTTAAATTGGTCAGAAAAAGACACTGAACTACAAAATTATAAAAAAAATCAATCAATCAAATGTAAAATTTTAGAAGTAGACCAAGACAAAGAAAAAATAAGATTAGGAATTAAACAGCTAGAAAATGACCCATTTGACTTTTTTATGGGTAAAAAAATATCGGATGTTGTAACAGCTATAGTAGAATCTACTTCTAGTAATGGAATAAATGTTTACGTAGGAAATAAAAACCATCTAATCTTAATTAAAAAAAACCAATTAGCTAAAGAACCTGAAAATCAAAGAATTTCACGATTTGCAAAAGGTGATAAATGTGACTGCGCAATTGTTGGGCTTGATAAAGAAAAAAGGAAAGTTGATCTATCTATAAAAGTGCTAGAAGAAAAACAATCAAAAGACGCCGTTAAAAAATATGGGTCTACAGATTCTGGAGCTTTATTAGGCGATATACTAGGACCTCTTTTAAAGAAAAAAAAATAGTTGTATTATCACTCATGGTTAAATCTGAGTTAGTTCAAAAACTTTGCAGATTACATATTAACATCCTGCGTAAAGATATTGAAAAAATTGTAGAAATTATAGTCTCTGAAATGTCTGCAGCTCTTTGCAAAAATGAAGCTGTAGAAATAAGAGGTTGGGGTCGAATGAAAATTATAATTAGAAAAGCGAGATTAGGAAGAAATCCAAAAAATTCTACTACTGTAAGTGTGCCTGAAAAAAGGGCAATTAAATGGAAAATGAGCAAAATATTATATAATAGATTAAACAAAAATTTTACTGAAAACAAAATACCTGTTAACTATTAAATTATAATATAAAAACAAGTGAATAAAATTATTCTTGCCCTAGACACCACAAATTTAAACCAGGCAATAAATATTACTAATCAGGTCAAAAATAAAATTTTTACAGTTAAATTAGGACTAGAATTTTTTAATGCACATGGAAAAGAGGGCATTAAAAAATTTAATGAAATCGGCGTAACTAATTTAATGCTAGATCTTAAATTAAAAGATATTCCACAAACAGTTTATAAATCTATAAAAGCTCTTGATGACATAAACTTTGGATTTTTAACAGTTCATGGACAGGGTGGTAGACAAATGGTTATTGAGGCAAAGAAAGCCGCAAAAGAAATTAAATGTAAGCCAAAAATTTTAATGGTTACTATTTTAACAGCCTTAAATGATAATGATTTAAAAGATATGGGAAACAATAATACTGTAGATCAACAAGTTGAGAGTCTAGCAAAACTAGCAAAAGAATTAAAAACTGGCGTTGTGTGTTCAGGCCAAGAAGCAAAAACTGTTAGGAAGATTTTGGGTGATGACCTTTTAATTTTTACTCCAGGTATTCGTATGAATAATAATAAAGATGATCAAAAACGCACTTGCACTCCTGAAGATAGTATAAAAAATGGATCAAATAAAATTATTATGGGTAGAAGTTTAATTAATGGAAATATTGAAGAAAATTTAATCAAGGTAAACAGTTCTATTAAAGTATAAATTGATGCCCATAGAATTAAAAATCTGCGGCATTAATTCAGAAAATATTGTTCAAACAATTCTTAAAAATGGTGGGTGTCAATATTTAGGTTTTGTCTTTTATCCTCCTTCTCCACGAAATCTTTCTATTAAAAAATCCAAAGAACTTACTTCAATTGTTCCAAATCATATTAAAAAAGTAGCTGTTTTGGTACAACCTGAAAATAATTTTGTTGAACAAATTAAAGATCAGTTTGATTATCTTCAAGTTTATGATTCAACGCCATCAAAAATCAAAGAGTTAAAATTAATATCTAATAAAAAAATTATCCAAGCTATAAAAGTTAAAAAAAAAGAGGACATAAATATTTATAAACAATATATTGGTATAGCTGATGAATTTTTATTTGACTCGTCCGCAATGCAAAAAAGTTTTTCGTTTGACTGGAATTATTTAAAAGATATTGAAATAAAAGGTTGGTTTTTGGCTGGTGGTATTAATAGCGAAAACCTAAATGAAGCAAAAAATATTTCAAAAAAAATTGATATATCTTCTTGTTTAGAAGATAATCCAGGAGAAAAATCAGTGGAAAAAGTTTCAGATTTTTTAAAAAGAGTAAAAAAGTTATGATAAAAATAAAAAAAGGAATACCTCTAATTGACCAGCATGATTCAAGAGGATTTTATGGAAAAAAATTTGGTGGGAATTTTATACCTGAAACTTTAAAAAAACCTGTAGATGATCTTACTAAATTATTTAATAAACTAAGAAAAGATAAAAATTTTATAAAAGAAAGAGACCGCTATTATAAAAATTGGGTTGGTACCCCAACTCCATTTATCAAGCTTGAAAATTTAACAAACCATCTTGGGGGAGCACAGATTTGGGCTAAAGTTGTATCTGAAGCATTAGGCGGTGCTCATAAAATTTATGGAGCAATAACACATGCATTATTATGTAAATACTCTAATAAAAAATATTTATGTACAGATACTGGTGCTGGCTATAACGGAAAAATGTTTAGTATGGCTGCTAAAAAATTTGGATTAAAATGCAAAGTGTTTATGGGCGTTAAAGATATAAAGAGACAACAGCCTAATTGTGATGCTATCCGGGAAAATGGTGCTGAAATAGTGCCTGTATATACTGGAAGTCAAACTTTGGTTGACGCTGTTTCTGAAGTAATGCGTTACTGGGTTTCAAATTGCGATTCTGTTCATCTTGGCGTGGGGTCTACTGTTGGACCAAATATTTTTGTTAAAATTTGCGGATGGAGCACGGCACAGATTTCAAGAGAACTTTATAAACAAATTAAATATGAGTTTGGAAGCATTCCAAAAAAAATAAAACTTTTAAATTGTGTTGGTGGCGGAAGTTCAGCATATGGCCTCTGGAGTGAATTTATGGATTATGACAAAAAGCAGATTGAATTTATTGGGATTGAAGCTGGTGGACCTAAAAAAAGCAAACTTCATGCGGCACCTTTAAGCAAAGGAGCGAAATTAGGTATTCTTCACGGTGCTGCTGCTTACGTATGTCAAGATTCTGATGGACAAATTCAAGAAACGGAATCTGTCAGTGCAGGACTTGATTATCCATCAGTAAGTCCACTGCACTGTTTTTTAAAAGATGCAGGCAGAGCTAAATATGTTTCAGCTACAGATGAAGAAGCATTAAACGCCTATCAACTTGTTACCAAATATGAAAATTTAAATCCCAGTTTAGAGCCAAGTCATGCTTTTCATGAAGCGATTCGGATTGCTCCAAAATTAAGCAAAGATACAATTTTAATTGTTAATTCTTGTGGAGATGCAAAAAAAGATAGAGATATTTTAAAAGAAAGATTGGGAAAATAAAAATGACTTTATCACCGATTAGCTTAGCATTTAAAAAATGCAAAGAAGAGAAAAGACCTGCCCTACTTACCTACACGGTAGCAGGAGATAATAATAAAAAAAAATCATTAGAAATATTAAATTCAATATCAGAAAATGTGGATATTTGTGAAATAGGATTTCCACACAACACGCCTATAGCGGATGGGGGCGAAATTCAAACTAGCGCTTATAGAGCAATAAAAAATGGTATTAAAATAAAAGATGTTTTTCAGATTGTTAAAAAATTTAAAAAAAATAAAATTACAAAGCCTGTTATTTTAATGGGTTACTATAATATGATTTTTCAATATGGTGAGAATAATTTTCTAAAAAAATGCAAACAGGTGGGTGTAAATGGTTTAATTGTTGTTGATTTGCCTTGGCCAGATAATAAAAAATTTTCAAAAAAATGTAAAAAGAATTCTATTAATTTTGTACAACTTCTCTCTCCTACTACTTCTAAAATTAGAATGAAAAAAATTATTAATGATTCTCATGATATGATTTACTATATTAGCATGCTATCAACTACTGGCGGTAAACTTAAGGTTTCGCCAGCAAAAATTTTAAAAAATTATAATTTAGTAAAAAAAATAAATAAATCTAAAAATGTAGTAATAGGTTTTGGCATCACTAGTAAAACTATTTCATCATTTAAAAAAGCGGATGGCTGTGTTGTAGGTTCCGAAATATGTAAAGAAATCTCAAAATCTATCAAAAATAGACAAAATCCTGTCATAAATGTAAGTAGTATGGTAAAAAAATTAAGAAATAAAATATTATGAATTGGATTACACGCTGGAAAAAAATTGGAATTAAAGTTAAGCAAATTTTTAAACAGCGACCAACTGGCAACGAAGATACTAGTTGGAAAAGCTGCCCACAATGCAAAAAAATTTCTTATCGCCCAGACTTAATTGATAATTCTTATATTTGTGAATGTACTTTTCATTTTGATTTGCCGCCAAAGTTACGGTTGGAAAGTTTGTTTGATTCAACATATGAAATTATAGACCCACCAGAAAATGTTAATCCCGATCCTTTAAATTTTGAAGTTAAGACAGAAACTAAAAGTTATAAATATATAGATAAAATTAAAAAATATAGAAAAATTACAGGTCAAAAAACAGCCTTGATGTGCGCAGCAGGAAAGGTTTCTGGCTTAGATGCGGTTGTAGTGTGTTTTAATCCTAAATTTGGGGCTGGTAGATTTGGACCGGCAGAGAATGAACATTTTCTTGCAGCTGCCAATTTTGCAGTTCAGAAAAAAGTAGATGCATGGGTTGTTGTATACCAAAGCTCAGGCATTGATGTTCATACAGGAGTTACAGGTTTAGCGGGAATGACAAAAAGTATAATAGCTATGGACCTTATAAAAAAAGCAAAAATTCCAACTTTTGCTATTGCTGCTAGAGCCGTTGCTGGTGGCACTTACGCCAGTAGTTTTTTTCAACATGAATTTATTATTATTGAGTCTAAATGTGTTGAAAATTTACTTTTTTCAGGAAAGAGAGTCACATTGAATATTTTGAAAGGCACTGATCAAATTCCAGAAACCTTTGGAACAGCAGCTGGAATTATGAATGCAGGCCTAGCTGATATGACTCTTGAAAGTAGAAAAGAATTAAAAGAAACTGTAGTTAAACTGACTACTATAATTTTACAAAAAAAAGATTTAGAAAAACTAAATGTAGAAGAAGCTCATGAAAATCAAAAAGATTTTAAAAAGACTGCTTCAGCTACATCCTAAAAGTGTAGACTTATCTTTATATAGAATTAAGAGACTATTAAAAGATCTTAATAATCCTGAAAAAAAAATTGAAAATGCCATTCAAGTTGTTGGAACTAATGGAAAATATAGTTTCTGTACAACAGCAAGAGAAATTTTTGAAACTGCGGGCTATTCTGTTAACCTTAATATAAGTCCATCCCTTAGAAATTTTAATGAAAGATATTATTTTTCAGGAAGTCATATTTCTGATAGTCGCCTTTATGATTTGTTAACCGAAGTTGAGAAAATAAACCAGGGCAAAAGTATTACTTTTCATGAATTTATTTGTGCTTGCTTTTTGCTTGAAGCTTCAAGAAATAAAGCAGATGTAAATATTTTAGAATCTGGTCTTTTTTTTAGGCTTGATGCTAGCAATGTTTTAGAAAAAAATATTGCTTCAGTAATTATGCCAATTGGTATGGATCATAAAGATTTTTTAAAAAAAGGTTCAATTGATGAAATAGTATATGAAAAATGCTCGACTTTGCTAGATAAATCTTTAATTGTAATAGCGCAACAAAAAAAAGAAGTTTTAAAGAAAATTAAAAAAAATATTTCTAAAAACAAATCTAAAAAAATTATTTTTGGTCAAGACTATAATTATAAAAAAATTATTAAAGGTTTTACTTATAGTGATAAAATAAGTAAAATGAATTTACCATTGCCTAATTTATCTGGGGATTTTCAGATTAGCAATGTTTCAACTGCCATAGCTACAGTTAAATCTCTAAAACAATTCAATATAACTGAAAAACATATAGGTAAAGCTATAAGAAATATAAAAAGTGAAGGAAGACTACAAAGCATAACTCGTGGGAAATTAAGACAATATGTTTCTAAAAATAATCAAATTTTAATTGATGGCGCACATAATCCCCTGGCAGCTTTTGAAGTTAAAAAATATTTAAAAAATTTAGATAACAAAAAAAAAATCATTATGGTTCTAGGTATGATGTCGAATAAAGAACATAAAAAATTTATTGGTATATTTAAAGATAGTATCCATTCTATTGTTACTTTAGATATTCCAAATCAGATCAATTTTATAAATAAAGATAAATTATCAAAAATAGCTAGATCATGTGGAGTTCAATCAAAAACAGAAAATACCATTCAATCTGCTTTAAAAAACATTTCTAAACAAGACGCTAATGCGTTGATTTTTTGCACTGGTAGCTTATATTTTGTTGGAGAAATATTAAATTTGAATTAAATATTTTCTTTAATCCACGTAACAATATTCGATTTTGTTGTGGCTCCCACTTTAGTAGCCTTAAGCTCTCCACTTTTAAATAGTAGCATTGTGGGTATTCCTCTTACTCCATACTTTGTGGGTTGGTTTGGGTGGTCATCAATATTATGTTTGGCAATCACAACCTCATCTTTCATTTCGTTAGAAATTTCTTCAAGAATCGGTCCTACTTGCTTACATGGGCCACACCATTCTGCCCAAAAATCTACTAGTGTTGGTTTAGTGGATTTTAAAACTTCGATTTCAAAATTTTCATCAGTAACATTTTTGGTAGCCATAAGATAATTTTAATTTAATAATTTTTTAGTTAATGTCAACTAACCTTTTGATAAGTTTTTTCCATCTCCTCAATATATGAATTAATAGCATCAAGTGCTTTGAGTTTTTCTTTATCTTCTTTAAATTTATTTCGCAAAGTATCAATTTCAGACATTGTACGCGGAATTGTATTCCATTTTTCTTTATTGGTGCTTAGCACTCTAGCCGCTACCTCTTTATGAATAACATCGTATTCTTCTTTAGGCAAAGATTCTGGGCTTTCTTCATATAATATTTTTTTTCCAAAATATCTTAGTCTTTCATCTTTAAATTTTTGTAATACTGAAAATTTTTCTTTCCATGCAGCTTTATGAAAAGCTGGCATAATTGCATTATCGTCTTTTGTTGTAAATTTTTTATAAATAGATTCCTCAGCATAAACTTCTTCTTGTGAGTCAAAATCTTGCTTTTCTCTAGCTTCGTCATCTAAAACTAAAGCAACTTTATTAGCAAATTCTTTATTATTTTTAATTAATTTTGCTCTTTCTTGAAGCTTTGTTAGACCAATTTTTTTATATGCTTCAAAATTCATTCCATAACTAGAGTTCATTATTATAGGATGTTTTTTATGTTTTATAGTTCGAATAACTTTTGGTGTCTTTTTAAATTCTTTTTTTAGTTCTCTAGTTGAAAGATTAAAATAATATTTTGGGTCTGATTTTAGATCAAAACACATTGGATATCCCCATTGAGGATGCTCACACACAAAAGTTAAAACAAATGGAAACGATTTTCCATAATAAAAAAAATCAGTACAAAATGTTAATTCATTTTTAATGAGCTGTAACGTTTTATCCTTATTAGTAGTCATTAAACTTGCTTTCCAAACATTTGGTGCAGTTTTATTTAAAAGTTTTGCTAATTCCACAGTAGCCAAAACATCTGAAATTGCAGAATGTGCATCATTATGTTTTATACCATTCATCGGGGCTAATTTATCTAATTTAAATACCGGATTATTCTTATCGCTCATTGATGTTTTTATACAATTGGGGTAATAAAGATAAGAGGCTCTTGTTAAGCTAAATAAATCTGCTCTTTCGTTTCCATTAGTAACTGTCAAGTAAGGATATTCAAGATTTTTAAATAATGTTCTTCTTAAAAATTCTTCATCAAAATTTATAGAATTATAACCAATAAAAATTGAATTTTTCCACTTATTAAATTTTTCCATCATTTGTCTTATCATTTGATAGTGAGATAAATTTGTTTCTTTTAAAATTTTAGGTGTAGTCTTGTTTACAATTAAAGCCATAGCCTCTGGAATAATACCAGGGCTTAACTTGCAGCGCCCTTCGTATCTATCTAATTCTTGAAAATTATCATTAACTAATACTGCTGCGGCTTGAATTATTTGGCCATACGAAACATTGCTCGAACATGTTTCAAAATCATAAAAAACTAAGTTTGCCATTAAGAATACTACCTATTCAATAACTTATCTTTGTCAATGTTTTCCTTCTGAGGCTTGTCCGTATGTACTCGCTGGTGTAGGAGAATCTGGATCATCATCATCGGAGCCTGAATCGGAATTCTTAATATTTTCTAATGTTCTTGTTATAGATCTAGCATCACGCCCAAAATCATCAGTTACCTTCATAGCTTCTTCTAATTTTTTTCTTAAAACTACAATTCCACTAAAATGTCTGACAAATCTGTTTGTGATATTTTTAAGATCATCGTGTATTTGGGTCGCGTGCTTTTGAACCTTAAGTGTGTGAAATCCCATATGAAAAGCTTGCAAAATTGCACATAAGGTATTTGGCCCAGCAACCGTTACTTTATACTTTGTTCTTAATTCTTCCATTAATAATTCTTTAGTTTTTGGATCTCTATAACTTGAAAGTTCTGCATACAAACCTTCTATTGGGGCGTAGATAATTGCGAAATCTGTAGTTTTGGGTGGCATAATATATTTTTCAGCTACTTTTTTAGCTTTAGTTCTAAATGCTGATGCCAAATCATTTCTAGCACGCGCCAACTCATCTTTATCTTTAGCTTGGTAAGCTTCATCAATAGCTTTGTATTTTTCAATAGGCCAGTGACTATCAATAGGACATAGAACATCTTCTAACTTAACGGCAAATTCAACCACATCCCTAGTCTCGTCAGGATTCATCTTAACATTTGCAATATACTGAGCGGCTGGCAACAAATCTTTTAGTAAAGAAGCTAAAGAAAATTCTGCTAGGCCACCGTATTGTTTCACGCCTGCTAGAATTCGACTAAAACTATCTTGACTTTTATTAATAGCTTCAACCTGCTGATTAAAAGCCCCCACCTTTTCATCAACTTTAGTGAGTGCTTGAGTCATGTCTCGAGTGACGTCTTTTGATAAAGAATTGAAGGAAGTAGACATTGTATTTATAGAATGAGTTAAAGACTCTTTAAGTCTTCCTAATTCATCATTACTTCTATTTTCTTCTTTATTTTTTTTTTGATTGAGCAAAAGATAAATGACAAAACATAAAAGGATTAAAACTATATATAAAGCTGATTCTTCCATACGCATACTAGATATTCTTGATTGGAGTTAAAGTAAATAAATTATATTAAACTGCGAGTAAAAACTCTAATGTATTAAAATTTTTTACTAAATTCTTCTTCTTTAGCGTGCATTTTCATATATTATTTATTTTGCATACTTTTTTTCTTTATTCTTAAAAATCTCTTTTTTAATTATTTTTTAACTGGTCGAATGTAATGATATGTGATTATTGTTAATTTTTGAATAAAGCTATTTGTTTTTAAAAAAAACTATGTTGTGTATTTTTTTACTATTTTCAATTAAACTTCTAAAGTTGGGCAAGTTATGTTTAGTCAACAATAAATTTTGTTTTGTATTTATTTGTTGAATTCTTATTAAATTAACTTTCACTTTTAATTTTTTTAACTTTTTAATTTTATTTTCTGCCATTTGCTTAACCTTAGCGTAAGGCGATAATTTTTTCTCTTCAATAAAAGTAGTTGAGGGATAAAAAAAATTGCTTTTGTATTTGTTGGCAAAATTAATTATTTCTATCGGCAGATTGATATAATATTTTTTATATAATTTAATTAGACTGTTGGATGGCTTATTCTGAATTCTTGGCGTGGGAAAATAATATATATCTAAAGGACTGTATTTTTTAATAACATTAAAAACTAAATTTATATTTTTTTCAATATCTATTTTTTTTACAATTAGATTTTTTTTTTTTTTTTTAATTTTTTTTTTTTAATAGGTTTAAATTTTTTTTATTTTTTTTTTTTTT
>Ga0209403_10003385_pt1 | contig 18084 bp, 19 predicted proteins | sample ArcticOcean_MG_C_8_FD_187440 | JGI IMG/M metagenome (GOLD analysis project Ga0209403, IMG submission 187440) | Marine microbial communities from western Arctic Ocean - ArcticOcean_MG_CB11_86 (SPAdes) (version 2) | ecosystem: Environmental > Aquatic > Marine > Oceanic | place: Arctic Ocean... | reverse complement strand
CTTCAGGGTTATCAGATTTTAATTTTTTCATCTTAGGGTCTTCAGGTCTCATTTTTAATGCTTGAGCCCGTTGCCCTACTTTAATAACTCTTCCTGCGTAGTGTCCTCTAGCAAGATTTTCTTGCATTTGTTTTTGAATATCTAAAGGCTCTTCAACAGCTTTATCTCTTATATTAAGTTCATCAATTATTAATTGTCGTTCTTTAGGAGTTAAATCTGTTCTATGTAATTCTAAAGAAAGTTTATTTATATCTTGAAACTCTCTACCAATAGCATCAGCGTGAGCTATAATATATGCAAACTGTTCTTTGAATACTGGGTCAGTAGCAATTCTCTTAGCCATTTTTTCTAAACCAATTCTATCAGCACCTAACTCAACAGCACGTTGAATCATCTGTTTTACAGTTATTTTATCAGTGCCTAACTCCCCTGACATTTCAATTACTTTTTGTTTGATATGTTTTCTATAACCACCTGCTTCATATTTAGTTATATTCAATTTTAGCTTAGGTGGTTTATCTGTACTGACAATATCTTTTCTTAAATTCTTAATTCTTTTTTCTACAGTATCTCCGTGTAATCTACTGTCTCTATCTAATTTATCTATATCTTCTTTAGTTCTATCTTTAAGTTTAGGTTTTTTAACTTTTGAATCTTTTAATGAATCAGGTAAAATTTCTTCAAATAATTTATTTCCTGTTGTAGTGCTTCTACCATACTTGTGAAAATCATTTATATTTTTTACAGTTTTATTTTGTAAAAGTTTGCTAGTAAGTTTAAATGAACCTGCCGCAAAAGCTCCACCAAAAACTGAACCAAATCCAAAACCTGCAACACTAGCTAGTCCTGCTTGTTTTAAACTAAATTCATCTTGTATATCAGATTCAAGAGCTATTCCTTGTAATAAGGCATCGTGACCACCTGCTACAATAGTTCCAATATAACCTTCAGTTAAAGCTCCTTTTTTTATAGCTCTACCTAATGCTTTTTTTGAAGCTAACTTAGCCGCTTCTTCAACAGTCTTCTTATTAATTTCTTTAGACATCTTAGCTTTTAAAGATAATTTTAAAGCTGTTTTATAACTTTGTTTAGCCGCTTGTCCACCAACTCCTACACCTACTAAATTTACAGGGTCTAAGACCATAGCTCCACCATTATCAATTAACCAACCACCAAAACTTCTATTAGGGTCGTCCCACCAAGAAGGAAGAGCATTATAAGTTTGTTGAATATAAGCAAATTCTTTTAATCTTTCAGGATTATCTTCATTAAATACTTGTGCCGCATCTATTCCAAGACCTATAGTATTATGATTTTTCCAAGACCTATCTGTATAAAAATATTCTAATAAGTCTGCATTATCCATAGACAAGAATTTATTACTACTGTTCCTATAAGAATAATAACTTTTTAAAGTAGTATAGAATTTTTCTGTTTGTATTTCTTCTAAAGCTAATTTAGCACTCGCAGGTTTCTTTAATGAAAGACCTGTTAATTGACTTTCTGTTGCTGTGTCTATACTATAAGTTGCCATTATTATTTATTTATATTCCTTTTTGCTATTGCTTTTAATGCTTTTTCAACTGTATTAATGTTTATCCCGCCTATGCCAAAACCTGACAATGTATCTATAATATTATCTCTAAATGCTTTATAATCATCTTCTTGCATTATTGCCATCATATTTTCAGTCCATTTAAAGTCTCCCATAAATTTCTCTAATTGGTCTGTAAGAATTGGAACAATTTTCTTTTCATTAAATTCTCTTTCATCTGTTGCATCAGTGTCAAACCAATCTGTATCACTGAAGAATATATCATCATCAAATTCAGGTATTAAAAGTTTTAAGTCTTTTTGATTAATGTCAAGAGCGTCAGTAACACTCTCAATCATTTGAGTAATATTTGCATCTTTATAAGATTTATTCTTAGCTTCTAAATCTATAACTTTCTGTTTCTCTAATTCTTTATTAGCTAATACTTCTTCTTCATACTCAGTGTATGATTTAAGAGCAGGACTCAGATTATCTTTATTGAAATGTTCAACAGCTACAGCTTGAAGGTTATTCAGAAAATCTTTACGTTCTTGAAAAGTAGGTTCTCTACCTTCTTTGTCTTTAAATCTTTTTTCAAAATCTACAATTTGTTTTTCCATATAATATTGAGCATTACCTAAAGCAACGCCTGAGTTAGGGTCTTCTTCCCACATATCATTAGCACCTTTTTTCATAAAGTTACCTTTAACAGCAGTAAGATTTACTCTAAGTCCATCTATATAAGTTTCATTCATTTGATAAATAGGTTTATTTCCTTTTTTTCTATCATCATCAAATTCTTTAAAGTACACAAGACCTGCTTTCCAGTCATCAGGATTAATACTTAATTCTACCATAGCATCTAAAACGTCCCCTAAATCTTCAAAATCTCCATCACGAATAGATGAAATAAGTGCGTTAAAGACAGCAGGGTCAGCTTCTTTCCAAGCATTAACATCTATTAGTTTTTCATAAGCATTAATATAAGAAGGATTACCATATGCGGCTAATTTTTCTAATATTTCTAAATTTTCAGTATGAGTTCTTTTTCTTGTTTTTGTTTCTCCTGCAATAACTTCATCTACATCAGTCATAAGTGTAGTTAATAAACCCGAAACATCTTCTTTTTCTAAATCATCTTTCTTTTGTCTATCGTCATTTTGTATTCTTAATCTTTTATTATTTAATTTTAAAATAAGTTCACGAGATTCTTTAGAATAAGTATTTGCTAATGAACCTAATTCATTTTTACCTTTACCCTTACCTCTGTCTTGACTTAAAAGAATAATAGCTTTATCTAATTGGTCTTCACTTGTAGCAGTATCAATCAACCACCTAGCGTGACCTAAAGCAATCTCTTCATTTAATTCATTAGTATCAAAGAAGTATGCTTTACCTGTACCATCTATAGGCATTTCTGTATTAAGTGTCATTAACTTTTTAAAATAATTTCCATTTTTAATATCTTCTACAGTAGTAGTAGTGTCCATAAAACCAATAGCTTTATCAACTTTTACTGTATGTGCGTGTTCAGCTCTCTTCTGAGCATCTGCAATTTTAGCATTAGCCGCAAATTCATTAAATACAGCAGAAAATCCTACTGTAAATTGTGTACTAGCTTCATTAAAATTAGGTAAATATTGTTTCCAAAATTCTTCTATAGTTTTTGTTCCATCTTTATAATCATAAGCATCAAGATTTGCTTCAATTTGACGTATAGTTTCAGCCGCTTCAAATCTTCCTGAGTGTGTATCTACTACTGATTTAGCATAGTGATTACTTAATTCAGGAATTGCATCATTTAAAATAGCTTTTTGAATATCTTTTGTTTTCCAACCTTTAGCATAAAGCTCGTCCATCTTAGCTCCTGCTTCAGTTTGTTTCTTTTCAATATGTTTTTCTCCCCAATTATTCATAGCAGGAGTAAGGTCATTTCTTAAAGCAGAAACAATTTGACCCATTTCTGTTTTTCTAGCGTCTATGTGTCTAACAGTTCCTTTATAACTTGAACCTATCCACTTGTTTGTTACTTGTGATTTATATTTTGTTGCCATAATTATTTATTAAAATATTTCCTGTCAGGGTTTGAACCATAGTTTAATCCTGCTGAAGCTATTTCAAGAACTGAACCTAACTGACTAGGTGCATCAGATTGTTGTATGTTAGCATAGTTTCGGTGCATAGATGCGTAAGCATCATTTTCTGAACCTTGTAAAGATAACATATCTGCTTCAAAATCAAAAGCTATTTGAGAGAAACCTAAATCGTGTTCTCCACTCATATCTTGCATTACTCTAAGTGAGTTTCCAAAACCTGAGTTAAGAGCATATGCTTGATTTTTAGTTAATTCTTGTCTTGCTGTTAATTGAGCTAGAGCCTTTGCTTGTACTGCACGAGAGGATTCATTATCAATTTTAGATAAATCATTCAAATATGCTTGGTCAGCATTTTGCATACTAACTTCATTAGCGGCTGTATTTCTTTGGTGGACAGCACTTTTATTTTGAAAACTAGCGACAGTTCCAACCACTGCCAATGCTAATTGGGCTTCTGCTACTCCGCACATTATTTTTTATTTGTCTCCTTTATCATTAATAAGAAGGGTAGTTTTCCTACCCCATAATTTTTCATTTCTTCTTTAGCTTCAAAGCCTAAATATTGAAGCCACTTTAATGACTTCCAATTTCGTCTATCCACCCAGTTATATATATAAGTATATCCTTCACTCATTTGTGAAACCCAGTAAGGACATTCTTTTATAAATTGTTTTGTATGTTTAAATAAGTTTTCACTTGATAATAACCAAGCCACTCCATATTCAGGGTCTTTTGTTGGAGCAACTCCAAACATACCCATAATTCCTTCATTAACTGTTCCAATAATTGTATAGTTTCTACTTTTTTCATAAGTAAAAGGTACAACAAGAGCTTCCAACGGCGATGAACCATTTGATGCTCTTATCTCTTCCCTATCTGCTTTACGCATTTTAGGTGCTAATTGTAATACGTCAGCTAATACTGCGGGACGTACATAGTTTTCTTTTTCCATTATATCCTTGTTGCTCTATTATGATAATAACCTTCTACTTCAGCACTTGCTACATACATAGGTAAGTGTGAACTAGAGATAATGTCAAAAGTAAAATCGGTGTTTCTACATTGTACTGGAACTTTAATTGTTCCTGAAGACAAAGCAGGAGAACCAATGGTACTTCCTGAAGTTCCTAGAACATATCCGTTCATTACAGTTGTAGATTTACTTCTATTATCAGGTGTTACTTCTGCTGTGAAGAAACCTGAATTTTCGTAAGTTAATGCTATATTTCTAACTTGGTAACGACCTGTAGTTATTGCTAAAAGTCCTCTACCAGTATTTTCTCTAACATATTGTGTAGATAAAGAATACTTAGATTCGTAAGGTGTTCCTATAAATAAGCTAGTATGATTACCAACTAAAGTAAAAGAATTTCCTGCAACAAAATTTGTAACAGCTAATCTTGTAGGGTCAGAAGAAGTTACAGTTAAATTTGAATCTCCTACTACTGCTCTTGTAACTGTAATAATAGGTGTTCCACCCGCAGGATTTGGAGCTGAATATCCCGCTAAATTATTAATACCAAGAACTCCACCACTTCCTACAGCAATATTATCTGCTACATCATCATTCGTTCTTGAACCACCAACTGAAAATTCTAAAGCTGAAGCAGGGTCACTATTAGTAGCTGTCATAGTTGTAGATACACCTGCGTTATCTGTAATTACTATAGTGCTACCTACTGCAATATTTGCCGCATCTGAAACTGTTATTGTGCAAGTTGCACCTGAAGCAGAAGTTAAAGCATAATCTGTTCCATTAGTTTTATCAACAGCCATTAATCCTGTTTTTGCTCCATAAGGAGAAGTCACAGTTGTTAAATCCGTACCACTTGAATATGTACCTGTTGCTGATGCTCTTTTATCAAGATATATACCATACCCTAATGTAGCATCTTTTAAATTTCTTAAATCTACTTTAAATAATTTTGTTGTTTGTCCTTCAGCAGTAAATAAATAAATATTACTTTCTATTGAAAATCCACCAAGTATTTTTACACCTGTAAATTCCCATTTAGACCAAGCGGTTTGTACTTTTTCACCACCATCAAAGAAATATTTATATATATACATCGTATCAGCATTAGTTGCTGTTACATTTGAACTCGTTGCATAAGGTGCAACCTGTGCATCTGCTGTATCAGAACATAAAATTGCTAGACAATCTTCAACTGTATTACTTATAATTTGATAAGCATTTGTTGGCATTAAACTTTGTACTGAAACTGAAATATCTAAACCATCATTAGTTAATGTACTGTCATCAGAAAAATATTCTCTAATTGCTGTATTGCTTGTTCTTGCTTGAGCAAAGTATGCAAACTTTCCTGCCGCTACTGGTCTCACATTATCATCGTGTTCAAAACTTGATACTTCATTTAAGATAGCAGTAGTTGGACTAATTGTATCTCCTGCGTGGTCAAGTTTATATTGAGCTGTATCAGAGAATAATAATAATGTTTCATTAAATCCTACTGAATTTTTCAATGTATTAACTTGTGTTCCTGAAGCCGCTATATCAATAGGGTCAGTATCTAAAACTTGTGTAACTGTTGTAGCAAAGAAATTAAAATAACTAGCATTTTCTGCTAGAATTAAATTCTCTCCTGATAAAATTCCTAATCTGTTTTTATAAAAAGTTAAATTTTGTATTTTTTTACCTACAAATGAAGGGTTAGGATTAGTGTCTGTAGAATCCCCACAACTTCTATCTACCCAATCTAATTTTTGAAATGTAAATGTACCATCATTATTATTTATCAATGCGTGAGGCATTGTAGTATCTGTTAAACCTAAACTTGTAGCAGGAGCTAGTGTTTCAGACCATACACCTGTTCCATCAAATTTAACATAGTAATCAGAAAGAGTATCTCCTTCATCACCTGTTACTTTTATAATCGTTCCTACTTTTCCATAGTAAGGTAATTTTGTAAAATCTTGTATTGTATCTTTAATGCCATACATAGCTGTATTACCTGAACCATCAGATGTACTTAATGTATAAGTTTTAGCTTGATTAATAATTCTTCCATAAATAACAGAATCAAATTGTTCAAAAGTAAAATAAGTTGTTATATCAGAAAAGTTTGCTAAACCTGATGTTGCAGATAATGTTGCTCCTGTATCTGTCCTAACTGTTTTAAAAGCAATTCCGTTTGCACTAGCATCATAGTGGGTACTTGAAGTACCATACATTAATATATCTACTATCTTATTTGTATCTCTATATTTACTATCTGTTGCCGCACTGTTTCCTGTGGGTACTTGAAATATAACTTCTACTTCATAAGCCCAATCTTCGTGTTCTAATGCTACTTTATATTCTCTACCATAATTTGTTGATTTACAGTAGACGTGAAATTCCTCTAATTTTGCCGCAGATAATGTAGTATCAGCAGTGGGAACAATAGACTTATTAACAACAAAGGTGTAATCAGCAATATTAACCATACGAAAATCAGCTTTAGGATTAGTAGTATTAAGATATGTATTTCCATCAGGATAACTGACAGTTTTTTCATTACCTGCCAAATCGTAGACTTTAACTCCATTGTCATAGAACGCACAAATGTAGCGATTTGATTCATCTCTTTGAATATTCCATATTTTAGTTGTGTTAGGGAAGACGTTTGCCGCATCTAATGTAGCGACATATTCTAAAGCAGGTCTCTTTGATAAACCATCTACAATGTTGTTTTGACAATTAATTTGGTCTTTACCTTGATTAATGCCACGTTGAGAAGGGGTTTGTTGAGACATACCATTTAGAAAATTTGGTATTGATTGTGAAACAACTCCCATTAGTACGTCTTTCTTCTAGTCCTGTTAATTATTGAAAAAGTATTCACATCACCTTCTAATATATTTGCATCAGCACTTCTACTATCCGCTTGTCTAAAAGCGGCTAATGCTTCTTGTTCATCATTTCCTGCCAATTCAGTTAAGCCTTTATCTCCAATATATCTTGAAGCAAAACGTCTCGCTGATTTAGCGGCTATGTATTGCCTTGCATACTCAGGGAGTTGTTCAAATTGTTGGACTAAGACTAAGTCCACTGTAGGTAGGGTTGTTGATGTTCCAAATACATCTGTATGATTGTCCATATCGTATAGAAAACCATTACGAATAACCAAGTTTCTATCTCGGTATTGTGCAGATGCGTCTGCTTGGACGCAGTTAGATGGTAAAGGTACTTTATTATCAGTATCTTTTGTTAAAACGTAAGCATAGTGAGAATTAAAATTCCACCCCATAGATTGAACTGACATAGTTGTTTCATCTAAAATATTTTTAGCGACAGATACATCAGTAGTTACTGTTCCTGTAATTGCGTTCACAGGAGCTTCACCAATTACTGAAAGCATTTGATTAACTGTTTGTAGCTCAGTTGTGGGTGTTATTTGTGTTGCCATTATCTATACTATTATTGCGATTATTAAAATGATTCCAAAAACAAGAACTACTTTTTTATGTTCAGTCCAAAAATGTTTGGTTTCAAGATATTTTTCTTTTATTTTATCTATCATAATTATTTGTTATATCCTCTTGTTGATTAAAAGTAGAAAAGGGGGATTGCTCCCCCTAATCTATTGTGGTGTAGTAAAGAAACTATTACGCTTCTTTAATTCCTACAGCCGCTTCTGGTCTAAGAGTTCCGTGACCCATAGCGTATTTCGCTACCATTAGCGTACCTTGTCTTCTTATGTCATAGTCTGATTCAACAGCCAAATCCATAAGTTTAACAGTACCAACTGCTGAAGGGTGCGATACAAGAGCTACGAATGTTCTTAAATCCACAGCTTGAGGTGTTGAACCACCTGCTGTAGCTGAACCTGCGTCTACTCCTGAAGTTACATTTGTTTCTACAAAGTGAGGAACTGGAATTAAATCAATTCCTGCTACTCTTGCAACTCTGCCTTCTGCGATTGAACCTTTACCACTGAAATCAGCATTGATAACGTTTGTAGCGTTAGCTAATTTGTAGTATTCTTCCAGTCTCATAAAGCATTTTCTGCCTTCACTTGGAACATAATTTGCGTCTAACTGTTTAGCCGCAGTAAAGATAGCACCTATCATCGCCGTAGCGGCAGTTGCATCTGTTGCGTGAGCTATGTCAGCGTCAAATATGTTACTTGTTACGTCTCCACCTGTTACGTTAGGTGTAGTTCCTATTGCACATTGACCAATAGTTTGTAAAACGTGCTTATCTTTAACAAAAGCTAAAGCTCTGCCAATTTCAGCAGAGTACGCACTTCTTACGTCCCAGTGGTTTTTTGCTTCTTCAATATTACTTAAAAATACTGAAGATGTTAAAAGGTCATTAATTGTAATAACCTTTTCGTTGTGGTGAGCAGTTGAGCCTAAAATTTCTGCTCCTGCTGTATGATAAGCCGCCGCTATTCTGCCCATTACTGGGAAAGTAGCTGACTTGCCATTAGAGATAGAACGAACCATCTCTGCTCCGCCTGTTTTTGAAGCTCTGTCAAAAGAAGTAAGAACTTCTCCTGCAAAAACTTTTAAAAACAATGCGTCTTCTGTACCTGATGAGTTTACCTGAGGTATACTCGCTGGTGTTGCCGCTGTCATAATTTATCTCCTTATATTATGATGTTAGTTAATAAAAGCCTTGTATTTTCAGCTTCTTATACTAAATTGTCTTCCCGCAGGAAGGTCAAGTTAATCTACTTATCTACTTGGCAGTTGCCACCTATAAAGGTTGCACAACTATTTTTTATTTTTCTTCTCAGCTTCTTGAGCCTTATCAAGAAGGTCGTTTATATTCTTTAACGCTAAAGTAGATATGGTTAATTTATCATATCTATTTTTAATTGTGTCAAGAATATTATCGTGGTCAGGAATACCTACTGGATTTTTTAAGTAAGTATCAACAACCGAAGTATGTTCAGCAATCTCTGCTTCATACTTTTTCTTTAAAGCGTATAAAAACATACGTCTCCTTTATTATATTGTACTATTAGCGAGTTTACTTTTTACTTCAGCTTGATAAGCAGGGTCTTTAGCATATCTAGGGTCAGACATCGCTTGTGTCACTTGAGCCCAAGATGCAAAACCTTGCTCTGCACTAGGAGATGCTTTACCTTCAACTAATTTAGGTTCACTTCCTGTTGCTTGTGCATATCTTGCTTTAAGTCCTACTACTGCTAACTTCACAGCTTCTAAATCTTTGCTGTTTACCGCAGTGTTGTAAGCCTGTTTTTCAGTTTCAGATAAATTGTTACCCGCCCAGTCAGACATACTATCATATGACTCTGTGCCACCAACTAAGTTTTTAACTGTTGCTGATTGTTGGTCAGCTATTGCTTGTTGTCCTGCAATAAATCTGTCCACATATTCTTTTGGTATTCCTGCTTTTTCTAATGATGAGTATGAGCCATCAGCAAGTTTACCATCTTTAGCAAACTCTTCCGAGAGTGTTTCCATATTTAAACCTGCACTATCTACAGCCTTTGTAGCTATATCTAAATCAGATTTAGGTTGTTCTTGTTTTACTTCGTCAGTTTTTATTTCTGTCTTAGAAACTGGGTCTACTGATTGTTCAGTAGGTTGAGATTGCTCACCAAGTTTTTTTTCTAATTCTGAATATGATTTGACTAAGTCATCAACTGAGTTGAATTTTTCAGGCAAACCTTCAGGTTTACTTTGTGTAGGCTTTATCTCTTCCACTGGTTTATCCGTAGTAGTTTCGGGACTTGTTATTTCCACTTTATCTACCATAAATTTTTTCTCCTAATTATTGTGGTTTTGTTATATTACCTGCAACCGCAGGAACAGCTTTCTCTGCCATTTGCATCATCTGCTGTTGTTGTTGTTGCTGTTGCATCGCTTCTTGTTCAGCCGCTAATTCTTCCTCACTCTTAATTAAACCTTCCATCTCTATACCTAAACTGGTAGCGATACGTTTAATTAAATCCGAAGAATTTAATGATTGAACTACTTGTGGATTAACCTGAGCTAGATTAACTATCTCAGCCACAAATTCTCTTAATTTTTGTAAATCATTTCCTCTACCTAATGCTTCAATACCTGTAATAATTGTAGGTGTAACTGCATCTTTAGGTAATGGTGGAATTTCTTTTGATTCTTGCATACGTTTCATTAGTATTTTAACTAATGGAAGTTGAAACTCTTGTGATAATAATGAGTACACTCCACCCATAGCAGTTTCTAATTGTTCTGCCATATATCTAATTTCTTGAGCTGTAACTCTTTCAGCATCTCTTTGTATTGCAGTATGTAATAAGAAAGCATAAGACATACGCTCTTCTAATTTAGCAATACTTCTTTCAACTACTTGTAAATCATATTGTTTTTGTGCTTGTAATACAGAGACATCATCATCAGAACCAGTAATAATATCACCATTTCTAGTAAGAGCTAAATCTCTTTTCTTTGTTACAGAATTAGGTTTAACCATAAATACTATTTTAGAAGAAGCCGCCGCACTTTCAACAAGTGCTTGAGACAATCCTTCTAATGATTTTAAATCTCCTAAAAATTCTTCAACATATCCTCTACCATAATCCTCGCCATCAACTCTAACCATTCTTAAAGCGGCATAAGGCATTTGGTCTTTAGTGAAATTTCCTACTGATTCAGGAATTTTAATTCCATTTACTTCTTGACAAATATAAAATTTATTATTTTCTAATCTGTAAATATGTGTATATAATTCTATGTCTTCATCTTTTTTATACTCAGGGTCAGTGATTAACTTTTCCATTACTTCAAGTGGAAGACTTAATGGGCTAACACTTTCTTTAATAACTATTTCTAATATGTTTCCTGAGGAATCTCTATTACATACAAAACTGGTAATGGGAAATACTCTCATAGTTCCATCTTTAGGAAGATAAGTTAGTACATTTCCTGCTACTATTAAATGTTTAAGAGCTTCAAACACACTAACTCTTAAAGCTAATTGTTCAATCTTTTTAGAAACTTCTCTTTCAATATTTGCTAGAGATTTTTCTATTTCAGTTTTTAATTCTTTATTTTGTTCAAGTTCTTCTTTTGTTTTGCCACTTACTGCTAGTCTAAAAAAGGGGGAATTGGGTGGTAGTAATAAAAGAAGTAGCTTAGACGCTAAATTGTTTACGCCTCTAGCTCCTACCGATTGGAAGGGGTTGTATAATTTTGTAGAAGAATTGAAACCATCTACGGGTATTAAAGAAGATATTGTTAGTTCGCTACATTCTTGAGCTCTGTCTACAAATTTTTCTCTCTTCTCTTTTAATTTTAAATATCGTTCTTTTGCTGTAGGATTAACCTGTAGCATTGTTGCGTTGCTCTTTTTAGTCGCCATTTATATCCTTATTAAGTAGTAACGCCTGAACTAGAACCAGTAGTAGTATAATTTACTCCTGTTTGTAGAGCAGATGTACCTGATTTAGAAGCCATTTTCTTTTTCTTCTTAATATCTTTATCGCCTGTTATTAATTCAATAGGCTTTTCTGCTACTTCTTCTATTCTTGAAGCAATCTGAGCGGGTGCTCTTTGAATAGGAGCGGCTTGTACTTTCGGTGCTGACATACACATAGTTTTATTTTTTTATCCTCTCTTGTAATGTATTAATGAATCGTACTACATTCCTTTGCCCTGCTTTAAAATATACTGTCTTAGTATCATCTTTTAATTCAGGTGATTTCTCAGGATATAGTTTATTTAGTAGCTCTACCAAGTCTTCTGACTTGTGAGGTAAAACTAAATCTTCATTTTCGTCCATATTATTCTTCTAAAAAGGGCACTTTAGTTCCATAACTTGCCCGTTGTAGTTCCTTTGTTATATTCGGTTGCTCTATTCTCAAAGAAATTAGCGTGTTCTACACCATTTAACACCCATTCTAACCACCCTAAAGGGTTATCTTTGACACCATAATTAGGTTTTAATGATAGCTGAAGCAGTCTTCTATCCGCTATATATCTTATATATTTCTTAACTTCATCAGAAGTAAGTCCTCTAATACCACCCATTTCAAAAGCTAAATCAATAAATTTATCTTCTAATTCTACCATATCTCTAGCTGTTTGATAGATAGTTTTCTTAAATTTATCAGTCCATACTTTAGGATTTTCTTTAATTAATGTTTTAAATAATTTAATCATACTTTCAACGTGGTGTGTTTCATCTCTAATACTCCAAGTTACTATCTGACACATACCCTTCATTCTTCCATATCTTTGAAAGTTAAGTAGCATAACAAAGGAAGCAAATAATTGCAGTCCTTCACCAAATGCAGAGAAACAAGCTATGTCTCTAAGGAATCCTTCAATACCTTTTCCTTTATCTTTAAATAAATAAGTATGTTTATTAGCCATTTCTTTGTATTCTTGAAAGGCTTTGAAATCTAATAATGAAGGTTCGCCAAGTGTATCATTGAGTAATGAATAAGCGTGAGCGTGATTAGCTTCACTGGTTGCAAAAGAAGACAACATCATTCTAACTTCAGGTGGTTTAAATTTAGGAATATAGTTATCTAAATAGGCTTTAGCTATATCTACATCACCTTGAGTAAAGAATTTTAGTATTTGATTGATTAAATTTTTCTCTTCTTTTGTTAAGCGTTCATTCCAATCTCTTATATCTTCGTGTAAAGGCACTTCACTAGGAAGCCAGTGCATTTTTTGCATTGTATCGTATGCGTTAAAAGCCCAGTCATAATCAAATGGCTTGTAATAATTTCTTTCTGTAAATAAACTCATCGTGTTAATAATTCAATCCCTTCTATAATAACTAATGCTCCTAATTCTAATACTAAAATTGCATGATAGACAGTCCATAAGACTGTTTGCTTTTCTTTTCTATTTTTACTCACACGCTAAACAATCCGCATCAGGAAGAATCTCTCTTTTGATTTTCTGTGATATTAATTCTGCTCTTTTAATTGCTTCAGAACGACAGTAGTAAAGAGTTTTTAATTTACGTTTCCAAGCTAACATATGTATATCGTGTAGTTCTTTTATATCCACATCAGCAGGTACGAATACATTAACACTTTGAGCTTGACAAATAAACTTCTGTCTATCTGCGGCGTGTTCTATTATCCATTGTTGGTTTATCTCAATAGCAGTTTTAAAAATATCTTTTTCATAGTCTGATAACTCTTTGAGATGCAAGACCGAGCCTCTTTGAGAGACAATGGACGACCATATATCATCATTATTTATTCCTTTCTTTTCTAATAGTTTTTCTAAAAATTTATTCTTAACTAAAAATGAACCTGACATTGTTTTCTGAACATAAGCGTTAGCTCTGTAAGGTTCTATTGATGGTGAAGTAGTACCACAAATAATTGAAGATGATGCGTTAGGTGCTATAGCTAATAGATGAGAATTACGCATACCTGTTCCTTCCATATCAGGAGCTTCTCCTCTTTTAACTGCTAACCTTTTTGATTCAGCAACAGCTTCCTCTTTTATCTTTTTAAATATTTGTAAGTTTTTTGATTTCGCTAAAGCAGATTCAAAGGGAATATTCTGTGATTGTAAATAAGCGTGAAAACCCATAGTACCTAAACCAATACTTCTTTCATTGTTGGCACTGAATCTAGCTTTAAACAATTCATCGGGTGCATAGTCAATAAAGTATTGTAGTACGTTATCTAAGAAGCGAATCATATCAGGAATAAATAAACTATCTTTTTTCCATTCTTCATATTTTTCTAAGTTAAGGGAAGATAAACAACAAACTGCTGTTCGTGTTTCATTAGTAGGTAGGGTTATTTCGGTACAAAGATTAGAGTGTTTAACACTTAATCCTAAATCTTTTTGTGATTGTGGTAATCCTTCATTTATAGTATCTATAAAACAAACATAAGGCTCACCTGTAGCTACACGATTCTCTAAAATTTTCTGCCACAAATCTCGTGCTGATACTGTTCTTACTTTTAATTTTGTATGTGGGTCTATTAAACTCCAACTGTCATCATAGGTAGGTTCTTTAATACATTTATCTATAAGTTCCATAAAAGTATTAGGAACATTAACTCCGTGATGTAAGTTTAAACATTTTCTATGTATGTCACCACCACTAGGTTTTCTTATATCTAAAAATTCTAATATTTCAGGGTGTGTTATATCCATATAAGCGGCATAACTTCCTCTTCTAGTTTTACCTTGTGAGAAAGCTAACATTTCTGAATCTACAACGTGCATAAAAGGGACAACGCCTGAAGACTGAGAGCCACCTGAAGTTGCTGTGCCATCAGACCTAACATCTCCCCAATATCCTGCAATACCACCACCAACAGAAGCTAACCAAGCGTTTTCTGTATAGTGTTCAGCAAGTTCACCTCTACTGTCACCAACATAACTTAAAAAACAAGAGATAGGCATACCTCTTTTAGTACCTGCATTACTTAATATAGGAGTAGAAAACATACACCAAAGATTAGAAACATATTCATATATTCTTTGTGCCATTTCATCATTATCAGAAAAGGCTTTAGCCGCTCTCATAAAAGCATCTTGAGGTGACTTCTCATCAGGTAATAAATACCTATCCTTTAAAGTAGTCTTGCCAAAGTCTGTTAGTAAATTGTCTTTTTCGTAATCCATTATTTTTTAAATTGTCCTGTGTTGGGTGTGTTGTTTGCTATATCATCAAAAAATTTTTCTGTTTCTTTATCTATAGGTTCTAAGTCTTCTTGTAATTTTTCTGATTCTGTTTTTTCTTTTTGTTTACGTTCTGCTGTTTGTCGTTTTGATTCTTTATATGATTCGTTCAATTCTTTCTTTTCTTTCTCAGCATTTTCTAAGAAATCATTTTCATCTTTTCCAAATATCCTAGTCCAACCTTCTTTATATTTTTCAGTTGGGTGATGTATTGGATTTCCTGCTAAATTACGATTTTTATTATTGTAGTCATATTTGCCCATTATATTCTATTTTCTTTTTTTAATCTTTCTTTTAATCTTTTTCTTTTTACCTTTTAAAATATATTTAATTAAATAAATTACATTACCTAAAAATATTAAAAAGGATAATACTACAAATATTAATAAAACACTGTGAATATCCCAATCATCTGTTGTCCATTCTTTATACTCAATTTTTTCATTGTTTGTATTAACCAACTTTAACTTAATACTTTCATCGGGCTGATACAATTCCCACATTATAACTTCATTTGTTTCAACTACGTTGACTGTCATACCATCAAAGTCGTGAGCAATAGTTTTACGAACTAACTTTTTAAGTTCTTTAGCTTTCTTCACATAATGATATGCGTGAGTTTTAATATCTTTATCTGTTGTTAATGTAGTAGTAAAATCTAAACCACTGTATGCTTTAGCATAGGTATTATTACTTAATGCTAAACTAGAAACACTAGATAATAATGAAAATCCACTACAACCATTTAATAAACTAAGAAGGAGAATTAATCCTAATACTTTTTTCCCTATCAATTGTAACATAATTTATTTCCTTTGGTTCAAATTGTTTCAAAGAATCAAAGACAATAGTCTTATCAAAATCTTTACAACTGTAAACGTCTAATTGTAATAATGAAGGGACAACTTCGTCCCAACAATGTAACGAAATATGAGAAGTTTGTAATAAAGCAAAACCTGTTAAGCCACTAGCACCTTTTACATCTACATAGTGAGCAACGGGTTGCCCTAATCTTTTCATACCAATCGCTGATACTAATTTTCTTAACCACTTTCTTACGAAACGAATATCTGTTGGTGGTTTATTTATATTAGCTCTGATAATTAAATGATTATGTTTAACCATTTTTATATATAGCTTTCATTGTCTTATCAGCTTCCTCTTCTTGTGTCTGTCCAGTAAGTTTTAATTTTATCTTTCCTTCAGGCTGTGTTTCCTGTTCTATTAATAAATCAATATACTGTTTTGCTTTCTTTAGGTCTTCTATCTGTGCTTCTTTAGTGTCGTGTTTATAACGCCAACGACAAATATATTTAATAGCATTACCTTCGGCATACGGAATATTATTCTGCATAACAAAAGTAATGGGTTCTATTTTAAATCTAAAGTAATGAGAGGGGTGTTTTATTTTATCTGCCATAACTTAACCCTTCCCGTCTTCTTATTGTATTCTTTATGTCTAAGAATATGTGCAACTCTAGCTTGTTGTAGAGCCTCTTTCTTAGTAAAGCCTTTAGCCTTATAAGCTCCAACAACGATTTTCCATAGCTCTAAAAGGGGTACATTAGTGTAACTCTTAATCATTTTTTCAGCAGTTTTTATACCCACATTTGGCAATCCTGAGTACCCATCTGTACTATCACCTGCCAATGTCTGTATCATAAACCAATAATCAGCCAATCTCTGAGGTATATCTTCAACTGTCTCTCCATCTCTACTAACTTTAGCAGGAATTTGTCTCATATCTTTATCAATAGAAACAATAATCCTATCTTCAGTAGGGTGTGGTTCAGTTGCCATTATCCCCATAACATCGTCAGCTTCTAAATTTTTCCACATAACTCCATTATGTTTCTTCATAATGTATTCACGCAAAACATTTAAAACCATCGGCTTACGTCTGTCTTTACGATTATCTTTATAACTCGGAAGAATATCTTTACGAAAATTATTCTTATCAGTTAAAGCACAAACATAATCGTCAGCGTCAAAGTTAGAACCTAACTCATCTATCTGAGCATCTACTTCAGCCATACACGTCTTTTCATCACAGTGTAATGTCCAAAATCCATCACCCCAATGTGTACTTACTTCATTGGAAGTGGCTATCTTATATATTAATATGTCACCATCTATTAATAATACTTTATCTTTTTTTTTCATTTTTGCCTTCCTCATATTGTTTGATTTAATAAATCTTCTTTTGGTATGATATGTCCTTTAGAAGTCCAGTTATCTCCCCCTACTTTAATTGGGTATTTCGTCATTAATTTTTTTAGTATTTTTGTAGGGACAAGAACCCACGTTTGAGCTTCACGTTTTTCTAACCATAAACAGAACCCCCAAAACTTAGCTGTAGTAACATTAATACCTGAAGGCTTCCCTCTACTTTCTGTTTCTACATATACATTACCAGTCTTCTGACATAACCTATCAGCTTTAGCTTCTATTTGACCTTCTATGGCTAATTTAAGGTCGTCCTCGTGTTTTTCACCAAATGGTAAATCATTCACAAAATTACTCTTAACCTTCATATCAAACTTATTATTTTTCTTTTTCATTAATGTGTTTCACTCCAGTTATTTCCTATTTTATATTGCCCAGTTAAAGGTAATCTTAAATTGAAGTGTTTTCCAGTACGTTCAATAGATTCTACAGCTAACTTTCCGATTTTCTCTGCGTCTTCTTCAAGACATTCAACTTGTATTTCATCGTGTACCCAAACAACTTGTTGAACATCATTATATTCTTTAACAGCTTTGTTAAACTCCACTAACCACTGCTTACAAACTATAGCTCCTGCACTTTGTAAAAGAGAATTGAGTG
>Ga0209403_10003384_pt1 | contig 18085 bp, 13 predicted proteins | sample ArcticOcean_MG_C_8_FD_187440 | JGI IMG/M metagenome (GOLD analysis project Ga0209403, IMG submission 187440) | Marine microbial communities from western Arctic Ocean - ArcticOcean_MG_CB11_86 (SPAdes) (version 2) | ecosystem: Environmental > Aquatic > Marine > Oceanic | place: Arctic Ocean... | reverse complement strand
TAGCTCATTGGGTTATTTGCCACCAGTGGTGTTTGCGGAAAGAGCAGCTTAAAATGAATTTCTCATCCTGCGAGTGGTACTAACTCAGGGGAAAGGTCAATACGAGGAAATGCGCAAGCAGCCGTTGCTGTGGGATATGTTTACTAAACACGCGGCTGAATTGGGCATGCAGGATTTTCACATAATAATTATGCAGGAGGTGGTCTATAACTCCTTAAGTCCTCCTTATCGAGACATATTTTTCGAGATTGATCTGAATTCTAAGTTCATGCTTGAGAACAACTTGCAGATGATGTACGACAAAGACGCCAAGTATATGTACTACCACTTGCTGGAGTGAATCACTCAATCCTGTCCGTTTTCGGCCCTCACGGTCACGCTGGGTAGGCCGTCATCATCCACGCTAAGCGCTACCTGAATTGGCCGGCAACAGACCTGGCAGTCCTCGATGTACTGCTGATTGCCGCCTGAACAATCGACCAGTAGTTGAATGGCTTCTCCGCAACACGGACACTGTGTTGCTACTACATCCTGTAAAATCATGGCTGATTGACGGCGCTTATCAGCGGCTTTCCGGCGAAAAAAGCCTGCAGATTTTGTAGAACAAGATCGCCCATGTCCCGTCTGGTGGCGCTGGTAGCGCTACCTATGTGAGGCAAGAGCACGGTCTGCGGCATGCTCAATAACGCCTCGGGCACGGCCGGTTCATGGGCATAGACATCCAGGCCCGCCCCCGCGATGAGTCCGGAGCTCAGGGCCTCGATCAGGGCGTCTTCGTCGACACTGGAGCCGCGCCCTACGTTGATGAATATGCCCTGAGATCCCAGCTTTCGAAACACCTCGGTGCCTATTAAGTTTTTGGTGTCTGCGCCGCCGGGCAACAGGCATAGCAGCACATCGGCAGCGGCAGCCAACTCAGCGATAGAGGGGTAATAGTGGTAGGGCAGGTTTTTGGGTGCGCGGTTGTGATAAGCGATTTTCATCTTGAAGGGCAGGGCTCGGTGAACAATGGCCTCTCCAATTCTGCCGAGCCCAATAATCCCCAGGGTTTTGCCTGCCAGGCCCCGTCCAAATTTGAACGGGCCATTAGCCCACTGTTTGCTGCGCATGAATTTGTCGGCGTTAACCGTGTCGCGGAGTGTGGACAGGATTAGCGCCAGTGCTATATCGGCGACCGCGTCATTCAACACGTCCGGGGTGTTACTAACTACAATGTTTTGTGATCTGGTTTTTGCGAAATCGATAGCATCCACTCCAACCCCATAACAAGCGATTAATTCCAGCGAATTGAGTCGATAGACAAGGTCGTCGCAGTGCCACGACTTGGTTACGGCGGCGCGGCATTTTCCTTCCAGATCGGCGATTAGTTTTTCTTTTTCCAGCGCGCTTTGCTGCCACAGATGATGGGTCTGATACAGCGAATCCAGTACGCGTACGGTTTCTGCATGAAAGCTGTTAACAACGAGTAAATGGGGTTTATCTGTCATGGAAATTCTGCGGCGTCGCCGGGCTGTAAAGAGGTTAGCTCGAGTATATTACCTCCAACTGGTGCTAAGCAAGCCAGCTTCAGCAGCTTGATTCCGGTGAATTATTGCGCTAGCCAGCATTTTTACGTAGATTGGGCGCACTCAGGTTTGCTCACACCAGCTATCGAGTCACTTAGCCAGAAAGTATGAATTCTTCTTCCGCGTTATATAAATTACTTCCCTCCGTGGACCGGGTTTTACAATCCCCGGTGCTGTCACCGCTGATTTCCCGTGTTGGCCATGAAAGTGTCAAGCTGGCCACCAGAAGCTACCTGGAAAGCCTTCGCGAGAAGATCTCCCAGGCAGATGCCAAAACTTTAAAGCTGCTGGACTCGGATACGCTGCTCCCTGAAATTTGTCTGGGTGTTCAGGTCATGGTGAATAAGGAGTTTGCCAGCTCCCTGGTACCGGTTTTTAATCTTACCGGCACCGTTGTGCACACTAATCTGGGGCGGGCCAGGTTGCCTGAGAACGCGGTCAAGGCGATGGCCGTGGCAGCCAGATCCAGCACCAATCTTGAGTTCGACCTGGTGTCGGGAAAGCGCGGTGATAGAGATGCGCATCTCGAGCGCAGCCTCTGTGCGATTACCGGGGCGGAAGCCGCCACCGTGGTGAATAACAATGCCGCGGCAGTACTGCTGGTGTTAAATACCCTGGCTCAAAACCGGGAAGTGTTGATTTCGCGAGGTGAACTGGTAGAGATTGGGGGGGCTTTCCGGATACCCGATGTAATGCAAAGCGCCAACTGTATTTTAAAGGAAATCGGCACCACCAATCGAACGCATCTGCGGGACTATGAGTCAAATGTGAATGCAGATACTGGTTTGATCATGAAGGTGCACACCAGCAATTATGAAATTCGGGGTTTTACCAACTCTGTCACGGCAGCCGAACTCAGCAAGCTGGCCACTGAGAAAAACATTCCCTTCGTGTCGGACTTGGGTAGCGGCACCCTGGTGGATCTTACGCAGTTTGGCTTGCCCCACGAACCCACCGTCATGGAGACCCTGAAGGCGGGGGCCGATATTGTCAGCTTTAGCGGCGACAAGTTGCTGGGAGGCCCTCAGGCGGGAATAATTGTCGGCAAACGGGAATTGATCGAGCAGTTAAAGAATAACCCTCTGAAGCGGGCGCTGCGAGTGGACAAGATCACCCTGGCAGCGTTGCTCGAAGTGATTAATCTCTACAAGGATCCCCAGCGTCTGACGACACGATTGCCGCTATTGGCAGACCTGACAAGGCCACTGGCCGACATCGAAAAGGCTGCCGAAAGAGCCTGTGTCGAACTGGCCAAAGCCCTGGCGGGCAGAGCCACGGTCACAGTACAAGCCTGCAGAAGCCAGATTGGCAGTGGGGCGTTGCCGCTGGAGCTGTTGCAGAGTCGCGCCGTGGAAATAACCCCGGTTGCCAGCAAGGGGCAGACCGATGCCACACTAAACCAGCTGGCGGCAAGCTTCCGCTCGCTACCAACGCCGGTGATTGGCCGCATCAGTGATGGCAAGCTACTCTTCGATATGCGTTGCCTGGCTGATGAAGCCGGGTTTATTCAACAACTGCAAAATCTTTGCTGAAGAAAAAGGGCTCTAGCCTTGCGTGCTGCACAATATTGCTAATCGTATTGTGCAGCACGCAAGGCTAGAGCCCTATTTACTATCAGCTCAGGCTCTTACGTAGCGGTTAAACCAATCGATGGTACGCGTCCACGCCTCGGTCGCCGTCGCTTCGTTGTAGCGTTCGGGCGTCGCGTCGTTGAAGAAGCCGTGTACCGAGTTGGGGTAAAGATGGCCTTCATGGGTGACATTGGCGGCAGTCAAGGCGTCGTCGTAGGCCGGCCAGGCATCAACCAGACGGGTGTCGAGCGCCCCATGCTGCACCAGCATTGCCGCCTTGATACTCGGCACATCCGCGGCAGCCGCCGCGCCACCGTAAAACGGCACCGCCGCCGCGAGATCGTCTCCCAACCTGACCGCAAGCTGGTTTGAAACGCCACCGCCGTAACAAAAACCGGTTACGCCAATTTTTCCCGTGCAGTCTGCACGATTTTTCAGCCATAGCGCGCTGGCGACAATGTCTTCGAACTTTGCGTCATTGTCAATCTGTCTGAACAGCTGCCCACCCTCATAGTCATCACCGGGATAGCCACCGACGGAAGTGAGCACGTCCGGGGCAAAGGCCATGAAGTTGGCCAGCGCAAAGCGGCGGGCTACGTCTTCGGTGTGGGGGTTAAGCCCGCGATTTTCGTGCACCACTACAATGCCCGGTAGCTGGGCTGAGGTTTCACTGCGACTGTCGGCGCTGAAGGGGCGCGTCAGATAACCTCGTATGAAGCCGTTGCCCTGTGGTGATGGCAGCGTCACATAGCTGGTGGTAATGCGTTCGTCGTCACGCGACACCTGTTGTCCCATCGCGTAATTTGGCATCAGCGCCTCCACAATGGCGCCGGCAGTAAGACCGGCAACAGCAAACTTTTTCACGCCGTTCAGAAATGACCGGCGACTGATTTCACCGTGGATATAGTTGTTGTAGATTTCAATTGCTTCAGTTGGAACCGTGCGCCTTTGTTTTGATGACATGGTGTTGCCCCTGGGTTGGCCTAGAAGCAGACGATACCACTAAGAACTACCGGCCAAAAGCAAAAGTGGAGAGGGCCGGGGGTTTAATAAATAAATCTGTCCTATTCATTCTGAATATTCTCCTGACCAGGGGGCAGTATAAAATGTGGAAGTAGAGGGCGATTATCAGTAGTCGTCTTCTGTCCCGTGTGGTCGAAATCGGACAGTAAACTACGTGAACTTGCTGTATTTACAGGAACAGGAGATAATCGGCTCAAGAGCACCATTACATGGCATCAGGAGAGTTTCAAATGACAATAAGAAAACCACTGATTTTACTATTCATTGCAACCGTGGGTGCACTTGCCTGTGCGCCGCTGGCCCTGAGCCAGACCGGCACCGCGGAGCCGGGGGACTGGGCGTCCTGGGCTGGTAATGGCCTTGCTCAGCGCTATTCACCACTCGATCAGATTAACGCAGATAACTTTGAAGACCTTGAGATAGCCTGGCGTTTTTCCACGGCGAATTTCGGGCCCACTACCGATTTCACGAATCCGTCGACACCGCTGGCAGTGGACGGCGTTTTATACGCGAACATAGGCAGCACTCGAAACGTGGTGGCACTTGATGCCACCAACGGACAGGTACTGTGGCTTTGGCGCTATCAGGAAGGCGAACGTTTCACCGAAGCGCCGCGTAAGGGTGCCGGTCGTGGCGTCGCCTACTGGAGCGACGGTGAGTCGTCACGGATTCTCGACGTCTCCCCGGGCTACCAACTGATTTCACTGGATACTAAAACCGGCATTCCGGATCCGAATTTTGGCGATAACGGCATCGTAGATTTGTACGTAGGCCTGCGCAACGCCGATGATCCCAGATATCCCTTCCCCGATATTGGCATTTCTGCGCCGCCCTTTGTCATGAATGACGTCATTGTGGTAGGGGCAGCACACCGCACCGGTGGCCGGCCGCGGTCCAAGTTCAATACCAAAGGCGACGTACGCGGTTTCGATGTCCGCACCGGCGAGTTGCTGTGGACCTTTCATACCATTCCCGCGCGGGGAGAAGTAGGTTTTGAGTCCTGGTTAACCGGCAACGATATCACCGGCAATTCAGGCGTCTGGGCTGCTATCTCGGGTGATCCGGAACTGGGTCATGTCTATCTGTCGGTAGAAGACCCCACTGGCGATTACTATGGTGGCGACCGCCACGGCGACAACCTGTTTTCCAGCGGCATCGTCGCGGTAGATATCAAAACTGGTGAGCGCCAATGGCACTATCAATTTATTCACCATGACATCTGGGACTGGGATGTGCCCTCTCCGGCGATTATTGGCGATTTGCCTAACGGCCGTAAAATCGTCATGTCGGTGACCAAACAATCCTGGGTCTATACTTTCGATCGAGAGACCGGCGAGCCCATCTGGCCAATTGTAGAGCGTCCAGTACCGGCAGGAGACGTACCCGGGGAATGGTATTCTCCGACCCAACCCTTTCCTACGCGTCCGGCTGCCTTCGATCAACAGGGATTTGACGAAGATGATTTGATCGATTGGACCCCGGAACTCCACGCGCTGGCGCTGGAATCTATCCAGGGCTTTCGCCTGAGCTCATCTATATACACGCCTCCATCTCTGACGGAAGCAACTGACGGTACACGTGGTTTGCTTTCATTGCCTTCTTCCACTGGCGGCTCCAACTGGGAAAGCTCTGCCCTTGATCCAGAGACCGGAATTCTGTACGTGCCTTCAAGGAGCGTACTGCAGGTATTGTCATTGTCAAAAAACCCGGAATCAGACATCGATTTCAGCCAGGGTTTTGGTGTTCGTGCCCCGCGGGTCCAGGGACTCGATATCCTCAAGCCACCTTACGGCCGCATTACTGCGATCGATATGAACTCTGGTGAACATCTCTGGATGATTGCGAATGCCGATACACCGGACCGCATTACCAATCATCCGCTGTTGCAGGGCGTTGATATTCCACGCACAGGTGTACCGACACGGTCAGGTATCTTACTGACCAAAACTCTGCTGCTCCAATCTGAGGGTACCGGTGCTGCCGGAGCCAGCCCCGTTTTCCGAGCTATAGACAAGCAAACCGGCGATATTCTTGCTGAATTGGAATTGCCCTTTAATCAAACTGGCTTGCCATTTACCTACGAACACGATGGTAAACAATACCTGGCCATGTTCATCGGTGGTGGCGGCAATGCCGCTGAGTTAATCGCTTACGCGCTGCCGTAGCTAGCTAAAGCTAACTCGAAGTACAATCAAAGGGGTCAGAGTAGAATTACTCTGACCCCTTTTATTTTGAGCTTGTGATCAGGTCTGCTACTACTCGAAACCAATACGTGTTTAGGTTTTGAGTGTTCTTCCACGCTGGATGCCGAACTTAAAACTCAGCAGAGACAATACGGATGCTGCCAGCATTAGCAGCAGCAGGGGGAAGACCGTGCCATTGAAAATGACCGCGACGAACTGCGCTGCTGCCGCCGAAAAGGCCATCTGTAAGAATCCGGTGAGGCCGGAAGCGCTGCCTGCAAATTGTGGAAATTCATTAATCGCCGCCGCCTGCGCATTGGGCAAGGTGATGCCGTTGCCAAATACCGCCAGAGCGATTGGCGCGAATAACGCCAGCGGTTGATGCAAGCCCGCTAGCTGCAAGGCGATCGCCAGACTGATTCCCGCCACGGCAATGACGACACCGACACCAATCATGGAATCCAAATGCAGGCGCCTGCCGAAATGCCGTGCCACGTAGTTGCCCAACATAAATCCAAAAGGAATCATGACGAAATAATAGCCGTATTCAGTGGCCGGACGGTGTAGCACCGATACCATGATTTCCGGTGCCGCGGAGATAAAGGCGAAGAACACCACGGAGACGAAGGTGACGCAAAAAGCATAGCCGCAGAAGGCGCGGGAGCGAAACAGACTCACGAAGGTAAGTAGCATCGAACCTATGCCCTCGAAGGGTACTGGATCTTTCAGCGTCTCAGGCAGTTTGTTTATTAGCACGAGAAAAATCAGTGCGCTTAGAACGCCAACGACGATGAACACGGATTGCCAGCCATAGAACAGCATTAGTTCGCCGCCAAGTGCCGGCGACAGCATGGGAACTACCACCATCACCATCACCAGGGTGGCGATGACTCGAGCCGCCTCGTGGGCCGGATAGACATCTCTTACGATCGCCCGCGCCAGCACCAGTCCTACAGCACCGCCGAAGGCCTGGATAATTCTGCCAATGATCAGCAACTCGATGGAATTCGCCAGCCAGCAAAAAATCGATCCTAACAGTGTTATGCAGAGCCCGAGCAGCATAATCGGCTTGCGCCCGAATTTATCGGAAAGCGGACCATAGAACAGAGTGCCCACGGCGATAGCCAGCATGGACAGGCTTAAGGTGAGTTGAGCCACATCGTTGCTGACTTGAAAAGTGTCTTTGATCACGGGCAGGGCGGGCAGCAAAATCTGCATGGACGCTGGGCCCAGTGCTGAAGTTGCAGCCAATAATAGGATGAGAGACTTGCTTAACGAAGAAGTAGTCGGCAAAACCCGGGTCCATCGAGTAAGGTGTTTATAACTAGGTTTCCTAACGGTCGGCCGCGGGTGTAAACGCTCAGCGCGCGAGTATTGCGTCTCGGTTTTGTTGCCGGTCGCTATTTAACTGAGAACTGAGAATAACGCTAGAGCCTAGCAGAATTGAGCGTTGGGCCTTGCTAATGTCATAGCCCAGGCCAAAGGTTTCGGTGTGAAACTGCTGCGTTAGTTGCTGGGCATTCCACTTGCTGTCTTGGCTTTCAACGGCGAGCATAGTGTAACACGACAGGATGGCTCCCGTTCGGTTTTTCAGACAGATTGACAGGTCGGGTTCGGCTTTGACTTCGAGAATCAAGCCAGCATTGACCTCTTGAAAACGCGGAGAACGTGATAGATATTTATCAACCTGTCTGGAAAAATCGGAGTTATCGGCATTAATTGTCACCGGTATGGAAGCACCGAGTCGACGTAATATACTCGGGTCTTGCCGCAGTGCCGATTCGTAGTAGGTCAGGGCTTCGGTGTATTGCTGACGACGCCAGGCTGCGTTAGCCATGTGGGCCGAGACGCGGGCCTTAAGCAAGACCTCCTCCGGCGGCAATAGTGTGAGGGCCTGCACACCGGCATCCAGAGTTTGCTGATGCTGTTTTTCCAGCGGCCTGATCTCTGTGAGATAAGAAAAGTAATAGCCTTCGTTGAGTGTGAACGCGCCATTGCTACGGGCTTGATCCAAAATGGTAGACATGACGCCGGCGCCGATGAGCGCAATAATTTCCGGCTCAATCCATTCGGGAATGTATACATCCAGCGGCGCGTAGGGGCGCAGGCGGCTCTGCAAGACTTCGAAATCTGCGAAGATGGAAGCGGCTCTGCGTTCGGCTCGCCAGGCATCCAACAGGAGTCGAGCCGCACTTAACCTGGCAGGTATTGATTCGGCCCAATCCATGGTGGCGATAGCCTCCAGCTGAATTTGGTACTGACTTCGGTTTGCTACCATATTCAGCAGTGCGGCAGCAGAGTCTTTCTGCTCGTCACCGGCACTGTAAGAGCCATTGCGGTCAGGTTGATTGAGCGCGGTAGAACTCAGCCTGATGGCATCTTCGGAGTAACCGGCAAGTAGTAGAAAGCTGGCGCTGACGAGGAAGTGCTCGGCTCGATTCATCACGCTGACTACAGGGTCCTGGGAGCCGCGCCAAACCAACATACGATCCAGTGCCGTCCTGGCTTCATCGAAGCGGCCCTGGGCCATAGTGAGGTACATCTTATAGATCCAGGGGTCTGCCACACTCTGGGGGTTCAGGTAGCGGGTGGCACGATCCAGGTAGGCTTCGGCCCGGTCCATCTGTAACAGGCTCAGGGATACCTCGGAGGCATTGCTCAGGTAGACGGTGTCATAGTCATTAGCGGCGCTATCACCGTCGTCTCCGTCGCCATCGATAGTACGATCACAGGCCTCCATGGAGTCAGGTGGCACCAGGCTGGCGAGCTCTACCGCACACAGCGTATTCCAGGCCCGTGCCCGCTCGCGTTTATCGCTGCTGCTTTGTAGTACTCGATTGGCACTTTCCCTGGCGGCTTCAAATTCCTTCATTTTGATCAGTGGCCAGCCGCGGAATGATTCCATGTCGATGCCGTAGACCTGATTTATCTTGTCCAGGTAGCGCAGAGATTGCAGTTGATCGCCCATGAGTTGGTGGACATAGGATAACTGGCTCAGGGTCAGATAATGCCATTGCGCATTGCCCGAACTAATTGCCTGTTCCAGGGATTGATAGCCACTCAGCTCTTCGGCGCGGTTCAGATGAAACAGTGCCCGCGCCATATTTCCCTCAACCGTGAAAAGTACTTCGGCGAAGGAAAACTGGGCGGCCACCGACTCGGGTTCTGCCCGCAGCCATTGTTCGCTGAGCTCTCTTGCTTTTACATTCTGATCGATGCTGAGCGCATCGCAGATTGACAATGCACGCAGGTCCTCGATGTCGGTAAAGCCGAAACAGCTTGATGGCCTCAGTCCAGCCAGCAGTTCGGGAATGTCGAGGCTATCCAGATCGCCGGCAGGGGCGATGTCAGTCGAGGATGAGGGGGGTTGGGCAAAAGCAGGCAGCGATAAAGCGACCAGTAGGTAGGACCCCAGCAGGCAGATCAATGCACTGCGGAGTCGAGTAGCGGCAACGACTCTCGGTAGCATCCAGCTCGATGCTGGCATTAAGCGAGGGTTCCCTTGGCGAGCTGCTCCATGGGCTCACGCATACAATCTGCCAATACTCTGGCCATGTCGGATACGCCGGGAGCCAGCTCAATGCGATGCCCAAGGACGCGAGGCAGTAATAATTCGATATCCTCGGCACTGACGAAATTGCGACCACGCAGGGCCGCTGATACTTGCAGTGCCGGCAACATTAAAACCATGCTGCGAGTGGAATTGCCCTGCAGTACGCGATCATCCTGGCGCAGGTTCCTGGAAATATCTACCAGGGCGGTCTTTACCGCGGAGCTAATGACCACCTCCGCATCTATTTTGGCGCGGGCTGTCAGCACCTCATTTCTGCTCACGGTTTCGCGGGCGCGCTGCTGATCACGACGGGATTTGTAGGTGTCGAGCACGTCCAGCTCTGCATCACGATCGATATGATCCATGGTGATCTTGAACAGAAAGCGGTCCAATTGCGGCGTTGGCAGTGGGTACGTACCCACCAGATCCAGCGGGTTCTGAGTCGCGATGACGAAGAACAGCTCATCGAGAAAATAGGTGGTGTTGTCCACGGTTACCTGTTTCTCTCCCATAGCCTCCAACATTGCCGATTGCACTTTGGGCGAGGTGCGATTGATTTCATCGGCGAGTACAACGTGAGCAAACAGGGGGCCGTGGCGGAAGTGAAAGGCGTTGGTGTTGCTGTCGAAGATCGGCACACCGGTAATATCGGATGGCAGCAGATCTGGCGTAAACTGAATACGGCGAAACGGCACAATGCTTTCTTCCTGCAACTCTTCCTGGCGTTCAGCCGGGAATCTCGGGTCGGTGATGGCCTCGCCCAGGGCTTTTGCCAGTGTAGTCTTGCCAGAGCCGGGAAAGTCTTCCAGCAGGATATGACCGTCGGCGACCAGGGCGATGATTGCCAGCTCGATGACATCATCCCGCCCCAGTACCTGTTGCTTCACCGTATCCATCAGGGTTTGTAAAACGGCAACAGCATTGGATAGCGGGCTGTTGCTGGCAACTGGCTCTGCAACTGAACTGTCACTATCCGCTGATTTTTCCAGCGCGGTTACTGCGGCGACACTTTCAGATGTCATGGTGTACTCCAGGTGAGGATGACAAACAGCTTATTTGCTTAGAACCCACGAGAATGGGTTCAATGCGGCTATTATTTTTTTCCAGGTGACAACATTGTGTTGAATTTCTGTGCCGACTTCAGCCCGCAGCGCAGACCATTTCGCGCTATCAAGCTGTCGGGAATCGGCGTTGCCCAGGGCCTGGTTTAGATGGTAACGCGTGATCGATTTTAGTGTCGGTGCCGTACTGCCGACCCGGTCGGCGAATTGTTCACGACTCTCGCCGTAGTTGCGGTGCAAGCCTACGGCGGCCAATTGGTCCAGCGTGGCACGATACACTACCCGGTATTGTTTGTTGGCGCCAGCATGTGCAGGTATCCACAGACGATAGTATTTAACGCCATAGGCACACACAAGCGTGAGCAGGATTATCGAGTAGATGATGTTGAGTAAGGTTTGAAGCTCGATAAATGACGTTTGCCGGGACTGGAGAAAGTCGTCAAACGAGGTCTGGTTTCGCAACATGTCACCCAGTAGTTGCTGCAAACTGTCCTGCGGGTCCGTGGTCATATCAACCAGCGTCTGCTGGGGTGCCGGATCGACTATCACCCAGCCGATGCCTTCGAAATAAATCTCCGGCCAGGCGTGGCCGTGTACCGCTTGGATAAGCAGAGCAGAACCCCCAGAGCGGTTACTTTCGGGCACGGAGTAGCCTATGCCCACGCGAGCGGGAATGCCGAGACTGCGAAACATATACGTTGCAGCAAAGGAAAAATGCATGCAGTAACCGGTAAGGTCGCCAAACAGAAAAGAGGCGGCGGGGTCGGTTTCATAGGCATGTTGATTCTTTAAACTGTAGATGCCGTTTTCATCCAAATAGGTTTTTACGGCCCAGGCTTTGGCGAAGGGGTCGTCTGCATATTCCGGTTTCAGGTCGGCAATCAGGGTTTCGGCAAGCTGCTGGTAACGGGCATCATCTGGAATGGTTAAATACTCTTGCCAGACTTGCTCGGACCAATCTTCCCGGCCTACTTCTCTACCGATTAAATCATTGAAATCGAATTCCGGTGCCAGCGAGTAAGAATCGTAGGTGCGCTTGAATCTCAGATTGTTTGGGTTCGGCGTGTCCTGATAGGCAATCGGGCTGTCGAGGCCAAAGGGTGAGCGATGGGAAACCAGCAGGCCGATGCTGGTTCGTACGGCGGTGCGCGCGTTCGCCGCCGGTGGTAATTGCGCTGTCTCCACTCTGTCGTTAGTAAAATGTTCGATTAAATCCTGGTCCATGTCGTCCCTGGTGGTGAAATCGAGCAGGGTGCGATTGAATTGGGAGTAGGCGGATTCCCGAAAGTAATAGGAGCCATTGACCGCCGCATAGTCATCACGGAACACCACTACCGCCACCGGAGCATCCTTGTTCTCAGACTCGTTCTCGCCATCTCGAAACGGGTTTTCCTGTTGGGTGCTGCTGCCAGAACCCTCGCTCCCGGTCAGACCGAGGTCGTCGGTGAGCTGCGGCGTAGGCAAGCCGAAGGTGCGCACATAGAGCACCAAAGAGAAGCAAAGCAAGCCCAACACCGCAAAGTGGTAAGGCAGTCGCTTCTGATTGTTTTCCAGCATTAACAACGCTGCCAGCGACAACACCGCTGCGCTTCCAAGTGCCATCAAGATCGATGCAGGATCGATGCCCCGGATCAGGGCAAAATCTCCGATGAAGAAGGGGCGATGGATCATGCCGTTGCGATGCGCCGACAAGGTAATGACAAAGGCGGTGGCAACAAAGAAAATTTCCAGCACTGAGCCAAAGCTGGTGCGGTGGGCCAGGGTTCTTAGTAACGCCACCACTGACAAACTAAGCGTGAACCACTGGATAAATTCACTGGCGTTAAAAGCGAAGATCGGCGAGATCAGGCTGGCGAGAATGCTGGTGCTGGTCAACACGGTAGCGACGATTAAGCCCAGCACGAACACGCCAGCACAGCCAAGTACTATGGACAGCAGACGCAAGTGCTTGAGAGGCGGACGGTTTATGCCCCAGTCCACCAGGTAACAAGCCAGCAGACAGCCCAGCAAGGCAGCCACGGAGCCGCTAATTACGGTGAGGGAAAGGCTCAAAACCCAGAGGCCGCCGGCAATAATGATTGCGCGTAGGCTGGTGGGCAAAAAGTGCTGCGATGAAGACTCTGGTGTAGTTAACATAAGCTCGTTGACTCAGTGGGCCCACAGTAGGTCCAGTATTACACTTTTCTCAGGTTCTGATCGAAGCTGAGACCGGTTTTCCTGTCTACAATCAGGGTTGATTCTACTAGCTGGCTCAGATCGGTCAACAATTTGAGCAAATCAGTCCTGGAACCCCCATTCTCGCCGGTGTTATTGCGACTGTGCTCTTCGTTTTGCAGGAACAGGCGCTGCCACAGCCTGGGGGCAGGGATGTCATTTATACCGTCGGTAGCCAGTACTAGTGAGAACTGACCGGAATAACGCGCAATAGTGTTCTTTAAGGGCTCCAGCCAGGGTGCCAATTCGGCTGCGGCAAAGACGATGCAATGGGCGCCAGCCTGGCCCACAGCGTGAGCCAGAAATCTGTCCAGGCCATAGCTGTGCGGGATCCCCATTACTCTGGATTTGGCCACTGCTTCGAGAGCAGTGGCCAAGGATTCACAGGGCTGTTCGGTGCCGTCGGCAGCAAATGCCCAGTCTTCCCCCAGCACGCCGGATTCCAGGGCGATCCTGGCAACGGCCGCAGCGGCTTCATCGCAGTCACTGCTCAACAAGTAGGCGACAGTGCGACGACTGTGGAAGACGCTCTTCTCAGCCAGGCGCACGTTTAATTGTCGATTTCGGGCGTAGACTTTCCACATGATATTACGCACGGAATCACCTGGCACATAGGGGCGGATTTCCATGCGATCGCCGTCAGGGTTGCCGGACGGGTTAGGTATGCCATCTTCCGCTGTCAGTGAGCGTAATAGCGGCAGCGGCTTCACGGTATTGGTTCTGGGCAACACCATGCAGGGAATTTCTTGAGTTTGTCGCCATGAATAGCGGCAAAAACCGAGCACATCAGCAACTGTGAATTGCCTGATGATAGTATTGGACTGGCAACGCTTAAGCGGAATAATTTCTTCGACTAGCTGATTGTTAGCCGCAACTCGAATTCGGGTCTGCAGGTAGTCGGGATGGCTAACGCGCCAGGAGAGTTTTACCAGTGGCAAGAAATTTGGTGTCGGCAGAGCGAATCCGGTTTCATTCGGAAAACCCGCTTCAGCACGAATTGGCTCATAGTCATCGCCATGTTGGGTGAGCCGATTGTGAATACGCCGTTGCAAGACGATGCCACTGACGACGGCACAAAACAGGCTGAATATTAATATCGCCAGCGCACAGATGGTGAGAGAAAAAATGACCAGGTCCATGGAGCCGTAGCCATAGACTTTTAACACAAGAGCAGTGAGACCGAGCGTGATAGTACCCTGTAGAGTGAGGGGGAACAGCCCGGCAAGGGTGTTCAGCGCACGCATCACCAATGAATTGTGAATCTCAAATCTGATCATTGGCTTTGCAGTTAGTCATGGCTCCTGCTGTTCACGCTGTGTGGATTGGCGGATTTGTACAATGGCTTGGTTTGTTCTTTTTATCGATTTACTCTATTTTCAATTAATTGATCCACCACCGCCGGCTCAGCCAGCGTGGTTATATCTCCCAGATTATCCAATTCGTTAGCCGCAATCTTGCGCAGAATTCGGCGCATAATTTTTCCCGAACGGGTCTTCGGCAGGCTCGGAGCAAACTGAATGATTTCTGGCCTGGCAAAGGCACCAATTTCCTTACCGACGAATTTTTCTAACTCGGTGCGCAATTCCTCGGATTCTTCAACATCAGCCATCAGGGTGACATAGGCATAAATACCCTGGCCTTTAATAGCATGGGGGTAATCCACCACCGCGGCTTCTGCGACCTGGGGATGCAGAACCAGGGCGCTTTCTATTTCTGCGGTGCCCAGTCTGTGGCCAGAGACGTTAATGACATCATCCACCCGTCCTGTTACCCAGTAGTAGCCATCTGCATCGCGACGGGCGCTGTCACCGGTGAAGTAGTAGCCTGGATAGGTCGTAAAATAGGTATCTATGCAGCGCTGGTGATCGCCGTAGATGCTTCGTATCTGACTGGGCCAACTCTGGCACAGCACCAGGTTGCCGGTATTGGCACCCTCCAATTCCTTACCCTCTGCATCCAGCAGCGCCGGTTTCACGCCGAAGAACGGAATACTGGCCGAACCCGGTTTTAAATCGCTGACGCCGGGCAGGGGCGTGATCATGATGGCGCCGGTTTCCGTCTGCCACCAGGTGTCGACGATGGCGCAGCGGGCTTCACCGACGACGTGGTAGTACCACTCCCAGGCCTCCGGGTTTATGGGCTCACCTACCGAGCCCAGCAGCCGCAGCGAGCTTCGCGAGGTACGGGTAACAGGCTCGTCACCCACCGCCATCAGGGCGCGGATAGCGGTTGGCGCGGTGTAGAATATATTAACCTGGTGTTTATCTATTACCTGCCAGAAGCGAGAAGCGTCGGGGTAAGTGGGAACGCCTTCGAACATGAGAGTGATGGCACCATTAGCCAGCGGTCCATAGACTATGTAGGAGTGACCGGTTACCCAGCCAACGTCTGCGGTACACCAATAGACGTCACCGTCATGATAATCGAACACATACTTATGTGTGATACATGCCCCCAACAGGTAGCCTGCGGTGGTGTGCAGCACGCCTTTCGGCTTACCGGTCGAGCCGGATGTATATAAAATAAACAGCGGATCTTCTGCGTCCATTAGTTCTGGTTCGCACTGGTCGCTCTCAGCAAGGGTAGCCTTGTGATAGCAAACGTCCCGAGCGTCGATCCAGGGTACTTCGGCATTGGTGCGTCTGACCACAAAGACAGAATGAACCTTGGGGCAACTCTCCAGCGCAGCATCAACATTCGCCTTCAGAGCAATAGTCTTGCCGCCCCTGACGCCTTCATCGGTGGTGATAACGGTTTGGCAATCGGAGTCCAGGATTCGATCTTTCAACGATTCCGGTGAGAAACCACCGAAGACCACGGAGTGAATAGCGCCGATGCGGGCGCATGCCAGCATGGCGTAGGCGGCCTCGGGAATCATGGGCATGTAGATGCAGACCCGATCGCCCTTGGCCACACCCCTGGCTTTTAATGCATTGGCGAATTTGCAGACATGACTGTGTAATTCGCGGTAGCTAATTTCCTTGGCATCGCTCGGCTCGTCGCCTTCCCAGATAATTGCAGTCTGATCGCCTCTGCGTTCCAGGTGCCTGTCTATGCAGTTGAAGGCGACGTTGAGCTTGGCGCCGGCAAACCATTTCGCTTGCGCCGTGCGGAAGTCGCTTTCACAGACTGACTTCCAGGGTTTGTGCCAGTGGAGTAATTCACCTGCCTGTTCGGCCCAGAATTCCTCGGGAGAGTCTATGGACTGCTGATAGAGCTCCTGGTAGCGGGCTGCATCCATGTGGCTGCGCTGCTTCGCCGCTGCTGTGACTTTATAAATTTTGTCTTCGGACATTAATCGTACCTGCATTCAATTTTGGTGAATTATTGTTAATTACTACGTGTTAACAAGGCTAAAAAAGTGGCTGAAGAGTATGCCTCAAAGCACAGGGCTACTCAAATGCAGGAATTGCCAGAGCCCCAGGGTATAGCTGTGTGCTGACCAGGCCCTCAGGCGCTTATTTCAAATCGAATATTGTCGATTAGGCGGCTGGCACCTATATAACCCGCAGCCAGAATCACGAAGTGCGATTCATCCGCCTGCGCCAACTGTAAGCTGGTGGAATTGCAGATGCTGAAATAATCAGGCTTTATACCGGCGTCTTCGAGCTTGAGTTTAGCGCTGGATTCCAGCTTAAGGTACTCACGATTACCGCCCTCGATGGCGGCGGCGGTGTCGGTCAGACATCGATAGATGAGTGCGGCGGTTTGCAATTGTTCAGTACTGAGGTAGTTGTTTCTGGAACTCAGAGCCAGACCACTTTCGGTTCGCCTGGTCTCAACACCCACGATTTCCACAGCGAGAGCCAGGTCGCTCACCATCTTCTTGATGACCAGAAATTGCTGATAATCTTTTAAACCAAAGAATGCTTGCTGCGGTTGTACGATGTTGAGTAATTTGTTGACGATTGTCGCCACACCATCGAAATGCCCCGGGCGACTGGAACCACAAAATCCTGCCGACAATCCCGGAACATGGATGAGGCTCTGTTGATCCAGGTTGGAGCCGTAAAGTTGATCGACGCCGGGGGCAAAAAGAAAGTCACAACCGACTGCTGTCAGTTTGTTTTTATCTGCTTCCAGAGTGCGAGGATAGGCATCGAGGTCTTCATTGGCACCAAATTGCAGGGGGTTGACAAAAATGCTGCTGACCACGCAGTCGGTGCTGGCCTTTGCCGCTTGCACCAATTTGATGTGACCGGCGTGGAGGTTACCCATGGTCGGGACCAGGCCGATCGATGCTTTATTGGCGCGGGCTTCGCTCAGCGCGTTCCTCAGTTCATTTTTTTGGGTGATGGTGCGCATGGACTGAGAACTGAAGGCTTTAGTTAAAGCACTGTTCGTCGGCGGGAAAAGATTGGGTTTTAACGGCCTTTACATAGTCCGCTATCGCCCCCGGTATACCCGCGGTTGAACCGGTCATGAAATCCTTAACGAATTTTGGTGTTATCGGAGATATCCCCAGTACATCATGTAGCACCATGATTTGAGCGGTGGTGTCTGGCCCCGCTCCGATTCCGATCACCGGTATATCAAGCGTGTCGGTGACGGTTTTACCGAGACTGCGAGGAACGCATTCCAATAACAATATGCTTGCGCCTGCGTTCTGCAACAGTTGAGCCTCTGCAATTATTGCCTGGGCCTGGTCCGGATCTCGCCCCTGAGCGTGAAATCCGCCTATTCGATTTACCGACTGCGGAGTAAGACCCATATGGGCGCAAACAGGAATTCCACGCTCGGCCAGCAGGCGGGTAGTGTTTTCGATCCAGGCTCCACCCTCCAGTTTTACTATGTGCGCCCCGGCACGCATCAGGCGGGCAGCATTTTCCAGTGTCTGCGACTCCGAGGCATAGCTCATAAACGGCAGGTCTGCCATCAACAGGGCGCCCCGATTGCCACGTTTGACGCACTTCAT
>Ga0209403_10003382_pt1 | contig 18087 bp, 4 predicted proteins | sample ArcticOcean_MG_C_8_FD_187440 | JGI IMG/M metagenome (GOLD analysis project Ga0209403, IMG submission 187440) | Marine microbial communities from western Arctic Ocean - ArcticOcean_MG_CB11_86 (SPAdes) (version 2) | ecosystem: Environmental > Aquatic > Marine > Oceanic | place: Arctic Ocean... | reverse complement strand
TAACGTACATAATACTTCCAAACCATACAAGAGCTGTCATTCATATTGTTCCATGTTACTTCCGCTTTAGTATCTGTAGTCCAGTTCACACCTAATCCATCCGGAGAAGGATCAGCACATGACCAGTAAGTACAAGAACCATCATCGATAGTTGCATTAGGATCGTAGTTAGACGCATTAGGGTCTGTACAACCTACATAGATACAAGAACCATCATCTGAGTTTGCACCCGCATAATAGTTAATTGCACCAGGGTCAGTACATCCATAAATATACGGCACACAAGATCCATCATCACAAGTAGCAGATGCATCATAGTTAAATGCAGTTGTATCTGTACATCCATCAACACAACAAGAACCATCATCAGTATTAGCTAATGGGTCATAGTTAGATGAAGATGTGTCAGTACATCCATAAATAGGACTTGTACAACTTCCAACAGTGAATGAGAAACTAGCTGTACTTCCAAAGAATATTTGTCCGTAAGCATATGTATTACCTGAACCATCCGCTAGCGTTACACTACCTAAAGATCCAGATACCCAACCATCACCAGCAGCATCATATAAATTTAATGTATAACAACCGTCAGATAAACAAGTAGAGTCACTTATTGTTTGTACCCCAAAGGCTCCACCAGAAGGACCTGCCATGCCAAATAGAGAATAACCTAAATCATCAGTAATGTCAAATGAACATTCTGCATAATCAAAGTCAGTTACCATTGTAGCATAAACACTGTTTTCATAACAAGTGTATAGACATGTACCATCGTCTGTAACAGCATTTGGATCGTAGTTAACCGCAGTAGGGTCAGTACAACCAACATTACAAGCGTTAGGATCACCAACAGGAATATAGCCATCGTAATCTCCTAATTCACCAGGAGTACCAGATCCAGCTAATGTATCACCACTACTAATAGCAATAATCCACCAGTATCTTTCACTAGCCCATGAACCACCACCAACAGTAACATGGAAACATCCATCATCTAAACAAGCAGTTCCTTCATTGTAGGAATTATCTCCTGATCCCCAAAGGCCAGGATTAACACCACCTTGGAATACTTGAACTCCAGAAGCATCAGTAATTGTTAGAACACCACCATTCCAAGTATCACCATAACTATCAAACATTTGAATTACAACAGTTGTTCCATAACAACATTCGTTGTTAGGATCCATAGTATTACCAGCATCATAGTTATCAGCAGTTGGGTCCATACATCCATAATATTCACATGAACCATCGTCATTGTTTGCTAGATCCCACCAGTTACCTGCTAAAGGATCAGTACAACCTGTGTAGATACAAGAACCGTCATTTACTTGTGCGTTAGCATCGTAATTGTCACCTAATGTATCATTACAACCTGCAGGAACTCCATTATCTACTGTTACTTCATCAATCGCCATATCTGACTGATAAGAAGGACCAGTTAATGCTTGGAATTGTATAAGCACGTTAGGACCAATAGGAAGTGGAATCTGAGCTTCAACCCACGCAAGTGGACCACCACCTATACCTAAATCCATGTGCCAAGCAACAGTATCATTAACAACAACAGACATAGTTCCCATTGAAGCACCATACATCATCCATGACCAACGTAAAGAAGGCGTACTTAATGCCGTAGTGTTTACACACCATGAATTAAGATTTGCAATCTTATTGTTAACACCTGAAGTTTCAGTATACATGTATTGACCAGAACCACTAACATCAGCTACAGGACCAGTTTGAAAAGAACCTGTTCCAAAAGACCAACATGTCCAGTTAGCAGCATCAAGTAATGAATCATTATACCATCCATTGAAAGGACCATAATCACCATTAGTATAGGAATCAAAGTTTTCAGTCCAAGGACCAGAGATTGAACCTACACAAACTAAACAAGAACCATCATCAGTATTAGCTAATGGGTTATAGTTAAGTGCGTTAGGATCAGTACATCCATCAACAGGAACGATACAAGAACCATCATCAACATTTGCAAATGGGTCATAGTTCGTAGCATTAGGATCCATACATCCAGGTACAGGGTTAGCAAGAACAGTAATAGTATCATTACCAACACAACCATTACAGTCAATAAACTCTATAGTATAAGTTCCAGGGTTTAATCCAGAAAGATCTTCTGTAACATCACCACTTGACCATAAGTAAGAATATAATGAAGGACCGATAAATAACATATCCATTGTCATCCAAGTATTACTAGGGCCTCCAAGAGGAGTTCCTGTAAATGTACCTGAAGTATTATATTCTGCCATTGCAGCTGAAATCTCTACACCTCCACTACTTGCATAGTTTGGAGTATAAGGAGCCCAACCAAAGTTACCCCAGAAATAATTTTCATTCTGGTGGTGTAAAGCTACACCTTTAGTTTGACCAACAGCAATTTCAATTGCAGGATCGTTATAATGATAAACAGAACCATTAGCAAGTAAGTTATGGTAAGTTTCACCATGGAAAGACCATCCAGCAGATGATTGTTCATTTCCATTAGCTGTACCTCCAGCAGTACGAGACCACATTGAGTTACCCTCAGCGTAAGTACCACCACAACATCCAGCAGCTAAATCTGTAAATGATTTATAACCTCTTACGAACATTGGTACAAAGTTAGTGTTATTGAAATCCATGAAGAACGTGTTACCAGTAGAACCGAACGTCATTACCCATGGACCAGAACCACCAGCAGGAATTTCTGCAAGATCAGATAAGTCTAATGAATCTGTAATACAGTAAGAACCAACAGGAGTGAAATCAATCCATCCGTTAGCAGCACCGTTAGCAGAAGCATCTCCAACAAGTGAAGATCCTGATAAGTTACAGAATAAACAAGAACCATCATCAATTGAGAATGAAGGACCTGACCAGTTAATTGCACTAGGATCTGTACAACCAACACAAGCGTAATCACAAGTTCCATTATCTAATGTAGCTAAAGGATCGTAGTTACAAGCTCCTACATCTGTACAACCACCAACAGCTGGGAAACATACTGTATCAGCAAAAGGAGCACCTCCAGCTAAAGTAATATTTCCTGCACCGTCCATTAATTGCCAAGATACACCAGCATCGTTAGTTCCTGAAGATACAGTTAAATTGTAACATCCATCAGCTAAACATAAAGTATCCCAATTTTGAAAAGGGTTACCAAGTGTATTATTAGCTACAAGGTTACCTGAACCATCATAAAGGTCCCATTGAGAACCTCCCCAACCTCCGTTGTTAAGATCGAACATAGTTAAAGTAAATACATTATCAGTACAAGTATACATACATGAACCGTTATCAGAACTTGCATTAGCATTGTAATTATTTGCAGCAGGGTCTGTACAACCTAAATCACAGCCTCCAGCACCAATTTCTACTAATCCAGAGAATATACCATCTCCTGATAATACAGTGTCACCATTAAATACTAAATCAAAAGAACACTCTCCTGGCCATGGGTTAGGAGTCATAGATACCCAGTAACAACCATTATTTACACAAAGAGAATCTTTTTCCTCTGAACCACTAGAAACAGTAGAACCACCAAGATTTAGAGTATCTCCATTATAATTAGTTATCCACATAACACTACCATTCCAACCATCACCATATGAATCATGAAGTAATAAGTCTAATTGACCATCAAAACCTAGGTAATCACAAGCATACATACAAGAACCATCATCAAAGTTTGCACCAGGAGTTAGGTTTACTGCATTTGTGTCAATACATCCAGGATATAAACAAGAACCATCATCCATGTTTGCAGTAGGATCGTAGTTCATAGCAACAGGATCAGTACAACCTAAATCGATTTGTGCATCTACAAAGAATGTTTCAGTTCCAACACATCCATTACAATCATCAAAAGTAACAGTATAAGAACCTACTGGTAAACCAGAGATATCTTGAGTTGTTGCACCATTTGACCATGAATAATTATCGTAGAATGAAGCACTCATATATAGTATATCATTCGTCATCCAAGTATTAGTAGGTCCTCCAAGAGGAGTTCCGGTAAACGTACCAGCTGCAGCATTATATTCTGCCTTTGCAGCAGAGATATCAACACCAGCATAGTTAGTATAACTTGGAGCATAAGGAGCATATCCAGAGTGACCTAAGAAATAACACTCATTAGCATGGTGTAAAGCAATACCAGTAACTTGTCCTGCAGGCAGCTCAATTGCTGTCGTATTAGGATAAGCGTTAGCATGGTAAGGTCCATTTGCCGCACTCGGATTTGGAACACTTCCTCCATGATTAGTCCATCCAGTAGGATCTTGTTCAAATCCATCAGCAGAACCAGGACGAGACCACATTTCATTTACTCCAGCAGGGTTTAAACCATTTCCATATTGATACCAAGCTGTAAATCCATGGCAATACATCGGACCAGCATTAGTATTATTCATGTTAAAGAAGAATGTATTCCCAGTTGAACCTCCAGTCATTACATAAGGACCAACAGTTCCAGCAGGTTTATATTGATCTATATCAAATTCATCCCATCCACATCCACCTCCAGTAGGAGAAAAGTCAATAGAACCTATAGAATCAAGCACCGAAGTTGTATTAATAATATTTGCAGTACCTGTTACAGGACTAGGCTGAGTAATTTCTACTTGAATAGAAGAAGCACATGAATTAACTGGATCAGTTACAGTCACAGTATATACATCAGCTGCAAGACCCATCATTTGTGCACTAGTTCCAACTATACCACCAGTACTTGATAACCAAAGATATTGGTCAGTACCACCAGCATATGAGTTGGTTATATTAACCATTGCATGTCCATCATCCCAATCCTCACAAGTTTCATCAAATGAGAATAATTCAACAACTTCGTAGTATGTACAAGGAGTAACTTCATAAACATTAATGTCGTCAAACCATACCCAACCTGGATATCCATAACCAACATTGTAGTTAACCATTACCTCAAATGTTACATACACACTTGATTGACCTGCGAAAGCATCTAACTCATACATATAATTAGCTCCATCTGAAGCATCTAGATCTATAAGTTGATTTTGGTCAGAGAAATGATCAATTCCTGAATTTAATTCAAGTTGAGTAACTCCATTTACATTTACTCTAAACCATGAACAGTTAGCGAAATAAGAAGCCATTTGCGCTTCAAATCCTAAATCTACTTCTGAACCAGATCCCGAAAGATCTACACAGAAAGATGTAGTAGCAACGTGTCTTTGATCAACAAATGCAGAAGTTGTAGTTTGTGTTCCATAAAATAATGAACCACCAGTAAATTCTAAACTCACTGTATCTGATAATGCATCACTAGCATTAGAGAATGATAAACCATCCGTTAAACTTCCTGTTGTAGTAGTATAACCCATAGCAGTCAAGTTTTCTGTCTCTACATCTTCAGTATAGTTTAATGTTCCACAAGCATAGTAAGTACATAATGCTGGATCATTAACGTTACATGAACTACAGAAGTTAGATGCATAAACATCCGTACATCCTGTATATAAACATGAACCGTCATCAATTGAAGCTGAAGGATCGTAGTTATCCGCAAAAGGATCAGTACAACCTATAGCCATCTCACCAAATGAAATAAAATCAAGAGCACAGTCAGATGTATAAGAAGTTCCTGTAGCAGTATGGAATTCAACCATAATCTGTCCAGTATATGCAGCAAGGTCAACAACACCTAAAAACCACTGATCTCCTTGATCACCAGACATTGTCCATACATTTGTCCATGTTAATCCACCATCTTCAGATATATTTACATTAAGATCACCCATTGTAGCACCATACATATGGTACTGGAATGTAAGTGAAGGAGCACTCCATGCAGTTGGATCTACACAAGATACTGACATTCTAGCATCTGAATTTGATCCAGATCCTGAAGTTTCAGTATATATATAGTAGGTACCATCATAGGCACCACTTGGTCCAGTATTAGTTGAACCAGTTCCACCTGAGTGTACAGTCCAATCTACAGTATTTGTTGGGTCTTGAACCCAAGTCAGACCGAAAGCACCTCCATAAGTTTCCCAACTCTCAGTAGTATCAGAAGCGATACAACCGTAAGTACAAGAACCATCATCAGCATTTGCTAAAGGATCATAGTTACCAGCAGAAGGATCAGTACAACCAGGAATCCATGGTAAACAGAAATTTTCTGTATACGTAGAACCTGTTGTAAAGCCTGTTCCTAATACATACATTGTTGCTCCCGAAAGAGAATCAATGATAGTAACAGTAGCGCCGTTCCATCCATCTCCGAATGCATCAACACAGTTAAGAGTAAAGCACTCAGGATCAGCTAGGTCAACCCAAGAATCATATGTCGAACCACTAGAGTACGTACCAGATGATAAAACAGTTGTACCTGAAGCATCGTCAAGAGTCCAAGAAACCTCACTACCCCAAGAACCAGCAAACGTCTGAACGTTTACAACTGTTGCAGAAACCGTTGACACCATAAGTGCAAAGGAAGCAACAAATGCAAACATCATTTTGTTAAACTTTGTTTTCATAATAATTGTTTTAGTTAAAATGTCGCAGCATAATAATTTGTTTTATTTATACAAAAACCACTATGCTGCGACATAATGGTTGTATCGTTAAGTCTATTATACGTAAAAACACCGCATCTTGAAAGATACGAATCACACATCAGTTTAACCTGATAATAGGTTCTTTTATTCATTAAATAAAGTGTTTTTTGTCGTAAAAACTTGAAGCTAAATTAATAAATTTTTTAAAAAAACAAGAATAAAAGATACTTTTTTTAATTTTTTAATTACTAATTTTTCATTCATATACTAAGCAGATTATCTAAATTTAAAACCCAAATGCTAAATTTTCAAAAACTCAAACTAACTTTTTATTATATTTGCCATTAACTCCAATATTAATCTGTTTCGTTATGAAAAAAAATATACTCATCCTATTAATTACTTTGCTTGTTCCTTTTTTATCATTGGCCCAGGCTCCAGTTAATCTAACAGTAACACTAGTCTATAGTAATTCAGCCATTTTACAATGGGAAAGTGGAACCTGTGGTCAAATGAACTATGTGCTTGCCTATAAAGATAGTGCACTCACAAACTGGGATAGCGTCATTGTATCAAATAATCAATTTGGAACACAAGTTTACAACCTTACTGGATTAAACTCCCTAACAACATATAATTGGAGGGTAAGATGTGATACTACTTGGGTGGATGGTCTAAATTTCACCACTACATCTTGTTTTACTTTTCTCTACTCAGTAACAGGGGCAAGCTGTAATGGAGATAGTGATGGAGCTATTGATCTGACAGTCACTGGTGGTCAGGGGGGTAATACATATTCTTGGTCCTCATATGCATATCCATGGTTTAATGAGACAACAGAAGATATAGATAGTTTATTTGAAGGCACTTATGTTATTAGTGTAACCGATGTAGGTGGTTGTACAGAAATAGATTCTGTGGTGGTCTCTATAGTTGATTCTCATTATGTAGATCAATCAATATCAAACTTTACAATAAATCCAGTTACTGGATATGGCCAGTGGACACAAACAAGTCTAAATCTAACCAACACAGGCTGCGGTGTAAATTTAAGGCCTGAGTTTCTTATCTATCATGATAGCCTGGTAATAACTCATGGAGATTTTGATCTACAGTGGTATAATCCTGTTTTTGGATTCTGGGCTTCTCTAGCATACGATGTTAATAGTAACGGTGATGTCTATGGTATATGGCATCCTACAAGTAATGATCCAAACCCTAATGCAAACATTGACTCTACTGGATGGTTTGTAAATCAAGATCAAGTACAAGGAATTGCTGTTAGAGTAAGATTCAATAATAACCCTACCAATACTGCTAACTATGGATTATACACCTGTATATGGAATACCCAGGAAGTAGATAGTGCAGGAAATATTATTCAAAGCCTCGCTTCTGCTGATAGTATTAATCTTAGCTTTTCAAATTGTGCAATATTTGCTATAGATAGTATAATTAGTAATAATATTATTTGCTATGGTAATAATGATGGTAGTGCATCAATACATAATATTAATAATGGATTTGGTAGTTATAGCTACCAGTGGAGCACAGGTGATTCACTAGCTACAGTGTCAAACCTCTCAGCAGGTATTTATAGTGTTATAGTTAGTGATCTCTATAGTGGATGCCAAGACACTGCTTCAGTCACCATCACAGAAGCAATCCCTATACAAGTAAATATTACTGGAACTGATGTAAGTTGTAATGGAGCAAGTGATGGAACCATAGTTGCTACTCCAATTGGTAGTGGAATATTTAGCTATAGCTGGAGCCCTACACTATCAAATGACTCTGCACACTCAAACCTCTCAGCTGGTACTTATACACTAACTCTTTATGACTCTGTATGTAACCAAACAATAGTCAGTTCGTATACAATTAATAATCCAGATACACTTTCTTATTCCTCATTTTCTTTACAGGATAGATCCTGTGATAGTACAATGTGTACTGGATTAATTAGTGCTCAGCTATATGGTGGAACAACACCTTATCAATATCTATGGGATAATGGAAGTACGCTATCAACTATACAAAATCTATGTGCCGGAACCTATTCAGTTATTGTTACTGATTCCAATTCATGTCAGACCTTTTATGACACTATTACAATAATTGATTCTACAATGGAGGCCACTATTAATATTAATGGGACTAATATAAGCTGCTATGGTCTTAGTGATGGTAGTGCTGAAGTTATGAGTAATTCATTAGGGAGCTATGGAAATGTCTCATTACTAAACTACTGCGGCTCTGGTCCTCTTGGTTCAAATAGTGTTAACATCTCTGATGTAAGGTTATTGGGTGATAATGGTGATAATCTTAATAATAATACTTCCGGATATGGGGATACCTATGAAGATTTCACCAATCAATATGCCAGCCTTACTCCAAATAACACCTATACCCTTAGAGTAGATATAGGTACAATGGAGACTAATCATTTAATTAATGAATTTGCAGGTGCAAAAATATATGCCGATTGGAATACTGATGGTGATTTTACAGATCCAGGAGAAGAAATTGGACAGATAAATGTAGATACTGTTCCCTTTATTACAAATATATCATTTACTGTTCCCCAAAGCCTAACTGGATACGTTACAAGATTAAGAATTGCCATGCAAAGAAATAATGATAGTATAATCGGCCCTTGCGATAGTGCTTATTTTGATCTTAATACATTTACTATAGTAGGACCTCCAGCTGGAGCTACTGAAGATTATTCATTAGTAGTTAATGTCTTTCAACAACCAACATATCTTTGGTCTACAGGAGAAACAACTCAGCAAATAGATAATCTCTTTGCTGGCACGTATAGCTGTATATTAACTGATGAAAATGGTTGTGTTGCCACTGATAGTGTTGTAATAAGTGAGCCATCTCAAATTACTGATAGCTTATCATATGGAACAATTTTATGTAATGGAGATTTTACATGGGCTTCTCTATCAATAAGTGGTGGAACCCCTCCATATACTGAGAGCTGGTCAGACAATCAAAATAGGCTTTATGCAGGCAGAGTAATTTACTCCATTACTGATTCATTAGGATGCCAAATTACAGATACGTTTAACCTTTCTGAGCCAGGGCCTACAACACTAAGTATTCAAATAATTGATAGTATAAGTTGCTTTGGAGTAAATGACGGTTCCTTATCAGTATCTGTAAGTGGTGGTGTGGCTCCATTTACATATCAATGGACAAATAATATAACTTCTGATACCCTAACAACTGATACAATTACAAACTTAATAAGTGCTAGATATACTTGTCAAGTTACAGATTCTAATAATTGTATTAACAACACAAGTTATATCTTCTCTGAGCCTATTCAGATGCAAGTAAATCAAAATAACACCCATATCACTTGTTATGGAGATACTAATGGGGTTACTGTATTAAATATATCTGGAGGCGATGGCAACTATACTCTAAATGCTTTTGGACTGACATTATCTTTATTAGGTTCTAGTACAGTCAGTTCATCACAATTTTTTCCTGGTGGAATACCTGCAGGGATTTATCCTTTTTCTGTTTCTGATGGAAGTGGCTGTATTATAAATGATACTATTATTATTACCCAACCTGATGTGCTCTCAAGCACTAGTAATATCAGTAATATTAGCTGCTATGGATTAGTTGATGGATCGGTAAGTTTAAATATATCTGGAGGAACACCTCCATACGTTCAAGACTGGGCAGGTTTTAATCCTAATACTTTATCTGAAGGGACCTTCTTCTTTAGTGTTACTGACTCAAATAATTGTATGGTCTCTGATAGTGCTGTAATTATTGAACCTGACTCATTATCATATACCTCTACTATTAATCAAGTGAGTTGTTATGGTCTTTCAGATGCTAGTGTAGTATTTACAATATCTGGAGGAGTATCGCCATACTATCAAGATTGGGGTAGTAATAATCCTTTGGCCCTATCAGTTGGAACGCATAGCTATACAATTAGTGATACTAATGGTTGTAGCCTAAGTGATTCTGTACTTATAACAGAGCCTACTGAACTGCTTGTCTCAATAATTAGCACTAATATTCTATGCTATGGAGGAAATAATGGAACGGCAACACTAACAATAAGTGGTGGTACCCTACCATACAATGAGGATTGGTACGGGGTTGATCCACTAGCACTAATTGCTGATACATATCTATATACAGTAACAGATACGAATGGATGTATCGTTTCTGATTCTGTGACTATTACGCAATCTCAAGATTCACTATCTTCATCATTAACAGTTACTAATTTGAGTTCATGTCTTATCTCAGATGGTAGCATAGATCAAACAATAATTGGAGGTACCCCTCCATATACTTATCTGTGGAATAATGGAGATACTACTGAAGATATAAGCAATCTAGCTGCTGGAACATATATTGTCACAGTAATTGATACAAATGACTGTTATACCTCTGTTAGTGCTTTTGTTGATCAGCCATCAGATAGTCTACGCCTAAGCTTATCATCACCTGATTACAATGGTTATAGCATTGCCTGTTACGGAGATACAAACGGAACAATATCTGCAATAACCTCTGGTGGTAATGGAGCAATTAGCTACCAATGGTCAACTGGTGATAGTAATGCAGTAATAACAAATCTATCTATAGGATCTTATTCTCTTACAATTAGTGATACTTCTGGATGCTCACTCACAGATAGTTCAATTTTAATTAGTCCTACTCAATTATTATCAAGCTATACAACAACTAACGTACTGTGCCATGGAGATAGCACCGGTTCAGTAATAGTGACATTTAGTGGTGGGGTGACAGATTATCTTTTAGGATGGGCAGGATATACCCTACCTTTATTAAATGGTCAAAATACTTTTGAAAGTGGATTAATTATTCCACAAGGAACATACCCATATAGCGTAACTGATCTTAATGGATGTTCAGTATACGATCTAATTACAATACATCAACCAGATAGTTTATATACCACTTACACCCTATCAGACTATAATAACTATAATATATCATGCGAAAGTGGTAATGATGGAGAAGTAGATCTTCTTGTTAATGGCGGTACAAGTCCATTTTCTATATACTTTAATAACTCTCAGTATTCAGGTCCCAATCCATTAATTACTGGATTAAATGCAGGTACATATTCAGATTCTATAACTGATTTAAATGGTTGTATATATATGGAAAATATAACCCTAACAGAGCCTGCTAGACTCTCTTCAACTACACAATTATTAAACAATGTTAGTTGCTATGATGCTTGTGATGGAGCCTTATCAGTAATAGTTAATGGTGGTGTGGTACCGTATAATTATATTTGGAATAATGACTCAACACAAATAGCTGATATTGCCAATAATTTATGTGCTGGAACATATATTGTCACAGTAATTGATGCAAATGGCTGTGTATCTTCATCATTAGATTCTGTGGCTCAGCCAAATGAGATTCCATTAACCCTTGACTCCATTACTCATAATAATGTCTATGGAGACAACATTGGAAATATTTATATTACGCTAAATAATCCTAACTCATCAGTTCAATATCAATGGAGTGGACCAAATGGATTTAGTGCCAATACAGAAGATATTAGTAATCTCTATGCTGGAACATATATTCTAAATACTACAGATTCTCTATCATGCTCATTAGATACTTTTATTGTAGATCAACCTTTATCATTATCAGCATCTCTGGAATATATAACTAATAATATATGTTGGGGAAGAAACCAAGGAGCAATCGCTATTACCCCAGATGGAGGAGACTCAGTATATACCTATCTTTGGATAGGGCCGAATGGATATACTTCTACAGATGAAGATATTGATAGCTTATTCTCTGGAACATATACACTTGAACTCTCTGATACCACAAATACTATTGCTTATACTTTTGATGTTCTACAAAATGATGAGATTATTATCTACTCAACTGGTGCAGTTGCAGATTGCTATGATGGATCAGCTACCGCTACAGCATATGGATTTGGAGGAACTCCTCCCCTTGAAACATTCTGGAGTAATGGAGATACAGGACTCTCAACTACACTAATTGTGGGTACTCATGCTGTGACAGTAATAGATGTATATGGTTGTTCTTCTACTGATTCAGTAGTTATTGAACCTGGAGATTCACTAAGCATATTTGCAAATGCGACAATGATAAGTTGCTACGGATTGAATAATGGTATTGTAGAGCTGAGTGTATTTAACGGTGGAACACCTCCTTATCTATATTCAAATGATAGTGGAGCAACCTTCCAAAGTTCAAATACTTTTTACAACCTATTGCCTGGAAATAACGTATTTACTGTTATTGATAATAATGGATGTATAAATGATCTTAATGTAGGTATAACTCAACCTTTTGAGCTAGGTGTTGATATTATTTTTACAAACCTTCAATGTTACAATGACTGTGATGCTACAGCTACTGCTATTGTTGATAATGGTACTCAGCCTTATTCATATGAGTGGACAGATCCTAATATGCAAACTAATCAGACAGCAATCGCTCTTTGTGCTGGTTCTTATAATGTAACAGTAACAGATGATAATGGATGTGTAGCAACTGAATTTGTAAATATTGTAAATCCAGATCCAATTATTGTCAATATTTGGCAATATGAAGATATGTTAGAGGCAACAGCTGGATTTGTATCTTATCAGTGGTTAGATGATCAAAATAATCCTATAAGTGGTGAGACAACAAATGAATTTTATCCAACTTCTTCTGGTGAATACAGCGTTGTAGTAACAGATTCTAATGGATGTAGTATAACCTCTTATGAAATCTCATTTATCTATACTGAAGTATCACAAAATTCTGAGCTTCCAATAAATATATATCCAAATCCAACCAATAACTATTTATACATTGATGGTGCTACTACAATTTCAAAAGTAGAAATATATAATGCTCTGGGAGATAAGGTAATATATATAGTAAATGATATGAGTGCTGAGCTGCTCAAGATTGATTTATCTCAAAAGACAAGAGGTATCTATTTTGTAAGAATAATAAATGGAAATAAGCTTATTAATTATAAAATCGTACTACAATAATTTTTTTACTAATTTGCAAACTGAAAAAGAATACATAAAAAAATGCTAAAAAGAATACTATTTTCTTCAATAATTTGCTTATTCGCATTCGTACAAAATACAAATGCAAGCATAAGTGACTCGTCCTACTTTTCTCATTTAAAAGCCTATAGTTGGCAACCTATATCTGATGTAGATAAAGTTTTACAGCATGAAAAAGCTAAGGGACTCAGTAAAAGAACATTAGATCAATCCAAATTAGCAGATCAACACTACACTAGTGGAATTGATAAAATGAAGTCTAAAGATTACACTGGAGCTATTAAAGAATTTAAAGCTGCCATGAAAAGATATAAAAGAGCAAAGCTAAGTGATAATGCTTTAAATTATTTAAGAATAAATATGTCTTTAAGTTATGCCCACACTGGAAATAAAAAGGATGTTATTGCTGCTAAAAGATATTTAGATCTTGTAACCTCCAAGGTAGATGGAGAAGAAAACTGGTTATACAATATTGCAATAGCAAAAAATAAAATAGGTGATCAAGTAGAAGCTACTAAGCGCTTATCAAGTATTATTAAAAAGAATAACGGTAATTTCCAAGCATATGTAACACTCGCTGCCATCTATAAAGATTCTGGTAATGAAGATGAAGCTGAGAAAGTAAAGGATAGAATGCAAAAAGCAGAAGACAAGCTTAATCAGCAAAAACAAAGAAACAAGAGTAAGAAAGTAAAAAACCCTAGATCAGTAAAACCAAAGAAAATAAAAGCTAAAAAAATTATTTTAAACCCAAAGGGTGTGAAACCTGATGTTACTAATCTTAAAATTTCAAAAAAAGATGATCCATTACAATTCAATAAAATAGATAAAATTGATGATAGAAGCATGGTACAAATACAAGCTGGAATTGCTGATTTTAACGAAGGCGTTAAAGCACTATCAGAAAAGAATTATGGAGCTGCACAGACTAAATTAAAAGAAGCAGAGAAGAGATTAAAAAGAGGTAAGGTAAATGAAGATGGTCTTAATTTCTCTAGAGGAAACCTAGCTATAACATTACTAGCCTCAGGAGAAAAAAGAGGTGTAGGTCAGGCAAAAAGATACCTTATGAATCTTACTCCAAGAATTTATAAAGATAGAGACTGGGCATACAACATGGCCGTAGCTCATTATAACTTTGGATCAAGATCTAAGGGAGCTACTCAAAAAGATTTTCTTGAGAAGTCTGTTAAACTCTTTAGAAGCGCTATTCAAATGGATAAATTGTTTCTAACTGCTTATGAAAATCTAATTTATGTTTATAAAGCAATGGGTGAAGATGCTAAAGCATTAAAAACATATAAAGCCTTTGTAAAAAGTAGAGATAGACTGCTTAATTCATTTTCTAAAGATGAACAAGCAAAGCTAGGATTAGGAGTTCCTTATGTATTTAGAGTTCGATTAGGAACATACGGAGTATTTGATGCTCCTGTTGAATTATATGATCAAGAATACCTAATAACAGTTCCTCTAAGTAATACAAAAACAACTTTCCTTGCTGGTATTTTCTATAACCTTAAAGATGCTCAAGCATATTTAGAGAAAATGCAAAGAAATGGATTTGAAGGTGCCTCAGTAGTAGCATTTAAAGATGGAGAGAAAACTGAATTTTAAAAGTCTATAAAAGGATTTAAAAAATTAGTTTTTATACCAAATACTAGATAATTACTATTTTCATCTCTAGTTTTATTTCTTAGAGCATATGCTAAAAATACTTTAGCAACTTTTAAATCATAATTAAGTTCAGTATAGAGAGTATGTAACTCGGTCTTTATGCCTTGACCATTATAATTGCCATAAGAAAACTCCCCACCCTCCCCTTGAGCTAAGAAATCAGAGATAAATATATTTTGTCCATAGTGCGTGTCTAAGGAATCAGCGCCATAGATAGCATAGGTATATTTTAAGTTAGTGCTCCATCTCTTAAAGTGATGATTTACCATAAAAACTGTCTCCTTAAAATTTGCTCCAAGTGGATGAGCAAGGGCTTGATTCATATGTGTATAATTTTGCATAGGATGCTTATGAGCATAGGTATAGGGCTGGGCTTGATTATATTCCGCCAGAAGATGAATCTTATGCTCTTTAATTGATAATCGTGACCTCACTCCTACTTGTAGTGCAAATTTATTCTGAAAAAAACCATTTTCAGTATTATCATAACGATTGATATTTAAGTCATCCAAGAGAATTTGCCCGTATATATTAGTCGTATTTAAGCTATAGTTAAGATTAAGACCCATAAGTGCATTATCTGGAGAATGCTTAGAGAATTCTACTGGCCGGTAGAAAATAATGGGATTTAAATAATGGATGTCATATCCCCTTTCATAATTTTCATCTTGTGCTTGCCAGATAATCCCCTCAAATATTCCAATTGTTAGTCTTTTATTTAGCTTATAATCTAGATAATGAAAGGCCCCATGTTTCTTTTGGGATATATCAGCGCTATAGATATCTGAAAAGGTGGTGTAATAATTATAATATTTTACCTTCCAGAACTCTGTGACAAAACTTAAAAATGGATAGGCTGCATGATTATTAGAAATCAGCATGGATCTATAACCATTACCAATGAAATTTTTTCCCTTACCCAATCTTGCCGAAAAATATTTAGAAATCTTATAATCTGCTACAAGAGAAAAATAACTTAATCTATTATCCTCAATTGTATTCATCCCCGGAAATACACCAAGAGAATCTACATAATCAGATAAAGCAGTATTAAAATTTCCTTTGAGCTTTAAAATTCTTGAAGAGAGTTGTAATCTTGGAGATAATCGAGCATAGACGTTTGTTCCATAAGCTAAAAAATTTATTGTTTTATCTCCTTCTCCATCATCACTAACTGAAATATGAGATGAGAAAAAAGGAGTAATCGTTACTTTTTTTAATGAATCACTATTGTCAAAGCCTACATCAATAAAAGTCTGCGAAAATGCAATTACAGGAAGTAATAAAAGGAAACTAATAAGCTTTCTCATCACCCCTTAAAAAATCAAAAAAAGTACGAAAAATAATATTTACATCTAGTAATACGCTCCAATTCTCAATATACCAAACATCCCATTTTACTCTTTCCTCCATATCATTAAGCTCCCTAGTCTCTCCCCTATATCCTCTTATTTGAGCGGCACCAGTAATTCCAGGTTTAACAAGTTGGCGTACCATGTATTTCTTAATAAGTGATGAATACTGCTCAGTATGCTTTAGCATATGAGGGCGGGGCCCCACAATGGACATATCTCCCATAAAGACATTAATAAACTGAGGAAATTCATCTACACTTGATTTCCTTAAAAAAGAACCAATCGTTGTAACTCTTGAATCCTCCTTAGTTGCTTGCTTAGTATCTGCATCAGCACTCTGAGTCATAGATCGAAACTTATAACAGATAAACTCCTTATTGTCTAGCCCTGACCTTTGTTGCCTAAATAAAACCGGACCCTTAGAAGATAATTTAATTAAAATAGCAATAATGGGATACATCCAAGATAAAATTAATAGAATAACTAAAAATGAAAATATTATATCAAATAACCGTTTTGATAATCTACTTAGATAATCATTAAGAGGTTCTTGACGGAAACTTAGAACAGGAACATTATCAAAAAAATCAATATTTACTCTACGAAGAGGGAATCCGCTGAAATCAGGAACTACCTTAAAGCGAATTAAATTCTGATCAGCAAAATCTACTAGATTTTTAATCTTTTCAGTATACGTTAGAGGTAATGTATAATATATCTCATCAATCTCATTCTCAATAGCAAATGTATTTATTTCATCCAATTTCCCTGTTTTCACATTACTTTTAAAACTAAGAGTATTGTCAGAGAATACTGCTAATAGTTTAAAACCTAAGATATCATCTGAGAAAAAATAATCATGCAACCCCTGAGCAACATCACCACCTCCAACAATCAGAACTCTATCATAGTTATATCCATGCCTACGATATAGGTATATAAGCTTAACAGATGTATAACGCCAGATAAGTACTAAAATAAAAACTCCAGCATAGGTAAGATATAAATGCTCTCTAGAAAATGGGGAGTCACTACTAAGTGAGAAAAGAATTGCAGCTAAAGCAAAACCATTTATTATACCAGCACGAATTAGATTAAATAAAATTCTATCAATACGACTTATCCGCTTAATCGCATATAGATTAAGCATGAATGCTATAAATATCCAGATAAAATTAAATACTAGAAGTAAGAAAATATACTTATCATCAAGATTTAAAGAAGAAAATTTATAATAAAAAGCAGAGAGAAAGGCAATATTAATTAGAATAATATCTCCTAAAAAATGTATAAACCAAAAATATTTTGAATAGCCTTTCATGAAATTTTAATAAAAACAAATATAAAAAATATAAAAAGGTAAATTATTATAAAGATAAAGCCTTAAAAATAAAAGATTTATTTAAAGATAGAGAATAT